>ENA-OSEO01003017-OSEO01003017.1-sediment-metagenome-genome-assembly--contig:-NODE-3017-length-21300-cov-4.722000_pt1 | contig 21300 bp, 18 predicted proteins | sample MGYA00237883_ERZ534232 | MGnify/ENA metagenome assembly ERZ534232
GAGCTGGCACTCCCCCGTGGTCGGCGGCAATCCCTGGCTGGAGATGTGGCAGCGGGGCCAAAGCCGGCCGGTCAGAATCTGCGAACAGGCCCTGGCCGGCTTGGGCGCCGCTCCCCAGGCCGGGCGGCGCGTTCTGGTCGCGCTGGGGCCCTTCCGCGAGATGTTGGCCCCCTGGATCATCGAGGCCATCCGGACGGCCCCGCCGACCTGGGTCTGGTGGCTCAGGCTCCACCCCCAGTGGCGCACTCTGGCCTGGGCCCGGAAGTTGCTGCTGGACCATTTTGGGCCGGACAGGCCGGCCAACATCGAGATCGACCAGGCCACGGCCGCCCCGCTGCCGGCCCTGCTCAGGTTCGCCGACGCCGTGGTGACCGGATACTCCAGCGTGGTCCTGGAGGCCGAGGCCCTGGGCGTCCCGGCCATCCTGACCGACCCGCTGGCGGCCGAATTTTACGCCGACCAGATCAAGGCCGGCTCGGCCAGGCTGGCCCTGGGCACCGGCGATTTGATCGAGGCCGTTAAGGCCGCCCCGGCCCTGAGGCGCAAGCCCGAGTCCTCCGGGCCGGAGCCCGGGCTCTCCCTCGACCGCGGCTTGGAAGAATTGCTCCGCCTGGCCGGCGAGGCGGGTTCCGCCTCCGGGCGGCGGAGCCGCGGCCGGGGGCCGGTTGAGCCTCGGTCCGGATAGGGCTTGACTCGGTCCGTGGCAGATTCTAGACTCTTTTAAAGGCCAACATCTCGCGGCAAGTGCGGCTAGGATGCCAAGACTGACTTCGCTTTCGATCTTCTTCCCCTGCTACAACGACGCCGGCACCATAGGCTCCATGGTTTCAGCGGCCGACGCCATGGGCCGGGAGCTTAGCGATGACTACGAGGTCATCGTGGTCAATGACTGCTCCATCGACCACTCCGCCGAGGTCCTGGAAGCCCTCCAGCGTGCTTTCCCGGCCCTCAAGGTCATCACTCACCAGAGGAACCGGGGTTACGGCGGGGCGCTGAGGAGCGGTTTCGCCAACGCGACCAAGGAGTTCGTTTTTTACACCGACGGCGACGCCCAGTACGATGTCTTCGAATTGCGCGAGCTGGCCCGGATCATGTCCGATGACATCGACGTGGTCAACGGTTACAAGATCTACCGCAACGACCCGGCCCACCGCCGGATCATCGGCTGGCTCTATCTCAAGCTGATGCGCCTGCTTTTCAACTTCCACGTTCGTGACGTTGACTGCGATTTCCGCCTCATCCGCCGCCGGGCCCTGGAAGGGATCACCCTGACTCACAGCTCGGGAGTGATCTGCCTGGAACTGGTCAAGAAACTGGAACTCAACGGCGCCCTGTTCGTCGATTATCCGGTCCACCACTATTTTCGGACCCACGGCAAATCTCAGTTCTTCAACTTCAGCCGTCTTTTCAGGACCGGCATTGCCATCTTCCGGCTGTGGCTCGGCTTCCGCCTGAAGCCGAAAAAGCACCTGCCTCCGGGGCTGGTCAAGCGCTCGGCATCCGAGGTCAATCCGACCCTCAAACAAGACCATGAGTCCGGCTGAAGCTTATCGCCAGCGCTCGATTCTGATCACCGGCGGGGCCGGTTTCATCGGCTCCAACCTGGCCCGCCGTCTGGTCGAACTGAGCGGCCGGGTGACGGTGGTCGACTCGATGATTCCTGACCACGGCGGCCACCTGTTCAACCTGACCGGCCTGGAGGATAGGATCAGGGTCAATTTCTGCGACGTCCGTGACATCCACGCCCTGGGCTATCTGGTTCAGGGCCAGGACTTTCTCTTCAACCTGGCCGGACAGGTCAGTCACACCGATTCAATGGTCGATCCGTTCACCGATCTGGAGATCAACTCCCGGAGCCAGCTGGCCATCGTCGAGACGTGCCGCCGCCACAACCCGGATATCACCATCGTCTTCGCCTCGACGCGCCAGATTTATGGGCGGCCCGCCTACCTGCCCGTTGACGAAAATCATCCCATCAACCCGGTTGATGTCAACGGCATCAACAAGTGGGCCGGAGAGCAGTATCATCTGCTCTACCACAAAGTCCACGGTCTCAAGACAACCTGCCTGCGCCTGACCAACACCTACGGCCCCGGCCAACTGATCCGCCACCCCAAACAGGGTTTCATCGGCTGGTTCATCGGCCAGATTGTCCGTGGCGAGGAGATCAAGATCTTCGGTGACGGCCGCCAGATGCGCGACTTCAACTATGTCGACGACGTGGTCGAGGGCCTGCTCGCGGCCGGGGCCCGCCGGTCCTGCCTGGGCCAGTGCTACAACCTGGGCGGCGAGCGGATGAGCCTGATCGACCTCGTCCGCCTCCTGATAGAACTCAACGGCTCCGGCTCCTATCAGCTCGTTCCCTTTCCAGAGGAACGCCAGCGGATTGATATCGGTAATTTCTACGGTGATTACAGCCTGTTCAACCAGGCGACCGGCTGGCAGCCGAGGACCAGCCTCAAGGACGGCCTGGCCAAGACGCTGGCTTACTACCACGCCAACCTGACCCACTACCTGGCCTGATCATGCCCTGCGGTCCCATCCCCTTTGGCGACTTGAAACGCCAGACCAGTGCCCTCAAGGGTGAACTGGCCGCGGCTCTGCAGAGGGTTCTGGACAGCGGCTGGTTCGTCCTGGGTCGGGAGGGGGCCGCCTTTGAGCGGGCCTTCGCCGAGTATCTGGGGCTCGGGTTCGCCGTCGGGTCCGCCTCGGGCACGGACGCGATCAAGCTGGCCCTGGTCGGCCTGGGCGTTGGACCCGGCCAGGAGGTCATTACCGCGGCCAATACTTGCGTGCCCACACTGGCCGCGATCAGAGACACCGGGGCCAGGCCGGTTGTGGTGGACGTTGACCCCGAGACCTACACCCTCGACCCCGAAGCGGCCAGGGCGGCCATCACCTCGGCCACCCGGGCGATCGTCCCGATCCACCTTTACGGCCAGTGCGCTGACATGAAGTCCATCATGGCCCTGGCCCAGGAGTACGGCCTCCTGGTCATGGAGGATTGCGCCCAGGCCCACGGGGCCCGCTTCGAGGGTCGCCTGGCCGGCACCTTCGGCCAGGCGGCGGCTTTCAGCTTCTACCCGACCAAGAATCTGGGCGCCCTGGGCGACGGCGGTCTGGTCGTGACCGACGATTCCGATCTGGCCGAACGTCTCAGAGCCCTGAGGTTTTACGGCCAGAAGGAACGCTACCTCAGCCGGGAACACGGTTTCAACTCCAGGCTCGACGAGATCCAGGCCGCCGTCCTGTCGGCCAAGCTGCCCCATCTGGACCGATGGAACCAGCGCCGCCGGGAATTGGCCGCTCTCTATGAATCTATCCTCGACCCGACCCTGGTCAGGCCGCCGAAGGTGGGAGCCGGCCGGGACCACATCTTCCACCTTTACGTCGTCCAGGTTTTTGGCCGGGCCGGACTGATGGCTCGATTGGCCGAAGCCGGGATAAAGACCCAGATCCACTACCCGATCCCCCTCCACCGCCAGCCCGCCTACGCCGCCGAACTGGGCCCCCTGGAACTGCCCGTTTCAGAGGCCCTGGCCGGGCGGGTCTTGAGCTTGCCCATGTTCCCCGAATTGACCGATCAGGAGGCGGCCTGCGTTGCCGAGACCATCAACCGGCTGGCCCGGGGCTGAGAGGCGGGCATGGAGCCCTGGGCCTATGACGAGATGTCCCAGCGCGAGGAGGGGCACTGGTGGTACCTGGGCCTGCGTCGGCTGACCGGACGGGCCCTGGACCGATTCTGCCCGGATTTGTCAGAGGGACTGGTCCTGGACGCGGGCTGCGGCACCGGCGGCTGGCTGAAGCGCCTCCTCGGCCGGCGGCCGGGTCTGAAGGCGATCGGGCTGGACGCGGCCCCGGCCGCTCTCAGGCTGGCCCGCGCCAAACCAGCCGGTTATCACTTGGTTTCAGGGTCAGTTAACAGCCTGCCATTTTTAGAGAATCAGTTCGAGGTGGTCTTTTCCCTGGACGTGATCTATCACCAGCGGGTCAATCCCTCTCTGGCCCTGGAAGAAATGGCCCGGGTCTTGATCCCGGGCGGGTTCCTGTTCGTCAACGTTCCGGCCTTCAAGGCTCTTCGCGGCGCCCACGACGTGGCGGTGCACGGCCGGAGGCGCTTCACCCGGCCCCAACTGGACCTGATTCTCGGGGCTCACGGGTTCAGGCCCGTGTTCATGACCTACTGGAACACTTTTCTCCTGCCGGCCATGGTTGCTCAGCGCCTGCTGAGCAGGCAGGGCCTGGGGACCGGTCAGCCGTCTTCTTCGGACCTGGCCAAGGCGCCGGGTTTGATTAACGCCGCCCTGGTCAGGCTCATCCGCCTGGAAGTGGACCTGAGTCTGCTCTGGTCCTGGTCGGTCGGGGGCTCGGTCTTCGCCGTGGCCCGCAAGACCGGTTGAGGGCCCACGGGCGGCCTGGGAGAGCCCGGTCCGTAGGCGGACAGGTCCTTTTCAGTCCGGTTGACCTGAGCGCTCCCGAGGAAGTTGCAAATGGATCGGCGGTTGAAAATCGCAATTCTGACGTGCCTGACCCTGGCCGGAGTCGCCCTGCGCCTCAAGGGCTTCCTGGACCGATCAGTCATTCTGGACGAGGCCACCGTGGCCTCCTATTGGCTGGATCCGTCGTTCTCGGTCTGGTCCACTCGCGAGCCGAGCATCTCGCTGTTCGTCTTCCTTACCGGCCGTTTGGGCACGGCCTTGCTGGGCTGGAACGAATGGGGCCTGCGCCTGATCCCCATGCTTCTGGGCGCGGCCGTGATCCCCTTGAGCTATTCCGCGGGCCGCCGGCTGAACGGGGTCTGGTGCGGCCTGCTGGCGGCCTTTTTCTTCTCCTTCAGCTTCATCATCGCGGGCTACTCCCAGCTCTGGCGGCCATACATCTACCACATCTCGGCCACCCTCTTCATGATCCTGATCGTTGTCTGGATCTCGGGCCGTCCCGCCGAGTTACGGCTGAGACACTACGCCGGAGTCGCCCTGGCCGTGGTGGCCCTGGTTCTGTTGTCCTACACCTCGCTTTTCTTGCTCTTCGGTCTGGGACTCGTTCTTCTCAGGCGGGTCGTGCTTGCTCCCGCGGACCAGCGGCGGATCAGGCTGGCCGGCCTGGGGATTGTCGCCCTGGGCGGGGCGGCGGCCTTGGGGTACGTGGTTCTCCAGGTCCAGACCTCGCCCTTGGTCATGCAGGCCTCCGCCTCTCAATATCAGCCTCTGCTCGTCTCGAGCCTGGGCTTCAAAGCCTGCTTGAGGGTGGGGCTCGATCAGGTCATGGAGCTCCTGGGCCGGAGCCTCTCTTTTGCCGGCCAGGAGCACGTCAACAATCTCTTCGTCGGCATGGCGGCTTTTGTGGCGGCCATCGGCATCGGGACCCTCTGGGCCGGCCAGCGCGGCCTCGACTTTCTCCTCCTCGGGCTGGGCGGGCTGATCGGAGCCCTGGCTGCCTTTGCCGTGGGCAAGTGGCCCCTCATGTGGCGCCTGTTCCTCTTCATGAGCCCCTTTTACCTGCTCTGCCTGGCCGTTGGCGGCGCCCAACTGGCCGGCTGGCTGGTGCAGCGGCGCTCTTTCCTGGCCTTTGGCCTGCTGATCCTGATCCTCTCCCTCCTGCCTCTCCGGGCCGTCCTCAAATCGCCGGCCATCTACATTGAGCAGGGGGGGCGCCAGCTCATGGCCGTGCTTGAAAAGAAGGTCCAGGACGGCGACATCATCTTCGTGCCGGCCCCCAGCCTGGCCCAGTTCGCCTTCGAGGCCGCCGGGAAGCTTGATTACCGCTGGCCCGGCAACCTCCACATGCGACGCTCCCTGAGCGTGGATGGCGTACCGTTTTCGGGGAAAAAAGTCAGTCTCCTGACCGGGCCGCAGGCCTTCGAGGGTCGTCTGGCCGACCTTCAAGCCAGTCTGCCCCCCCGGGCGAGAGTCTGGGTCTTCTGCACCCATATCGCCTTTCCCGACACCTGTCCCGGTCTGGACCTGCCCCTGGGAGGCCGGTGGACCCTGCCTTCGCCGAGTCAGGCCAGCCTGCGGCTCTACCTGGCCCCCTAGTCCCGGCCGTGGTCCGGACGGTTTCCAGGCGGCCGGCTTCCGGCGGGCCGGGGGCGAGGCTTGTCCTTGTTTAGTGTGGCTAAGGCCCGGTTTAGGATCGAGGTTTGAGATACCTTAAAAGAGACGCCCTGAACCTCCTGACCAGACGGCTGAGGAGCCAGGGTCTCCCGGGCATGCTTCGGCGCTACCTCAACAAGGCCCGCTACCGGCGCCTGGGCCTGCCGGTCTACCTGATGATCGAGCCGGCCAGCACCTGCAACCTGCGCTGTCCCTATTGCTCCGCCCTCCAGACCAGCGAGGCCGTTCCTTCCGGGATAATGAAGCTGGAGCAGTTTCAGGGCCTCCTGGACGACATCCTGGCCAGGAAAAACTACTGCCCGCCCCTGGACCTCTTCTACCGGGGCGAACCCCTGATCAATCCCGATTTCGCGGCCATGGTCAGGTCCGCCGCGGAAAGGAGTTTGACCGTCGGCACCAGCACCAACGCCACCCTGCTCAACGAGAGGCGCCGGGGGGAGATCCTGACCTCCGGCCTGGCGACGATGATCGTCTCCTTTGACGGCGCGACCAAGCAAACCTACGAGGCCCACCGGGTCGGGGCCGTTTTCGAGAAGGTGGTCGAGAACGTCTCCGCCTTCACGGCCGAGCGGCGGCGGCGGCGCCTGAAGAGGCCCTTCGTGGACCTGCAATTCATCGTCACCAGGAAGAATCACCACGAAATCGATCTGATGAGAGAACTGTGCCGGCAAATGGGCGTGGACCACCTCTCCCTCAAGTCCATGCGGGTGCCCCTCATGGACCGGCCCCTGGAGGAGGCCCTGGCCCTGGGTCGGGACCTGCTCCCGGACGACCCGGCCTTCCGCCGCTACCGCGAGGTCAGGGACGAGGAGGGGCGGGTCTGCGGCTACGAGTGCCTGACGGCCATGCAGACCTGTGAGTGGGGCCGGAGCGCGGCCATCCGGGCCAACGGGGACATCGGTCTCTGCTGCCAGGATTACGGCGACACGGTCAGGATCGGCAACGTCTTCGAGGCGAATTTCTGGGAGCTGTGGTGGAGCGAGACCTACCGGAAGATCCGGGAGAGCATCGGCCAGCGGCGGCTGCCGATCTGCCGGACTTGCGACTGAGCCGAGGATGGCCTTGAGGTTGGGAGCGTTTCTTGATGGCCTGGCCTGAGATCGGCGTCTTTGTGGTCCTGGTCCTGGCCGCCCAGGGCTTGGGCCGGCCGGTGGCGGTCCGGCTGGGTCTGGAAGACGGGCTGACCCGGTTCGTCTGGGCTCAGGTCCTGGGTCTGGCCGGCCTGGTCGGTCTGGCCGGCGGCCTGAGCCTGCTGGGCTGGCTGCGGCCCTGGCCGGCGGGGCTGGTCCTGGCCGGCCTGGCCTGCTCATGCCTGGCCGGGCTGCGTCCCAGGTCCTGGCGTTTTAGCGGCCTGGCCGACCTGAGCGGCTGGGAGAGGCTCTTCCTGGTCGGGATCGGCCTCCACCTGACCCTGGGCCTGGCCCAGGCCCTGGCCCCGCCCACCTGGGGCGAGGGGCTGCACTTCCTCTTCGTCTACGCCCGGGACTACGGCCGGGAGGGGGCGGTCTACTATCACCCCGACGTCTACGCCTCCCGGCCCCAGAACATGGTCCTGCTCTTCAGCCTGGTCCAGCTTTTCGCCCGGGCCGAGGCCAGCCAGCTCCTGAGCTGGTGGTTCGGCCTGCTCAGCGTCCTGGCCGTGGCGGCCATGGGCCGGCGGGAACTGGACCGGCCCACCGGACTGCTGGCCGGCCTGATTCTGGCGGCCATGCCCCTCGTGGGCGAGCTGTCCGGCCGGGGCATGTCCGATCTGGGGGTCCTCTTTTTCGGGCTGATGGGCTGCTGGGCGGTCTGGCTGGCCCAGGATTCCGAGAGGACCCGGCTCTGGGCCGCCCTGGCCGGACTGAGCCTGGGTCTGGCCGCCGGGTTCAAGATCATCGGTCTGATAGTCCTGGCCCTCGGCCTGGCGGGGCTGATCGTGGCCGGCCTGTGGCGGAAGATCGGCCTGATTCCTCTGGCGCTGGCCCTGGGGCTGAGCCTGGCCGCGGCCTGCCCCTGGTACGTCTATTCCTGGGCCCACACCGGCTACGTCTTCTACCAGGGCAGGCCCATTGAAGAGCGCCTCACCCCGGCCGACAGAGCCCGCTTCTTCGGCCAGCGGCCGGTGGAGCCGGGGGACGAAGTCAAGCCGTCCCCCCGGGTCGAGATGGGCCGGACCCACTCCCGGAGCGGACCGGCCGGCCTGGCCGGGCAGATCATCTCCCTGGCCAGGATGCGCTTCCTCGTCCTGGGCCTCAACCCCCTGACCTCGACCTGGCGGCTGAACCTGATGGGAGACCGCAACCAGAGGGTCGTCGGCCCGCTGGTCCTGATGCTGGCTCCCCTCCTGATCCTGATCAGGCCCGTGCCCCGGGCCCCGCGCTGGCTGGTCCTCCTCGGGCTGGCTCAGGTGGCCCTGACGCCGCAGCTCCTGGGTCCCTACACCCGCTACGTCCTGGTCGGCCTGGGCCTGGGCGGACTGGGCGCCGCTTGGGTGTGGTGGAGTCTGGTCAGACTGGGTCCCTGGCCGCGACGGGCGGCCGTCCTGGCCCTGGCCCTGGCCTGGATCCCGCTGCTGCCCCAGGCCGGCTACAATTTCTGCCGCGACGCACCGGTCTCCCTGGGCCTCCAGGACCGGCAGCTCTATCTGGCCCGGGCCTTCCCCGACCAGGCCCTGGAGGTCTATGACTGGGCCAACCGCCACCTGCCGCCTCGGGCCAGGGTGATGCTCATCGGCGAGCACCGGCCCTACTTTCTGGAGCGGGATTTCCTCTACGGGACGCCGGGGCGCAATCCGCTCCTGCCCTACCACCGGTTCCACGGCCCGGCCGATCTGGAGCGGGCCATGGCCGCCTTCGGGATCAGCCACGTTTTCCTCAACCGGAGCCTCTCGGATTCAACCTTGGACCCGCGCTGGCACAACATCCACCTCTACCTGTCCTGGCTCGACTCCCTGGAAGGCGCTTCTCTCAAGCCCCTGTTCCGGCGGGGATCGCTGACCCTCTACCGCTTCGACCCGGTCCGGGGCGAGGGTTGAGGGGGTCGGCCGGGTGTTCCCTTGACCGGGAAATGGCGGGTCCTCGACCTGGGGCCCAGAGCGCCCGAGTGGTGGGACGAGAAGCTGAGCTCCTTCGGCCCGGTTTCGCCGCGGCAGACGGCGGCCTGGGCTAGGTACTCGGCCGGCCTCTTCCACTCCCGGCCGTCCCATCTGGCCCTGATCGACCAGCAGGACCGGATCAAGGCCCTCCTTCAGGTTCTCCGCGACGGTTGGCTGGTGGACGATCTGATTCGCTACCCGGCTCTGGCCGGCTTGAGGCGGCTGACCGAGCGCTGCCTGCCAGTCCTGTCCTGGCGCGGCGGGCCCAGCCTGGCCCCCGGCGTCAGCCTGGACCAGGTCTGGCCCCTGCTGTGGCGGCACCTGGCCGGACAGGTCTTCGACCAGGGCCTGGTGGGCGTCCAATCAACGGTGCTGGCCGGCTTTTCCGGGCCGGCCTTCCCGACCCCGCTCAGGCCCGGGCCGGAGAACTGGCGGGCCCAGGGCACCATCCTGGTCGAGGTGGCCGCCACCGAGGAGGCCCAGTGGCGGCTGCTCAAGCAGGCGGCCCGCAAGGCCATCAACAAGTGCCGCCGCCAGGAGGTGAGGGTTCGGCGCCTGGAGAACCTGGCCGAGGTCAGGCGTTACGGCCAGCTCTTCAACGCCCACCGGGTCCAGCTCGGCCTGGCCCCGGCCTCGCCCCGCTACTTCCCGGCCATCTGGCGGCACCTGGCCGGTCAGGTTTCCTTTTACCTGGCCGAGCACCAGGGCAATTGGGCTGCCGGCCTGGGCGTCTGGCACTTCGGCGGGGTCATCGAGGAGTTCGCCTCCTTCCGGGACGAGGCCTATTGTCGCGACCTGGGCCTCAATCCCGGCGATCTGATCAAGTGGGAGATCTTGCGCTGGGGGGCGGGGCAGGGCTACCTTATCTACGATCTGGCCGGCGTGCCGGCCCAACCCGGCGGCGTGCCCGGCCTCCAGGTCCTCCCGTCCAGCCCCAAGGAAGTCAACATCCGGCGCTTCAAGGAGAAATGGGGCGGCGGCTACATCGACCGGCCCATGCTCTTCTGGTCGGGTCCGGTCTTGGGCCGCCTGGCCGGCCTGATCCAGGGAGCCTTCCGGGCCTCGGTCCACTTGACCGGCCTGAGGCGCCTGGCCAGCCGGGCCCGGACGAGGTTTTGAAAACGTGGCTAAAAGAGGCGAAGAGTTTATCGCCCGGTTCCTGAGCCGGGTGGTTTCACCGGGCGGCCTGGCCCTGGAGTATGGGGCGGGCGGGGTCGACTATTCCCGTTTCCTGCCGGCCCGCCTCATCCGGACCGACCTTTCGGCCGATCCGGGCCGGCTGGAGGTCTGCTGTGACATCCAGGCCCTGCCGTTCCGCCAGGGCGTCTTTGACCTGGTCTTCGGGGTGGCCGTCTTTATTTACGTGCCAGACCTCGAGGGAGCCATAGCCGAGCTGGCCCGGGTCCTGGCCCCCCAGGGCCGGCTGGTCATGTTCGAGTACGTCCGCATGATCAACGCCTACAACCGCCACTACAAGAAGAGGGCGGGCTACGTCAACACCCTCGGCCTCGGCCGTCTGGGGCGGGCCCTGAGTTCGGCCGGGCTCAACTGGCGCCGCCTGGACCTGGGGCCGGAGAGGGGCCGCCTGGCGCCCGGCTTCATCGCCCGGCGGCGCTGGCTGATCGTTGAAGCCGGACGTTGGTCCTGAATCGGCGGCCGATGCTAGATCCCCGAGTCACCCTGCTTAAGGCCCTCAGCCGCCTGGGCTCTTTGACCCTGGAAAACGCGGCCAGCCTCCTCCTGGGACCCTGGCTCAGCCAGGGGCTCTGGCGGGCCGCCTCCGGCGGCCGGCCAAGGGCGGTCCTTTCCTTTGACGTGGACTTCAGGGCCGACGTGGCCGCCCTGGAGGACCTTCTGGGCGAGCTGGAGCGGCGCTCCCTCAAGGCCTCCTTCGCCCTGGTCGGCCACTGGGTCAGGACCGAACCCGGCCCCCACCGGGCCATCGCCGCCGCCGGCCACGAGATCCTCAACCACACCCTGACCCACCCGGACAATGAGGAGATAGACCCGGAGCGCCACTTCCACCTCCTCTCCGGCCCGGAACTGAGGGAGCAGGTCCTGGCCGCCCACCGGCTCATCGAGGACGCCCTGGGCGTCAGGCCTTCAGGCTTCCGGGCGCCCCACTTCGGCCACCAGCACACCGAGGCCGTCTACCCGGTCCTGGTCGAGCTGGGCTACCGCTTCTCCTCCTCGACCCTGGCCTCCCGCTCGCCCTCCTTTGGCTGGCCCCATCCGGCGGCCGGGGGGCGGCTGTGGGAGATTCCGGTCAGCGTCTGCCCGCGCCACCCCTTCTCGGCCTTTGACACCTGGCACTTCCGGCGCAAGCGGCCCAACCGGCACCGCCCCGGCGACTTCCTGGCCCAGTTGGCCGGGCTTCTCCGGACGGCCCGGAGCCTGGGCCTGCCCCTCAACTTCTACTTCGACCCCCGGGACGTGGTCCGGGACGGCGAGGGCCGGGCGGCCCTGGATCTGCTGGCCGCCTCGGGCCTGGCCGCGGGCTCCTATCAGGACTGGCTAAACGAGCTAGAGGCCGCGCCCGTGGGTGGGTCTGGGAGTGAGTCGACCGTGAAAGGACCGACCGGATCATGAGTCAAAACCAGGCCAGGCTGCTTCCAGGCCTGCTCCTTACCGGGGCGGCCGTCTTCGGACTGGACTGGCTGCCCCTTGTCCTGAAGCGGCCCCAGGCGGGCACCCTGGTCGCGGCCTTACCCGGCCTGATGTTCTATCTGCTGGCCACGCTCGTCGCCGCCGGGCTGGTCGGCCTGGCGGCCATGATTCTCCGCCGCCGCCGGATCGACCTCTGGAGCCAATTGGGCGGGCCGGGCCTGCTCATGATCGGCTTGGCTCTGACCTGGGCGGCCGACCAGGCCGGCGGCCTGCCCCTGCTGGGCCAGAGCCGGCTCAAGCTGACCGTCCTGGCCGCGGCCGCGGCCGTGATCGTCGGCCTGGGCCTGGGCCTGGCCGCCCGCTGGCTGGCCGGCCGGGGGACCAGGGCCTGGCGGCGGCTGGCCGGCCTGGTTCTGCTGATCCTGGCCCTGCCCGCGGCGGCCCTGGTCCTGGGCTGCGCCCTGTCCGGCTGGCACGAGCTGCCCAGCCGGGCCAGGCAGGAGGCCCAGCCCCAGCCTGGTCCGGCCGAGAAGGGGCCCAACCTGATCCTCATCTCCGTCGACGCCCTGCGGGCAGATTTTCTGCCCGCTTACGGCAACCGCCGGGTCAGGACGCCCAACATCGACCGCCTCCTGGCCGGGGCGGCCATCCTGGAGAATACCTGCTCCACCTCCTCCCTGACCCTGCCCGGCCACACGGCCATGCTCACCGGCCGCCACCCGGGCGAGCTGGGGCTCCTGGCCAACGTGGGCCGGCTCCCCCAGGGAGTGGCCACCCTGGCCGGGTCGCTGGGCCAGGCCGGCCTGGCCACGGCCGGGGTGGTCTCGAGCACGGTGCTCGACCCGGAGACGGGCATCGACCGGGGCTTCGCCTGGTATCTGACCGCCTATCCCCGCTACCGGGAGAGCTTCCACGCCTTCCTGGCCCTGAGCCTGCCCCGGCTGGCCAAGGAGTTCCTGGGCCTGGACGTCTACGCCGCGGCCAACGGCCGGACCGGCCGCCTGGCCCTGGACTGCCTCAAGGGCCTGGAGGGCCGGCGCTTCTTCCTCTTTATTCACTTCTGGGGCGTTCACGACCCCTACCGGCCGCCGCTCAGGTTCTACTGGTCCCCGCTCCGCTCGGACCCCTGGCTGGAGCGGCTGACCCCCCGGGGCCGCTATCTGGGCGAGCTGCTCTACGTGGACGAGCAGATCGGCCGGCTCATCGACTGGCTGGCGGACCGCGGACTGTGGGACAGGACGGCCGTCATCCTGACCGCCGACCACGGCGAGGGGCTGGGCGAGCACGGCTACATGTATCACGCCCGGGAGGTCTACGAGGAGCAGCTGAGGGTGCCCCTGATCCTCAGGCCGGCCGCCGGCCAGGGCCAGGCCAGGCGGCTGGAGGAGCTGATCAGCCAGAGAGAGGTGCCTGATCTGGCTCTTCACCTGCTGGGCTTCCAGGACTGGCCTCCAGCGGGCGCGGACCTGACGGCCTCTCACTCCTCCGGCGGCGGCAAGTGGGCCCTCAGCGACGGGCGGAGGAAGGTCATCTTCAACCCGGCCGAGGGGACCTGGCAGGCCTTTGATCTGCGGGCCGACCCGGAGGAACTGGCCAACCTGGCCTTGCCCGAGCCGCCCTGGCCCGATCTGGTCGAGGCCCTCAAGGCCAGGCTGGCCGCCTTCAAGTCCCCGGCCGGGGAGGGGGCCTCGCCCGAAAGGCGCAAGGCCCTCAAGGCCCTGGGCTACCTGTGATCCGGCGTTTTTTCTCCGACGGCCGGCTGAGCCTGAAGCTGGCCGCCCTGCTCCTGGCCTATCTGGGCCTGCTGGCCTGCTACAGCCTCCACCAGCCCGAGAAAGGGCGGAGCTGGCGGGAGATAGCCGACTGGCACGCCTCGCCTAACGGCCGCCTGGGCCGCCGGGCCGAGCTCTCGGTGGTCAAGGTCCTGGGCCGCCTGCCCGGCAACGCCGGCCTCAAGATCGGGCTGGGGCCCAAGCGGATCGAAGTGGACCTGTTCGGCCCGGTCCAGGCCCGGGCCGGCGACTACATCGACTTCGCCGCCGTCTTTGAGCCGCCCGGCCGGCTGCGGCTGATCGAGGCCCACGTCTACACCACCCCCCGCTGGCTGAAGCTGGGCGTGTCCCTGCTGGCCGCGGTCCTGGCCGTGGGGCTCTTTGCCTGGTGCTTTCGTTTCAGTCCCGGCCGGGGCAGGTTGTTCTTCCCCAGGGGCGAGTGAGCCTTGCCTGACCTGATGACTCACTTCCTGGCCGCTTACGGTCTGGGGCGATTTCTGCCCCGCTCCGGGGCCGTCTCGCGGCCGGCCCTGGCCCTCTTCTGCCTGGGCGGCGTGCTGCCCGACCTGTTCAACCGGGCGCCCAAAATCGTCTGGCCGGGCAATCAACTGGTCGCCAGCCTGGTCTTCCCTTTCCACACGCCGGCCGGGCTGCTCCTCCTCTGCCTGGCCCTGGGCTTCGCCTTCGAGGAGAAGCGCCGGCCGGCCTTTGTGGCCTGGCTGACCGCCGGGGTGGGGCTGCACCTGGTCCTGGATTTCCTGCAGCGGTCCATCGGGGCCGGAAGCTACTACTGGCTCTTTCCCTTTTCCTGGATCAGGTTCGAGGGAGGGCTTTTCTGGCCGGACCAGAGCCTCTGGTTCCTGCCCTGGCTGGTCGGCCTCTGCCTCCTGGTGGAGGTCTTCAACTGGCGGCGGAGGCGGCCGGGATGAATCTCTCCCAGGCCAGATGGCTCCTGGTCTTGGGGCTGGTCCTCTTCGCGGTCAGGACCGGGCTCTACATCGGCCTGCTCCCGCTCAACGAGATGCCCGACGAGCTGGAGCACTTCAAGCAGATCCGCCTGGCCCAGTACTGGGACGGCCTCCAGGCCGGCCGGGTCGACCCGGAGCGGCTGATGCGGGAACTCAACGCCGACTACTACTACCTGAGCAGCGGCCTCGATGCGCGGCCCGACCCGGGCTCGGTGGAGGGGGCCAGCCCCGACCCGAGGCGGCGGCTGATCTACTACCGCCTCCTGGGCGGCCTGCTGGCCGGGCTGGACGTGGAATCGCCGGGCCGGGCCTGGTACCTCTGCCGGGTGGTCTCCCTCCTCTTCGGCCTGGCCGTCCTGGGCTGCGCCTGGGCCGCCGGCCGGATCCTGGCCCCGGAGAAGCCGCTCGTGGCCGCGGCCGCGGTCCTGTTTCTCTGCTTTCTGCCCCAGTACGCCGCCTCCTGCGCCACAGTCAGCAATGACCGGATGCCGGAGCTGGCCGGGGCCTTGTTCTTTTTGCTGGCGGCATATTTGCAGCGGGCCGAGCGGGCCTGGCCGGTCTGGCTGGCCCTGGGGCTCATCCTGGCCGGCCTGCCCCTGGTCAAGAAGACGACCTTCTTTTTGCTGATCGTGGCCGGACTGGCCGCCTGGCCCTGGTGGCGGCGGTTCGCGGCCGGCCGGCCATACGGCCGCCTCCTCTCCCGGGCCCTGCCCTTTGTCGTTCTGGCCGTCTTCCTGGCGGTGACCTTCTTCCCGCCCGTGGCCAACCGGGTGGTGCCCCTGCTGGGCATGCCCGTTCTCAAGCTGTGGCGGATACCCGGCCTGGATCCGGTCCTCTTCCGCCAGCCGGGCATGCTCAACATGCTGGCCGCCCAGGTCAATCCCCTGTCCCTGAGCTTCTGGCACCACCTCTACCTGAACCTGGTCAGCCTGTTCCAGAGCTTCTGGGCGGCTTACGGTTACCTGACCCTGCGGCTTGCCGGCGGCTGGTACCTGGGAGCCTGGCTCGTGACCGGCCTGGCTCTGGCCGGCTGGTGGAGGCTGCTCTATCGGCCGGGCCCGGACTGGCGCCTGGCCCCCTGGCAGGGTCGGGGCCTGGGCCTGCTGGCCGCGGGCGCATTCCTGAACCTGGCCGTGGTCATCATCAGGCACGTCGCCTTCCTCCAGGACAGCCTGTCCCAGGGCCGCTACGTTTTCCCGACCCTGGTCCCCCTGGCCCTGCTGGGCGCGACAGGCTATCTGGCCCTCTGGCCGGGCCGGGTCCGCCGCTGGGCCCTGGCCGGAGGGCTGGGCTGGATCGCGGCCATGGACCTGGCCGGTCTGTGGCAGACCATCACCCCCTATTTCTACTTCGTGGTCTTTTGAAGACGAGCCGGCTCAAAGGATTATCCGCCCCGGCCCTGGGCCTGCTCATCGCCCTGGGCCTGGCCTGGGCCTTTTTCCTGAGCGGCCCGGCCCTGTTCTGCCGGGAGACCCAGGACGGCTGGCGCTTTCACACCGGAGAGCTCCTCCCCGGCCAGAGCGTGGGCCAGACCTTCATCTGCCGCCGGGACAAGGTGGCCCGCATCGACGTCAGGCTGGCCACCTACGGCCTGCCGCTTATCAAGGACTTGAGCCTCCACCTGGTCGAGATAAACGAGTCCCGGCCCGAGCCCCGCTCGATCATCGTCCCGGCCGGCGACGGCGGGGAGAGGATCGAGGTTTACGACGGCGTCCAGCTGGGCCAGACCTTTGTCCCCCAGCTCGACGATCTCTCCGGGATCCGGCTCCTGGTCGACTCGCGCCGGATGCCCGGAGGGGCCTCGGTCCGGGTCGTGGTCAGGAGCAGCGGCCTCCAGGAAGTGGTCGGCCCGGTCCTGGCCGTAGTCGAGGCGGCCGCGGCCGAGCTGCCCCGGAGGGGTTTCTTCAACTTCGCCTTTCCGCCCCTGACGGGCGTCCGGGGCCGCCGGCTCCTCTTCACCGTGGACGTCAAGGGCGCGCCGGAGGGCCGGGGGCTGGGAGTGCGCTTCCTGAGCGCCGTCGGCGACGGGGGCCAGTGGCCCTTCAACCGCTGGTACGATCTGGGCGAGACCTGGGTTCCGGTGGCCCGGACCTACCGCCACCGGGCCCTGCACGAGTCCTACGACCAGGGCTGGCGTTACGGCAACGGGGATCTGATCTTCCGGCCGGCCTATCCCCCGGTCCTGCCGGCCGGGCCGGAGGTCAGGCGGGTCAGGAGGCTGGGCCTGAGCCTCTCGGACAACGGCTTCAACTCCTTCAGCTTCAAGCCCCTGGCCGGGTCCAAGGGCCGGAAATATTACTTCTACCTGACCTCGGCCCAGGGGCCGGGCGGCGCGGCCACGGCCCTGGCCGACCCGGCCGACCGCTACAAGTACGGCACCCTGGTCCTGGACGGCGTGCCCGTCCGGGGCGGGCTGGCCTTCAGGATCTACAACGTCGTCGCCCGGAGCGAGGCGGCCGGCCGCTTCCTGGAGCGGGCCTGCCGCCACAAGCCCGGCCCCTGGGGCCGGCCCTGGCTGGTGGTCGGCCTGAGCCTGACCCAGCTAGTCCTGAGCGGCCTGATTCTGGGCCGGGTCTTCCTCCGGCCGGGGGGGCGCCCTTGAGCGGCCGGGCCTGGCTGGCCCTGGGGCTGCTCCTGGCCGTCTTCCTGGCCCGGTCCTGGCTCTACGCTTCGATCCTGCCCCTGAACGGCATGCCCGACGAGGTGGAGCACCTGGCCCAGGTCCGCCTGGCCCAGTACTGGCCCGAGATCAAGGCCGGCCGGACCGATCCGGGGCGGGTAGCCGGGGAACTGGTCGCCCGGTTCAGAGAGGCCGCGGCCGGCTTTCCCGAGACCGTGTCCCGAGGGATGGTCCTGGCCGGGATAACGCCGACGCCGGACCGGCTCTCCCTCTACAACCGGCTTCTGGGCGGCGGGCTGAGGCTCCTGGACGTGGCCGATCCCCTCCGGGCCTGGTATCTCTGCCGCTGGGCCTCCATCCTCTTCGGCCTGGCCACCCTGGCCCTGGCCTGGTGGACGGCGATTATCCTCTTTCCGGACCGGCCCCTGGTCGCCTTCCTGGCCGCCGGCCTGATCGGCCTCCTGCCCCAGTTCGGCGCCCTGGCGGCCACGGTCAACCCGGACAACCTGGCCTCCCTGGCCGCGGCCGCTTTTTTCTGCTATCTGGCTTGGCTGCTCAAGGCCAGGCCGGGCTGGCCGGCCTGGTCCCTGCTGCTCCTCTTCGCCCTTCTCCTGCTCGGGCTCAAGAAGACGACCCACTTCCTGCTGCCGCTCCTCCTCCTGGGCGGGCTGTGGAGCCTCAAGGTCCGGCTGGCCGGCCGGAAGGGGGCCTGGGCGGTCTGGCTCCTGGTCGTCCTGGCCGCGGCCGGGGCGGCGGGCCTGATCCTATTCTGGCCGCCGGCGGCCAACCGGGTGGTCCGCCTGATCGGCATCCCCTTCTACCGGACCTGGCAGCCGGGCTTTGACCCGGTCCTCTTCCGCCAGCCGGGCATCCTCAACATCCTGGCCCAGGAGATCCGGCTGGCCGACCCCGGATTCTGGCTCCACCTCAAGACCCTGATCGGCCTGTTTTTCAAGAGCTTCTGGGGCTACTTCGGCTACCTGGACGTCCCCCTGGACTGGTGGTGGTACGCCGGCCTGGCCCTGCTGGCGGCCCTGGGGGCGGCCGGCTGGCTGCGGGTCCGGGGCCAGGTCCTGGCCGGCTGGAGGGGGCGCTGCCTGGTCCTCTTCCTGCTCGGACTGATCCTGTCCCTGACCTTCATCTTTCTCCGCCAGGTCCTCTTCTTCCCGGGCAGCCTGGCCCAGGGCCGCCACGCCTTCCCGGTCCTGATCCCGCTGGCCCTCTTCTGGGCCTTAGGGCTAGAGGCGCTCTGGCCGGCCCGGCTGAGACCCTGGGCGGCCGGCCTGGGCCTGGCTTTTCTCTGGCTGACCGACCTTAACGCCATGTGGACGGTGGCTCTGCCGTGGTTCTACCGCCTCCATCTCTGAGCCGCCGGCCGGCCCTCAAGGGGCTGGCCCTGGCCGGGCTGATCCTGGCCCTGCTGGCCGGCTGGCGTCTGTCCGGGCCGGCCCTGGAGGGCGCGGTCTGCCGGGAGAAGCAGGTCGAGCACCCCGGACCGCTCTGGGGCCGGGACCGCCTGGGCCAGACCTTTGTCTGCCCCCGCGCCGGTCTGGCCCGGTTGGAGGTCAGACTGGCCACCTTCGGCCGCGTCTGGACCGCGCCCTACCGCTTCAGCCTGAGCCAGCTCGAAGGCCTGCCGGCCGGCCCGCCGGTCAGGTTCGTCCCCGGCGGCGGCGCGCCCCTGCCCCTGGAGCCGGGCCGGGAGTACCTGAGCCTTTTCACCTCCCCGCGGGGCCGCCTGAGTGGCTTCAAGGTGCTGATCTACCGCCGGCCTGGCCCCAGCCAGGGCCGGGTGAGACTAGAGGTCTTCCGCTGGGGGGAGCTGGCCGAGCCCCTGAGGCGGGCCGAGAGGGCCGTGGCCGAGCTGCCCCGCTTCGGCTTTGCCCCCTTTGAGTTCGAGCCCCTGGAGGACTCCGCCGCGGCCGGCCTGATTCTGCGCCTGAGCCTGACCGGCGCCCGTGCCCGGGGCGAGCTGGAGCTGCGCTCGCGGCCGCCGGCCGAGGATGAGGAGCTCGGCCTGGGCCAGTTCCCGACCCCCCGGGAGCATTTATGGCCCGGTCCGGCCGGGCCGAAGTGGCTCTTCCGGCCGATCTACCCGCCGGTCCTGACCGCCGCCGCGCCGTTGATCTCCCGGGCGGGCCAAGGTTTTTTAGTCTCGGACAACAGCTTCCAGGCCTTTGATTTCCCGGCCCGGCCTGATTCGGCCGGCCGGGCCTATTATTTTGAGCTCAGCGCTCCTCAGGCTTCCCCGGACACCGCCCTGACCGCCTGGGCCGACCCGGCCGGCCGGGGCCTGGTCATCGACGGCCTGCCCACCCAGGGCAGCCTGGCCTTCAGGGCCTACTGCCGGGCCGAGCGGCCGGCGGTCTGGGCCCTTTTCCTGAAGCGCCTGGTCCGGGAGCGCTGGTGCGGCTTCGGCCGGGCCGGGCTGGTTATGGCCGGGCTGGCCCTCCAGCTTCTGGGCGGCCTGGCCCTGGCCGGGCTGGCCCTGGGCCTGGGCCGGCGGGCCGAGTCCGGCCGGGACGGGGATTCCGATTGAGCGGCCGGTCAGGTCAGCCCGGCGAGTCGACGCCGCCGCTTGAGCCGGCCGGGCCGCGCCGGAGGGGCCGGCTCTGGCTGACCCTGTTCAAGACCGCGGTCAGCGTCGGCCTGTTGGGCCTGCTCCTGTCCATGGTCGAGTGGCGGCGGATGGCGCCCATTCTGACCTCGCTCAATCCCGGCGGGCTGGCGGCGGTCTTCGTCCTTTTTCAGGTGACCGTTCTCTTTTACGCCTTGCGCTGGCGGATGCTGCTCAACGGCGGCCAGGAGCGGCCCCCGGTCTGGCTCCTGCTGAAAGCCTACTTCATCGGCGTGTTCGTCAATCAGTTCGTGCCCGGCACCTTGGGCGGCGACCTCTACCGCGGCCTGGCCGTGGGCCGGCGGCTGGGGGCCAAAGCCCCGGCCCTGGTCTCGGTGGTCGCCGACCGCTGGGTCGGACTGGCTTCTCTGCTGGCCGTGATCATCCCGGCCCTGGGCCTGGGGCTTGGCCGACTGCCGGCCTGGCATCAGCGGGTCACTCTCAGCCTGGTCGGCCTGCTCTGTCTCGGCCTGCTGATCGTCGGGCTGTTTCCTTCCCTCGTCACCTGGCTGCCGTCCCAAATGATACCCTAGAAAGTTTTCGCCGTCCCCGAGAGAGAGACCAGACTGTGAGGTCAACCCGTGCCCGTGCCGAAAAAGAATGACGTCAGGATCATAGACTCAGAATCCTTAAAGCAGTACATTAAAGAAATTTTCATGCGGTTGGGTATGACCCCCGATGATGCGGAAACTGAAGCGTCGGTGCTCTTATGGGCAAACCTGAGGGGGGTCGACTCCCACGGGGTCCAGCTGATTCCATGGTATGCGGAGGCCGTTGAAATCGGCCACATGAAGGTGAGGCCGAACATCGTCATAGAGAAGGAAACCCCGGCCACGCTGCTGATCGATGCGGACCATGCCTTTGGCCCGGTGGTGACAACCCTTGCCATGAAGAGGGTGATGGCCAAGGCAAAGGAGGTGGGAATTGGCTGGGCCTTGATTCGCAAGACCAACCACCAGGGCGCCATCGGCTATTACCCTTTGATGGCCGCAAAAAATGATATGGCCGGAATCATGTGGTCCTGCGGCCAGACCACCACCGCCCCTTACGGCGCGAATTTCCCGGGAATAGCCAACAATCCGGTGGCCATGGCGGTGCCCGCAAAACGCCACCGCCCCTTGATCCTGGATATGGCGACCAGCATCGCGGCTGTGTCAAAGCTTCATGTCGCCAAAGACAAGGGCATCCCCATCCCCGACACCTGGGCCCTTGACAGGGAAGGCCGAACGACGACCGATCCGTGGAAAGCTGCCATCCTGCAGCCCATTGCCGGCCCCAAGGGTTCCGGCCTTTCCATCATGTTGGAATGCCTCACGAGCATCATGGTGGGTTTCCCGAAACTGGAGCCCGTATTGTTGGGCAGGGAAAAGCCCTTCGGGCTGGAGGGGGTGGCTGGAAATCGCGAGAAGATTCGCCGCCACATACAGAACAGTACGGTCGCCGCCATCGACATCGGCAAGTTCACCGACGTGGACGAATATAAGGAACACATCGACCGTCTCATCGACGGCCTGAAAGCCCTGCCCA
>ENA-OSEO01003018-OSEO01003018.1-sediment-metagenome-genome-assembly--contig:-NODE-3018-length-21294-cov-29.293397_pt1 | contig 21294 bp, 20 predicted proteins | sample MGYA00237883_ERZ534232 | MGnify/ENA metagenome assembly ERZ534232
AACAATTGACAAACTATTTTTATCTCTTTCTTAAGATATATGCGCATATCCAGAGCAACTTGATCATTTCGGCTGCGAGCGGTGTGTAGCTTTCCCCCAACCGGCCCAATCTTCTCAATAAGGGCTTTCTCTATACTCATATGAATATCTTCATCAGACAAATCAAAAAAGAACTTGCCCTTATCCATATCTTCCTCAATTGCCCTTAAACCGTTTACTATTTCTTTGCCATCTTCCTGGGATATTATGCCGCATTTGGCTAACATGCGGGCATGGGCAATACTTCCTGTGATGTCTTCTTTGCTTAAACGACAATCAAAGGGGAGTGAAGCTGTGAACTCCTCTACAACTTTATCTGTATCTTTACTAAAACGCCCTCCCCAGGGTTTCATATTATCTCCCTCCGAACATGAATAACTCAATAAATCATCAAAAATCTTGTATTCCTTATTGCTTCTCCCTATTCCTTATTCTCTATCCTGCATATTGCAAGAGGTATTATTACTCTTCCCTCATCTCTTCTCCCTAATCTCTACCTTAATCCTTCTTTTGCTTTTTAGCCCAAACCCTAACCGGTAATCCCCATAAATCGATAAATCCCTTTGCTGATTCGTGTGAGAACTGGTCGCCGGTTTCATATGTAGCCAGAGAATAATCATATAATGATTCTTCCGACTTCCTTCCGACAACTTGACATGTCCCTTTGTGCAATTTTAACCTGATAGTTCCGGTCACACTCTTTTGGGTTTCCTTAATGAAAGCATCAAGAGCCTTCTTTAAAGGTGAAAACCATAATCCGAAATAGGTCAGATCGGCATATTTTTGTTCAATTAAGGACTTATAATGGAGCAAATCGCGTTCAAGGGTTAGGTCTTCCAGGCTTTGATGGGCTTCAATCAGTGCTAAAGCAGCCGGAGCTTCATAAACCTCCCGGGATTTTATACCCACTAGTCTGTTTTCAATCATATCCAGACGTCCCCAACCGTTCTTACCGGCTATTTTTCCGACTTCGCCTATAATATCAGCCAGACCTTTCTTATCTCCGTTGACGCATGCCGGAATCCCTTTAACAAATTCAATCTCCACATAAGTAGGTTTCTCCGGAGTTTTTTCAATATCCGTAGTCAGCTCATAAATGTCATTCGGTGGTTCATTCCAGGGATCTTCCAGAACACCACACTCAATCGCACGTCCCCATAGGTTTTCATCAATACTATAAGGTTTTTCTTTACACGTTGGAACGGAAATATTATTCTTTTTGGCATATTCCATTGCCTCTTCCCGGGAAAGCGTCCACTCGCGCAAAGGAGCCACTATTCTTAGTTCCGGATTAAGAGCACCGATTGATACTTCAAACCTTACCTGATCGTTACCCTTTCCGGTACATCCATGAGCTACATACTTTGCTCCTTCCGACTCCGCCAACTCAACCTGTAATTTGGCAATTAAAGGCCTGGACAGGGCTGAAACCAGTGGATATTTTCCTTCATATAACGCATTTGCCTTAAGGGCCGGGGAAATATATTCGTCTACAAATTCATCCCGGGCATCAACAACATATGATTCTATGGCTCCTATCTTCAAAGCCTTATCTTTAACCGCTTCCAGGTCCCCACCTTGTCCGACATCAACTGCCAGGGCAACTACATCACAGTTATACTCTTCCTGCAGCCATTTTATTGCTATTGATGTATCCAGACCTCCTGAATAGGCCAATATTATCTTTTCTTTTGCCACTTGTCCTCCTTAAAAACAAAAAAGCAAAAATGAAATCTCATTTTTTGTATCCGGTTTCTTTTTACTTTTTATTTTACATTTATCCTGTATCCTGCATCTTGTATCTATGATTTCTTCAAATCCTCCAATTTTGCCAAAACCGATATGCCTGTTCTCTCATTCAGCGATATCACTAAAATCGTATCGTCTCCGGCAATGGTACCTAATATATCCACCCATCTTACGTTATCAATGGCAGATGCAACTCCCTGTGCTGCTCCAGGTGGAGTCTTCAAAATAATCAGATTCCCTGTTGCTACAATTCCGCTGACAAAATCCTTTAACATTCTACGCAGATGATCAATTTCCTTTAGAGGACCGCTTTGTGGCAGTATATAGATACTTCCCTCTTCGTCTCTGGTCTTCTGTAATCGCAAATCGGCAATATCTCTCGACACCGTGGCCTGTGTAACCTTGAATCCTTGTCTTTCGATTTCAATTACCAGTTCTTTTTGAGTGCCAATCCTTTTTTCGCTAATCAGTCTACGGATCAACTCAAGTCGCTTGCTTCTTTCGCCCATTTCAATCACCTAAAAGCAAGCCCAAAAGAGCTTTTTGTACATGAAGACGGTTTTCGGCTTGATCAAAGAATACACAATTAAATTCGTCTAATACGTCACGCTTAATTTCTTCCCCATAATGAGCCGGCAAACAATGCATTACCACAACATCTTCTTTTGCCTTTGATAAAAGCTTTTTATTCACCTGATAGGGCTTGAATATTGCTTTTCTCTTTTTTTGTTCTTTCTCTTGTCCCATGCTTGTCCATACATCCGTATATACTACATCCGCATCTTTTACCGCTTCCATCGGATCTTCGGTCAAACTCACTTTTGGAGATATTCCTCTCATAAAATGCATTGCCTGCCTTACAATTTCCGCTTTTGGTTCAAATCCCCGAGGAGAAGCAATTGCTATATTCAGCCCGACTTTAACCGATCCCAAAAGCAGTGAATTTGCTACGTTATTCCCATCACCCACATATGCCAGTTTTAAACCGGCAATCCTGTCTTTCTTTTCCAAAATTGTCATGAAATCGGCCATTACCTGGCAAGGGTGAAATTTATCGGTGAGACCATTTATTACCGGGACAGTTGCTCCTTCGGCTAGTTCTTCCAAATCCTTATGAGAAAATGCCCTCATTACAATGCCATCAACATATCTGGATAGCACTTCTCCGGTATCCTTATAGCTTTCTCCCCGCGCAAGTTGTAAATCAGATGCATTAAGGAAAATAGGGTGGGCGCCAAGTTGTACGATGCCGGCCTCAAAGGATACTCTGGTTCTGGTTGAAGGTTTCTGAAAAATAAGGGCAACTGTTTTTCCATCTAACCGCTCAATCTCACTATTTAGCTGCCTTGACCTTTTCATCTCTAATGCTTGGGAAAGAATCTGGTATATCTCGTCCTGGCTACAACCCCCCAAGCTTAAAAAATCTTCTGCTTTTAGCCTAGACATACAATCCCTCCCAAACTAATAAATACTTCTTTTTATTTATTCCGGTAATGAATAACGGCTATTTTAACACTGCTTCAGTACTTTTTCGAATACTGCCAATGCCTCGCCAATTTCATTTTCACTTACGCAAAGTGGCGGGAGAAAACGAATGATATTTTTTCCGATATTGTTCAACACTAAACCATTTTCAAGGCAACTTTTTACCACCTGAGGAGCAACCGGTTCTTCAATTTCTACCCCAATCATCAAACCCTTTCCCCTTATTTCCTTTATGGAAAATCTGTCTCCTAACTCATCCAGAGCTTCCCTAAGACAAGAACCCATTATAGCACAATTCTCCACTAATTCTTGCTCCTCTATTGCCTGGATAACCGCGTTTGCCGCAGAACAAGGAACTACTCCTCCGCCAAATGTAGTTGCATGATCTCCGTATTCAAAGGCTGACGCTACCTCGTCTTTGGCAATAAAGCAGCCGATTGGCAAACCTCCCGCCAATCCTTTTGCCAATGTAATAATATCCGGCTCAATCCCATAGTGTTCATAAGCAAACATCTTGCCGGTCCTGCCTAAACCGGTCTGGACTTCATCCAGAATCAATAGCAGATTGTATTCGTTACAAATTTCCCTTACTTTCCTCAAATAATCAAATTCGCATTCATAGACGCCGCCCTCACCTTGAATCGGTTCCAGCATTATCGCACCCGTTTTTTCAGTGATAGCTTCTTCTAACTCGTGCGAATAATTCAGATGTACGTGCTTGAAACCTGGGGGAAGCGGTTCAAATGGTTTCTTCTTATCGAGCTGACCCGTTGCCGCAAGTGTCTTGAATGTCCTGCCATGAAAAGAGCGATATGCTGTTATAACTTCATACCTATTATTTTTAAATCGTATTCCATTATATTTTCTGGCTAGTTTAATCGCGCCTTCGTTTGCTTCAGCGCCACTATTACAGAAAAACGCTTTGTCTCCAAAAGATATTTGAGTGAGTTTTTCAGCCAGCTCAATCTGGGGCACTGTATAGAAAAGATTTGACACATGCATAAGCTGGCCGACGCTTTTCCTTATGGCATCAACCACTTTGGGATGGCAATGACCGACACTGCAAACTCCCAGACCGCTTACAAAATCCAGGTATTCATTATCATCAATATCCCATAACCTAGTGCCAAATCCCTTCACAAAAACTACAGGGTACCGACTATAAGTAGGCATATGGTACAGAGCTTCTTTTTTCTGATATTCGTTAAGTAAACTCATTTGCATCACTTTCCTGTAATTTATCTTTCCTATTTGCCGCTCTTTTTAATTCACAATCATGGTACCGATTCCCTTATCAGTAAACATTTCTACCAATAGAGCGTGCTTCCTTGCACCATTTAAGATATGGGCATACGGTACGCCTCCCTCTAAAGCAGTCATACACCCCTTAACCTTAGGCAACATACCTTCGGCAATCTTATTTTCATCCACCATTTTCCTGCATTCCTTTAGCCCAAGCTCGGAAATCAATGAGCTCTTATCTTCAAATTCCTTATAAAGACCATCAACATCAGTTAAAAATATTATATTAACGTTGCCTGGATCAATTCGGTTTAATGCCGACGCGACCTCACCTGCCACATGATCCGCATTAATATTATATGTTTTTGATTCCGGTCCCATGCCAAGTGGTGCTATAACCGGTATTAAGCCACGATTAATCGCATCGTCCAACAATGATGCTTTTACATTATCAACCTGTCCCACAAATCCCAAATTAAAATTATGCTCCTTCCTTTGGGCAACGATCAGACCTTCGTCCCCGCTTATTCCATATCCTAGCCCGTCCGGACAGTTCGCGGCACCATGATTTTTAATTCCTTCAACAATTTCCCGATTTATCTTTTCAAACAGGACTTTCTTAGCAATTTGGACTGTTTCCTCATCTGTTATTCTCAATCCGTCAATAAATTTCGGCTCTTTTCCGACCTGCTTCATATATTTTGATATCTCAGGTCCACCTCCATGCACAACAACCGGATTTATTCCTACCAATTTCATAGCAACTATATCTGATATCACTGATTTCTTCAGTTCTTCATCAACTGTTATGGCTTTTCCGCCATACTTTACTACGACTTTTTTTCCTCGATATTCTTTTATCCAGCGCAAGGCTTCCGTTAATATCTCAGCCTTCTTAAGTGCTTCCTTCACCAACTATCCTCCTGAATATCCACTATGCATCCTGCTTTTATGAAATAAAACAATCCGGTATTTATTGCTTTAACTTGCCTGGCTTTCCATGCCGCCTAGGTTCTATACAGCGCGTTTATATCTATGTAGTCATGAGACAAATCAGTTGTCCAAACTGTTACTTTTGCATTTCCTTTCCCAACCACCAATGTTATCGCGATCTCTTTTTGTTTCAATATTTTGTCAACCTCAGACTGATCAAAATCTATGTACGAACCTTGTGAAATTACTTTTATGTCTTGAAAATATAACTCAACTTCGTCGGGATTAAAAATAGCATCCGAATGACCGGCTGCTGCCAGAATTCTTCCTAAGTTCGCATCCTCGCCATAGAAAGCTGTTTTTACCAACAAAGAGTTGGCAATAGCCATCGCTGTTTCTTTTGCTTCACTTTTACTCTTAGCACCTTTTACGTTGACTGTAATAAATTTAGTGGCACCTTCACCGTCCATAACAATCATCTTGGCCAGAGATGAGCAAATAAATCCCAGTGCTTCTTTAAAGGTAGCGGCTGATTTTTCATTTTCGCTGCTTATGGTCAGTTCACTGGAGCCATTTGCCATCATTACAACCATATCGTTTGTGCTGGTCTCGCCATCAACGGTAATTACATTAAAAGAGTTATCCACTGCTTCTTTTAGCCATTTACTCATTAATGACTTCTCAATACTTACATCGGTTGTAATAAATCCCAGCATTGTTGCCATGTTTGGTTTGATCATACCCGCTCCCTTGGCCATTCCACCAATATATGCCAGTTTATCACCTATTTTAATTTCTACTGCTATTTGTTTTGAGCAAGTATCGGTTGTCATGATTGCTTCGGCCGCATCCGGGCCACCGGATATGGAAATATTCCTGCAGGCAAGATCAATGCCCTTTTTTATCTTATCCATGGGCAAGTAGTTGCCTATTACTCCGGTAGACGCAACCACGACCTCTTCCTTAGAAATACCCAATCCATCAGCGGTTAATTGCGCCATAGCTTCAGCATTCTGCTTGCCGCGATTGCCGGTACAAGCATTTGCGTATCCACTATTAATCACAACGGCCTGGCATCTTCCCAATTTAATATGTTTCTTACTTAAATTTACCGGCGCAGCCGCCATTATATTCTTTGTAAATACTCCGGCACAGACTGCTTCAGTGCGAGAAAATATCACAGCCATATCCTTTTTATCGCTCTGCTTCAGACCGCATGCGACCCCCGCAGCTTCAAAGCCTTTTGGAGTTGTTATACCGCCATCAACCTTCTTGTAAACTTGCACTCCCGCTTTCCTTTTTCTTCTTAATTAGACACCAATCCATACCTTGCTTAATCTTCGTATGACTTTTCAGTCTTTGGTTAACAGTGTTTAGGGTGACAACCCTATTGTTTTTAGTCCCTCATCTTCCTTGAAACCACACATTATGTTCATATTTTGCACAGCTTGTCCCGATGCACCTTTTACCAGATTGTCTATAGCTGATATTACAATTGCCTTCCCGGTGCGTTTATCAACACCGACTCCGATATAGCAATAATTTGAACCCAATACGTCTTTTGTCCCGGGAAGATTTCCTTCTTCTAAAACTTTTACAAAGGGCTTGCCGCTATAATAATCTTTAAACAAATTAACAATTACCGAGGTATTCGCATCATTTTTTAGTCCACAGTAAACCGTGGTGAGAATTCCTCTGTTTATTGGAACAAGATGAGGTACAAAAGTAACATTCACATTCTTTCCGGATAAAGCCCTCAGCTCTTGTTCCATCTCAGGAATATGTTTGTGACCGGATAAAGAATATGCTCCCATATTTTCATTACACTCAACAAAATGAGTTGCAAGAGATAAGCCACGCCCTGCTCCCGACAGTCCCGAACAAGAATTAACGATTATCGGTTCATCCGCAAGCATATCTTTCTTTAACAAAGGCGCTACCGCTAAAATTGAACTTGTAGGATAGCATCCCGGATTACTAACAAGATTTGCTTCTTTTATCTCTTCCCTATAGAATTCCGGCAGTCCGTATACCGAATCTTTAAGTACCGATCCCGCGACATGATCAAATCCATACCATTTGAGATATAGATCCTCGTCCTTCAACCTAAAATCCCCGCTTAAGTCAATTACTTTTAAACCGGAACCCATAATATCCGGAACAATCTTCATAGATTCTCCGTGAGGCACGGCTATAAAGATTACATCTGCATCTTTAACGTTCTCCGCTTCATAAGGAATAAACGAAAGATCTCCGCATACTGCCAGGTTCGGATATAAATCAGCAACTTTCTTATTTGCATACTTGTTTGCGATAAGATATGCGATTTCAACCTGGGGGTGGTTGAAAAGTATCCTGATAAGTTCTGCGCCTGTATATCCTGATGCACCTACGATACCTGCTTTAATCATTATTTCTACCCCCTATTGGTTTGGAGATTATCTTTTTTATATAATCACTTGATATTTACTTGCGCATTTTAAATCAAATGGCAGAAAGTAAGACTAGATATAGCTCTTATGAATAGTATACAATAACGCGCATACTTATGCAACTTAGTATGTTATTTATTTATTATTATACATATACCTCATATTATTAACTAAAAATATAAACCATCTCTCACATAACACCTAATGAAAGATGGCAATCATTTCACATTTTGGCCTTTTTGAAGTAAAGCGCCATAATATTTTCATATGTTCTATTATATATTTTAAGGCTGCTTATTTTATGCACATATATCCTAAATACAGCTTCATATCTAATCCAACCGGTAGATATTCTGTCTCAATTAAGCTCTAAGCTCGGCACCAATCTTGGTTAGCTTGGCAATAATGCGCTCATGTATCTTCTTAATTTCATTCATATCAAGCGTGCGGTCTATAGCCTGAAAGTAGAGCGAAAAGGCCATGCTCTTTTTCCCTTCCGGCAATTGCTCACCTCTGTATACATCAAATATCTCAATGCGGCGCAACAGTTGGGTCCCCTGGTCTTTAATAATATTTTCAAGCTTTCCAACGGATATTTCCTCATCTACCACTAATGCAATATCGATTGAAACTCCGGGAAATTTGGGCACTTCTTTGAATCCTTTAAACAGTTTGGCGTTTAAATACAGCTTGTCCAGATTTATCTCCAGCATCTGAACACGCTGATCCAACTCAAATGCCCGTTGTGTCTCAGGATGTATCTCACCGAATAGACCTAACATTTCATTACCCACACAAATCTCAGCACATCTCCCGGGATGAAATGAGGGATGAATGGCTCTAACAATATACCAATCCTCAATTTTCAAACATTCAAATAATGCGCTTAATATACCCTTTATATCAAAGAAATCCACTGTCTGTTCTTTTTCGTACCATTTATCCGTGTGCCAACTGCCGGTAAGTGCCGCTCCCAAGACCAAGCTTTCATCCGGTAACTTCTCTTCGGTGCATTTGAAAATCCGACCCATTTCAAAAATTTGAACGTTATTTTGCTCACGGTTCACGTTATATCTGACCACATTTAATAAACCGGGTATTAGAGTCGTTCTCATTACCGATTGCTCTATGGACAGAGGATTTCTTAGCTCGGCAACTCTCCGAAGAGGACAATCATCTGAAAGCTTCATTCTGTTAAAATCATCAGGATTTATAAAAGCGTATGTGATAACCTCCCAAAGCCCGGCTGCAATCATACAATCACGGGTTTTCTTCTCCAATTGTTGTCTAAAAGTCAGACCGCCTTTTTTCTCTTTGCTTTCGGGCAACGTGGATTTTACCTTGTTATATCCGTACAAACGCACAACTTCTTCAACCAGGTCAATCTCGCGGTCCAGGTCCGGTCGAAATGTTGGAACTTTAACTTCAAGAACAGGATCGGTGGATGTCGCTTTTGATCCCGCCTTCTTATTTTTCACTTCCAACTCCAGCTTTTTAAGAATGCCCGATACTACATCGCTTGATAGCTTGGTACCCAATATTTGATTTACTCTTTTGGTCCGCAAATCCAACTTTACCGGTAATAACCGCTTAGGATATACATCAACTTCGCCTTTAAGAACCCGGCCGCCTCCCAATTCCGCCATAAGTTGAGCGGCCCTGTTTGCTGCATCTACCGCGCCATTTGGATCAACAAACCTTTCAAATCTCATTGATGCCTCTGACTGCAGACCCAGATTTTTGGATGTTCGCATAACGTTGGAAGAATTAAAATGAGCCGATTCAAGTAATATATTGACTGTACGAGCGGAAACTTCCGAATACAGTCCCCCCATAACACCGGCCAGTGCAACCGGCTCCTTTGCGTCAGCAATTACCAGCATTGAGTCATCTAGTTGGCGAGTAACCTCATCCAAAGAAACAATTGTCTCTCCCGCTTTTGCTCTCCTTACAACAATCCGGTTCTCTGCCAGCTTATCATAATCAAATGCATGCAACGGTTGACCGGTTTCCACCATTACATAGTTTGTAATATCAACTATATTGTTGATCGGTCTTATTCCTGCTTTTTCCAGCCTATGCTGCATCCAAGCAGGTGAGGGAAGTAATTTTACATCTTTTATTACTTTTGCCACATACCTGGGACAAAGATCGGGGTCCAATATCTCAACTTTGGTTGCGTCTTTTGCTTCCTCTTTATCTTCAACCAGCCTTATTTTTGGTTTCTTTGATTTGCCCCCTGTTATTGCGGCAACTTCCCTTGCCATCCCAAGCATTCCCAAACAATCAGGCCTATTGGGAGTTATTTCAAGCTCAAATACAACGTCTTCCAAATCAAGAAATTCAGATATCTTTATCCCAATCGGCGGGTCATTTTCCAGAATCATTAAGCCGCTTGAGTCCTCGCCAAGCCCCAGTTCGACTTCCGAACACATCATTCCTTCAGAGGCAATCCCTCTTATCTTTGCTTTTTGTATCTTAAAACCACCCAGAAGCTCAGCTCCAACCAGCGCTACCGGAACCTTTGCCCCTTCTTCTGCGTTAGGAGCACCGCATACAATATTCAGTAATTCTTTTTTTCCGATATCCACTAAACATATTGATAATTTATCAGCGTTTGGATGTTTATCGGACTTCTTTATCTGGCCGACGACGATTTTATTGTATTCTCTTCCGTAATACTCAATCGATTCAACCCCGGTGCCTGTCATATCAAATTCTTCAGCTAATTTTTCCGGAGTTAAATCAACATCCGCATATTCTCTTAACCAGCTTAATGATACTCTCATCCACCAAACCTCACTAATTTCTGAATCGTTACAATGGGATAGCTTGCTTGGATCAAACCAATACATTACAAACCATTAAAGCCCAAACCAAAAAAATAAATACATAGTAACTTCATTTATTCCCGGCACTTAAAACTGCTCCAATAATCTCAAGTCATTATCAAAAAACATCCTTAAGTCACTTACACCATATCTGAGCATGGCTATTCGCTCAATACCGCCCCCAAAGGCAAAACCGGATATTTCCTCGGGATCATAGCCAACGGCTTTAAACACATTCGGATCAACCATGCCGGCACCCAATATCTCAATCCAACCGGTCCATTTGCAGACCCTACAGCCTTTTCCGTTGCATATAAAACAGGAAACATCCACCTCAGCACTGGGTTCGGTAAAAGGAAAGAAATGGGGTCGCAATCTTACTTCCCGATCTTGGCCGAATACTTTCTGCACAAATACTTCCAGTGTCCCTTTTAAATCGCCAAAAGTAATGCCTTTATCTACTACAAGCCCCTCAACCTGGTGAAACATAGGTACATGAGTAGGATCAGCGACATCTCTTCGATAGGCCTTGCCGGGCGCGATAATATAAATAGGAGGCTTATTCTTCTCCATTACTCTTATTTGAACGGGTGATGTGTGGGTTCTCAGCAGAACTTCCATTTCATCGGAAGAAGACTTATCCTCTGTTTTGGCATTTACATAGAAAGTATCTTGAAGAGACCGGGCAGGATGATTTGCCGGGGTATTCAATGCTTCGAAATTGTAATAATCCAATTCTACCTCGGGACCCTCGGCAACACTGTACCCCAGTCCGATAAAAATATCCGTTATCTCTTCGATAACCTGGGTTAATATATGCTTTCGACCCAAACGAGGTGTTTTTCCCGGTAAGGTGATATCGATAACTTCCTCGCCAAGTTTTTCTTCCTCGGCAATACCGGCAAGCTTGTTTTTTCTATCTTCCAGACTATTCTCAATAGCTACTTTTACTTCATTTGCAAAGCTTCCGACAATAGGTCTCTCGGAAGCCTTAACGTCCTTCAGGCCTTTTAATATCTGTGTTAATTTCCCTTTTCTTCCAAGGAGTTCGACTCTAAGCTCTTCAAGCTCATTCAAGGAAGAAGTATCAGTTATCTTCTTCCTACTCACCTCACACAAGTTTTCCAATTCACTTTTTACTGACAAAAGAGACTCCTGATCACAGTAAAATCTGCCAATTAATTAATTTAAGTATTAGTTTCCAGGCCATATTCAATCATAATAGCAAAAAAGCATATAAAAAACCAAGCATAAAATTGCCACATTCAATAAAAGATATTTCAATAGCAGAGTTTCTTGGCAAAAGCAGATTTCTTCAATGGGTGTTTGGCTCTTAATTCCTATTGATTAAGAATAATTATATAAGCTGATTTAAAAAGGAACAAAAATTACGAGGTGATGATGCTTAATACCATCTTACTACCACTTTATAAGATGCTACTTTATTTGACTGCGTACTTGACAATGTGTTTTTAAACTCAAATCTTTGGTTTGGCTCAAGAGTATTAGCTCGTTGCCAGACCTGATCTATGTCACGACCAACCACATTACCTTCAGCATCAAAAAAGGTGGCATGGACTTTCACGTTTAGGGCCGGTGCAGTACCAATATTGTGAACACGTCCGATAATCCTATAATAAATACCCTCCATCACTCCTCTGTCTTCTATGATTACAACATTCGGAGTCGGTGGATCAATAACTGCAGTTTGCTCGGATACAAGATCTGATTCCTTTTTGGGGGTATTTTGTATTACCCCTTTTGCCGCTCTCTCCCGACTGGCAACAAGAGTTCCTTTTTCCAATTCCTCTAATTTATTAAACAGTCCTGTTGCCTTGAATATAAAGAAAGCCAGCAAAACGATGAAAACAAAATAGGCGCCGACCACCAGCCAAAAAAATGAAGCTCTCTTAAGTCTTTGCTTTCTGAGCTCCTCTTTTTTGGCCTTTCTGGCTGCCAAATCATCTGTGCTCTTGTCTGTTACTTTTTCCGGTATCTTTCTTTCTTTTTTTACCGTATTCGCATCCATCTAGCGTCTCCAAAGAAACCCTGGTTACGTTGATATTATACCATATTTTCCAGTTAATCTCGACCCTTCAAGCAAGCATGCAACAAGACCGCTTGTTTAGAAAATAATAAAGCTGGCTTTTAGCTAGCCAGCTTTATTCCAAAAATATTTTGATATTTTATACAAATATTCTTCTGTTTATACTTTATATACTGGTAATATTTAAACCTAAACATACCGACAAATATCCCATTTAGCTAAAAACTCTTCTAGGCTCCAATCTTCTCTTTAGCCAAGTCTGCAAGTCTTCCGAACCCTTCGGGATCACTTACTGCCATTTCCGATAACATTTTACGGTTCACTTCAATTTCAGCCATCTTCAGTCCATTAATAAATTTACTGTAAGAAAGACCGTTATTGCGTGCTGCTGCATTAATACGACTTATCCAAAGACTTCTGAAGTTTCTTTTTCTTACTCTCCTGTCCCTATAAGCATACATTAGGGAATGCATTACCTGTTCATTTGCCGCTCTATAACTTCTGCTCTTGGCTCCGCGATATCCCTTTGCCAGCTTTAGTACCTTCTTATGTCTGTTTCGAGTCTTTGACCCTCCTTTGACTCGGGGCATAATCAAACCTCCTTACCAAACTTACTGCGCAATCAAGCGTCTAGCTTTTTTATTGTCTGCTTTAGCAACTGTTTCACCTTTACGCAATTTTCTTTTTCTATTGGCAGACTTTTTTTCCAATATATGGCTTTTAAAAGCCTTTTTTCTCATAAGTTTACCGGAGCCGGTAACTTTAAATCTTTTTTTCGCTCCGCTATGGGTCTTGTTCTTTACCACACCACTTCCTCCTTACTCTTTTTGCAATAGGACCGGAGCAAGGACCATTATCATATTACGTCCGTCTAATTTTGGCTTCAGTTCAACACTTCCTATATCCTTGGTCTCTTCCGCCAATCTATCCAGTAGCCCTTTGCCAATATCTGAATGCGACATCTCACGACCGCGAAACATAATCGTTACTTTAACCTTAGCCCCACTTCGCAAGAAACGCTCTACGTGCTTCTTCTTAACCTCAAAATCATGATTTTCAATTTTGGGCCGCATTTTGATCTCTTTAACAATAACGCTCGTCTGATGTTTTTTTGCCCTTTTTGCCTTTTGCTCCATTTCGTACTTATACTTTCCAAAGTCCATTATGCGACAAACAGGCGGCTTTGCTGTAGGAGATACCTCGACTAAATCCAAGCCACTTTCATCAGCAATCTTCAATGCATCTTCCAGCTTTTTTATACCAATCTGTTCACCTTCAGCTGAAATCAATCTAACTTCCTGAGCCCTAATTTGCTCATTCATGCGTACCTTTATGTTAATTAGCTTTCACCCCCAAAAATACAATTACAGGTATCCAACTACCTTTTTTAGTTATAAATTAAGGCAGGTTTAACCACCTGCCTGTTGACATTATCTTTAACCCTACTGGTAACGCAATGCATTCCTTTTTAACATAATTTCCTTATTCGCACCGCAGGGTGAGAAGCAGATGGCTCCTTCTTTATTTGTGTTCAAAAGTATACAACTTATGCGATTCAATGTCCAGCCAACACTCATTTCGCTCATTAACGGCAACGATTTTCTGTTTCTAAATACGGCGATTCTCAATTTCTTGTCTCAAACGTTTTATGAACTTATCGGGTTTAACCGAACCTTTGTCGCCTTCGATTCTTTCTCTTAGTGCCGCAGTGCCAATTTTTTCTTCCTCGTCTCCGACTACCAGCATATAAGGCACTTTTAGCATTTGTGCGTCTCTTATCTTCTTGCTCACCGACTCTGTCCTTAAATCAACTTTTGCCCTTATTTGACTTTCAAGTAATTTCTTATTTATGTCCTGCGCGTAATCCACGTGTCGATCCGCTATCGGTATTATCATTACCTGCAGCGGCGCTATCCAGGTTGGAAATGCACCGGCATAATGCTCAATCAAACATCCCATAAATCTTTCCAATGAACCCAGAAGAGCGCGATGTATCATAATCGGTTGATGCTCTTTGTTGTCATCTCCCATATAGGTCACATCAAATCTCTCCGGCAGATTAAAATCCACCTGAATGGTTGTACACTGCCAGGATCTACCTAAAGCATCCTTAATTTTTATATCGATCTTTGGACCATAAAAAACACCCTCTCCTGGATCAATCTGATAATCCAAACCAATCCTCTCAAGAGCGGTTTTCAATGCACTTGTGGCTTGATCCCAACGCTCAAGTATACCTACATACTTTTCCGGCCGTGTGGAAAGATAAACATCATAATCTTCAAATCCAAAAGTCTTTAGCATAAATAATGAAAAATCAATAGCGTCTGAAATCTCGTCTTGTAATTGATCGGAGCGACAAAATATGTGCGCATCGTCTTGAGTGAATCCCCTAACCCTCAGCAATCCATGCAACACTCCGGATCGCTCAAAACGATATACGGTCCCCAGCTCAGCCCATCTTAATGGCATCTCGCGATAACTTCTGGTCTTTGATTTATAAATTAAAATGTGACCGGGACAATTCATTGGTTTTACGATATATTCTTGCTCTTCTATCTGCATTGGTGAATATAAATTCTCTCTATAAAATTCCCAATGCCCGCTGGTTTTCCAAAGATCTACCTTGGCAATATGAGGGGTCATAACCAGATCATAGCCCCGTTTTAAGTGTTCGTCTTTCCAGAAATCCTCCACAATCTTCCGCACCAAAGCTCCATTCGGGTACCAAAGGGGTAAACCTGCCCCAAAATCATCCTCAATACTAAACAACTCCAACTCTTTCCCCAGTTTACGGTGATCTCTCTTTGAGGCTTCCTCGAGCTGGTAAAGATACTCCTCCAGCTTCTGCTTCGATTCAAAAGCTGTTCCGTATATCCTCTGGAGCATCGGGCGATTCTCATCTCCGCGCCAATAAGCTCCCGCTACTTTCAACAACTTGACCGCTTTTATCTTTGCGGTTGATGGAACATGGGGACCGCGGCACAGATCAACGAAGTCTCCAATTTGATATAAGGTTACCTGTTCATCTTCCATTTCCTTGAGAAGTTCTACTTTATAGTCCTGATCACGCGAGGTAAAGAAATCAATCGCTTCCTTTTTTGACATTTCGATGCACTGAAAAGAAAGGTTGTTTTGTATTATCTTGTTCATCTTCTTTTCTATCTTCGCCAGATCATTTTCACTAAGTGTGTCGCCCAATTCAAAATCATAATAAAATCCGTTTTCAATTGCCGGCCCTATACCCAGCTTGGTATCCGGATAAATAGAAACAACGGCAGCAGCCATAATGTGCGACGCGCTATGGCGGTAGATATCAGGCCCCTCCGGAGAATTAAAAGTAATTATCTCCACACTAGCATCTCGCACTAATTTTGTACGCAAATCACAAACTTCATTATCCACTTTTGCCGCTAGAGCGGCTTTTTTTAGTTTTGACCCTATCTTTCCCGCAAACTCTTCAAGAGTCATACCCGTTTCGGTCTCAACTACCGATCCGTCGGGTAAGGTAACCTTGATATTCTTGGCCACTTTGCAGCTTCCTTTCTTTCAGATCCATAGAAATGTCTTGCCTGTACTTTTCCTTTAAAGCAGTCATCAATATTTTATTAGTACAACCGTATGGAGCATCAAGAAATAAACTATCACAATACATATTGCAGGTGCAACGTCTGCTTCTGTTTGTTGGATTCTATTCTTTTCCAGCCTTTAAGATATTTATGGATAAAGAGAATTGTTTGCATACGAAGTGTTTACTGCTCATCTTCCATTGATTCGATTTTTATGCTTTTTGGTTCCAGAAGATCGTTAACATCCCATTCGGATATCAAATATCCCTTATTTACTCTAATAAAAGGGACTCGTTTATGAACTAGAAACTCATGAATCCCGTTATGCTGGATTCTAAGAAGTTCGGCAAGTTCTTGTGTGGTATAAACCCTCTCCATTCCGATCCCCGGTTCCGTATGTGCTTTCATTGTCGTAATTGCTTAAATTACCTCCCTATATTCTCCGCCTGCTCCTATATTCCTTTTTGTTTGCCAAGCTCTGATAGTAAAAGGGGATGTATAAGGTAAATTTCTATTTCAGAATATGTATTTAAACTGGTATTTCTTGTTTAGGTAAAGTGAAATGGACTTGTGTGCTTTTTCCGACCTTACTTTCCGCCCAAATACTTCCTCCGTGAGCCTCAACAAGTTTCTTGGCAATTGTCAGACCCAGTCCGGCACCCCCCAATTGGCGCTGCCGGGATTTCTCGGCACGGTAAAAGCGTTCAAAAATGAAAGGTAGATCCTTTTCCGGTATTCCTTTTCCGTTATCGCTTACAGTAAACTCTATACTGTCCGGATTTTGAGATATATCCACACTAATAATACCCTTTTCGGGACTATGACGCAGCGCATTTGAAACAAGATTTGTTAATACTTGCCTAATCCTATCTTTATCAATTTCCAGAATCGGAAGATCATCAACTATTTGTATTTTAACTTCTACTCCGGTCTTTTTGATTTGTGCAGACTGGCTTTCCATGGTCTGAGAAACCAGGCCGTTAATGTCGGTCGGCTTCTTTTCCAGGCTCAATTGGCCCGCCTCCAAGTGTGATAGCTCCTGAAGGTCCTTTACCAATCTTGAAAGAAGAGTGGTTTCCTCGTATATAACCCGCAAGTTCTTTTTGGTCGGTTTGATTACTCCATCTTCTATTCCCTCCACATAACCCTGCAGTGCGGTCAACGGAGTCCTTAATTCATGGGCGACATCGCTTATCATGTTCCGTCTTAACTCCTCGACTTCTTTAAGCCTCTGGGCCAAATAATTAAAGGTTCCCGATAATTCTTGTGTTTCCGGGGTATTTCCAAGTTGTATTGTTTGATCCAGGTCACCTTCTGCCATCGCATGCACGGCACCGGTTAAAGACTTAATTGGTTTACTGATATAACGAGAAAGAACAAAACTCAAAATAACACTTATTAAAACAGCCATAAGAGCTGCCCAGATAAGCGAGCGATTGACAGCGTTTAAAAACGAGCTCTCCGCGGTACTGGACATATATGCGGCTTCAGTAGGTAAAACATTTAACGTTCCGACTGCTTTTCCGTCTCTGTCCACAATATACAGGGACTGATTTCTCATTCTACCCATTCCATGGCCTTGGCCCATTTGAGCATCGGCAATATCCCCCGCTTGGGCAATTATCTTTCCCTGTAAGTCTTTTAGAATAAGAACGTAACCCGACTTAGAGATTTCATCCAGGGTTTCACTAACTCCTTTCCAACCCCGGTTATCATCATAATAGGCGGCTAATTCATCGGCTATCTCCTGCCGCGCAGCTCCTCCTCCACCTCTCATATAGTTACTAAACTCGGTAACAGTAACGCGATTAGCCAAATATCCGACTACTCCGACCCCTACTATAATCACTATCAAGAAAGAGAGGAATATCTTCATTTGAAGGCTTATCTTCATTTTAAGGCACCTCGAATTTATAACCGACGCCAAAAACAGTCTTTATATGTTGAGGTTTAGATGGGTCTTTCTCGATTTTGTGGCGTATGTTCTTAATATGCGCATCAATTGTGCGCTCATATCCCTCAAAAGTATATCCCTGCGCGATCTCCGCAAGCTGAAGCCGGCTAAAAACCCTTCCCGGTTTCCTAGCAAGAGCTTTCAGAATATTAAACTCTGTTGCAGTTAGGTGAGTGCTTTCTCCCCTAACTATTACTTCATGTCTATCCAGATTTATCTCGATTTTTCCTTGCTTGATTGTTTTTTCGTCCTCTTCCGTTGATTGCCTGCGTCTTAGAACTGCTTTTACTCTGGCAACCAATTCGCGAGGACTAAATGGTTTGCTTACATAATCATCGGCACCAAGTTCAAGACCAACTATTTTATCAACTTCCTCGGATTTGGCTGTTAACATAATGACCGGTGTATCCGACTTTTCCTTTACTTTCTTAAGTATCTCTATTCCATCTATTTCCGGAAGCATGATATCAAGAATTATAAGGTCAAGATGACTCTTATTAATAATTGCCATTGCCTCCAAGCCGTCAAAAGCAGTAACTACCCAGCACTTCTCTTTTTCAAGATAGGCCTGGACAACATCGGCAATCTTTCTTTCGTCTTCTACTATTAATATAGTCATTCCCTGTAATGTGCTCATTTTACTGATTTTATCACTAGCTATTGATAGATGAAACCGGCTTATCTTTTTGAGATTTCTGTTAATCTATAGGCAAGAAAAAAAACAGGTGCCCCATGGGGCACCTGTTTTTTTAGTCGACAGTCACTTAGTCAGTCGTATTCAAACAAGCTCCTCCGCAAGAACCGTTTCCGCCTCCTTGCTGACGGCCTTGTCCATTGCCCTGGCCCTTACCATTTCCAAAAGGACCGCAAGCATCTGACTCCACTCTGGTTTTTACTCTCTCCGTCATCCGCTCTATACAAGCATCGGCCTGTTCCTGAGTTATGGTTCCGTCCTTTACTTTCTCCTGTAAAGCCGTTTTCTTTGCTTCTATCACCTGCTCGGTAAGCTTTTCCGGATCTTCACCCTTTTCTTTGGCTATATCAGCAAAGCTTTTCCCGCTTCGACGCTCACTTCTTACTTCGTCCTCATCCATCTTTAGGATCTTTGCTACGTTTTCAAGCACGCTTCCTCCGGAGCCACCGGGACCCAATCTTAAACCCTGTCCACTTCCAGCTGCCCGGGTAGTCTGATCAGCTGCAAATGCCAAACCGGCGGTTGCAACAAGTAATGCAGCAACTACTGCTAGTATAATCCACAAATATTTCTTCTTCATTTTCTGCACCTCCTTCCGGATAATTTTCGTCTCTATTTATAATTGTCGGTGATAGATATGAAGAATATGTGAAGATAAATTAAAAGTATTGTGAATTTACTGACTGCAGATTCTTAGTCTAAATGGGGAGCAGTTAACCTCAGTTTTTATGCATTAGCTTTCGGATTTTAGTCTTTCCAATATCAAAGTATTGAAGCGATATGGTTCAGAGTGTTTAAGTTCACTTCTGATTTTAAAACCTATACCGGCAAGATTGGAGGTCATTTCCTCATACATTTCGACATATCTGCCGCGAGGATTTCTTAGAATCACTCGCAGTTTTTCATTCGAAGAATTTGCCAGATGTTCGAGGATTTCTGCTTTGGGTTTGGCATGAAGAGCGATGGCAATAACATCAAAGCTTTTGATTTCAAAATCTATTCCATTGCCGCAAATTACTTTTACATCCATTTCCCTGGCTTTTCTTTTAAGGTATAACCGGGCCATCATGGCAGCTATTGGATCTTTGTCTATACCGGTTGCACTGCATCCGAATTCTCTGGCAAGTGCAACTGCAGTATAAGGAGTTGCTCCCGCGCCAATTAAAAGTACTTTGCTTGAACTTTCAATACTAGCCGCTATGCCTTCTTTAATTATAAGCTGCTGATAATAGCTTTCTATTTTTCCGGAAAGCTTCGGGTGCAAAGCCCATATCTTCTCTCTGTGCCGATAATATGCAAGTTTTATTTTATTCCAGTCTATAAGCATAATTTACCAAATCTTCCAATCGAAATATGCAAAGCATATCCTACGGGCTAACCAAAATCAATTTCCCTGTTTCGGGATCTTTGTAAACAATCCCCATCTCTTCATAGCCCTCACCGCTTCCTGATGTGAGCGGTGGAGGTGTCTTAATCTCTTTACCCTTTTCCACCTTAACCGCACTCTTGATAGCCTCCATCATTTTCTTTCTCTCTGCGGGCGTTGCATCCTTAAAAATCACATTTTGCAGATTCCAGGAGAGAACAAGCGATACAATTAAGCCGCAGGCAAAGACCAGCATGGCATCTACAAGGTTTGCCACTCCGGACATAGGATTAATATCCTCTTCCAACCGGGGCAAAATCTTCCGTTTTCTTACCATTTTCCAATACCTCCAACAAAGGATCTATAATAGCTTCCAATGTGCTTATGTGTTCCTCGTACCATCTTTTCCTAATCTTGGAAATTGTATAGCCAATACAACCTGCGGCTAAGCCTACAATTGTTGTATCAAAAGCAATAATAACAGCTTGAGCCAAAGCATTTACATCTCCTTTTCCCAAAGCCGCCAAACCGGGACCCAGGGGGATCAGTGTTCCCATCAGACCCAACGCAGGACCCCATCGAGCAAGCATATCTGTCTTTTCAAGAGTTTTAACTGACTTTAACTCTTCTTCCTCAATTAACTTTCTTGCCAATGCGGTCAGAGAATCATTGGTTAATTTATCGTGAGCAACTATTTCACTTAAGACCTCTCTTTGACTTTCTGAAATAGTGTTATTGGAAATTACTTCCCTTACTTCTTTCTCGCTATGCAGTTTTTGGATCATTTTCCCGATTTTTTCGCAACTTACCTTTTTTCTTTGTGAATATTCTGAAATCAAGCTGCCTAGCTCAATAACAGCATAAGTAATACAAAACAATAATCCTGCAATAACGGGTATTAGTAGGCTTTGAGATATTAGATGTAAAGCTTTACTTAAGAACTCACTTCCGGG
>ENA-OSEO01003021-OSEO01003021.1-sediment-metagenome-genome-assembly--contig:-NODE-3021-length-21277-cov-6.884953_pt1 | contig 21277 bp, 23 predicted proteins | sample MGYA00237883_ERZ534232 | MGnify/ENA metagenome assembly ERZ534232
TATCTCCGGCCCTTCAGGATATTCAACGTGCCGTTCTCACGCCAACCCGCATCATCTAATGCCTGCCTGAACAGCTCTCCCTTGAACTGAACCCCGGTTAACACATCTTCAAGATACTCAAGGGTCATTTTGACATCGTGCATCATGTTTTTCTCGTTTAAGATTTTCTCCGAATCTCTAAAATGTAATATTTCGATCATGGTAAGTGTCTCCTTTTTGATAGAAAGCTGAATTTCAGTAACAGTTTATTCCCATGCCCAACCGATTGATTCACAGATAGGGCACCATAACGTATCAGAGTCATCGACGCATAAAAGTTCGCTCCCGTGACCACGATAACCACAGCCCTGGCATCGAAACATGCTTAAGTCTTTCCCGCCATCTTCAAGTTCCTCTTCCAACGGAATTGCATCTTTTGGCGCTGACATGAATTTGACTCCTTTTAATTTTAAAATTTGCAGTAATCTCTCAGGCTCCGGTAACCCTTGTTTGAAACGATGAGATGATCAAAGACGCTGATACCAAGCAATTTGCCCGCATCGACGATAATGTTTGTGAACTGGATATCTTCTTTGCTCGGGATTAATTCTCCGGAGGGATGATTGTGACAGAGAACGATGGAAACCGCATTGGCCAGGATCGCACTCTTAAAGATTTCCCTTGGCAGCATGGCGGTTGAATTTATAGAACCAATGCTGACCGTTTCGATCCCTATGAGCTGATTCTTGACCGTTAGCATCACTGAAAGGAGCATCTCCCGGTCGGAATTTGCCAGTTCATCTTTAACAAGATCATAAACATCAGTTGGATTACTGAGCTTTATGACCTCATCGTTTTCACCTTCTCTGACAAGACACACCCGGCACCTCACCCCTTTGTAATTGTCGTTGAACTTTGGTTTCATAAGGTTCTCCTTTGCATTTAAAGAATTGTTCAGGCGGGTCTAAGCAGCTTTCTGATCTTTCTTTTCATCGAGGATCTCTGAAAGGAATATGCTCTTTTTTGAAGGCTGGCCAAGATAGGAAAGCGAATGGCTTAAATACAAAAGTTCCATCGCCCTTGAAATCGCAACAAAGCATATCCGTCTTTCCTCTTCCATGCTCTCGGTCTTTTTCGTGGGCATTATGCCCTCAACCATGCCCACAACAAACACAACCGGAAATTCAAGTCCCTTAGCTTTATGCACTGTCATGAGACTTACGCCTTCTTTGTTGTCACACACAGACTCATCCAGAAACGTTTCCGTGTATGCCAGAAATGATTCAATGTCATTAAACCTTGCAGCAGCTAACTGGAGTTGGTTCAAGTTCGCTATTTTTACATCATCCGGGCTCGGTATGTCCTCATCGGTAATGAACCGGTCATAGTCAAGTGTTACCCTCAGCAGATTGATCAGTTCTGAAGGCTGAATGTTTTCTGCATCTTCAATCAATGGGTCAAGGAATCCGGTGAACTCTTTTATGTTCTTTCTTAGATAGGTGAGTTTGACGGGCATGGAACTTAACGCTGAATAAAGATAACAATCTCTTTTAAAGGCATACTGAGAAAGCTCCTGAATGAACTTTCGACCCAGATACCGGTTCGGAACATTGATAATATTTTTAAGTGCCTCATCACCTGCATCTGATTCCGGGTTTGAAATGACCCTCAGATAATCCAGCAAAACCCTGACCTCACGCCGGTCATAAAAAGAAAGGCCGTTTTGAATGTGATAAGGTATTTTATGCTGAAGAAAAGCTTCCTCGATGACCCTTGACTGGAAATTGCATCTGTAAAGCACCGCCATGTCCTTATGGTCATATTCTTTTCTTTCAACAAGCTCCTTTATCTCGTTCACCACACTCAAAGCTTCTGTCATTTCAGACGAGGATTCCAGAACGATGACCTCTTCACCATCCGGGTTTTTGGTCTCAAGTATCTTGTGGATCTGTCTTTCATTGTGCCGGATCAGGTTCTGGCACGCCTTTAAAATCTGCGGGGTTGACCGGTAATTCAGGTTTAAAATGATCTGCTCTGACTCAGGGAACATCGATTTGAAATTAATGATGTTGCCCACCGAAGCGCCTGTAAATCCATAAATGCTCTGCGCATCATCCCCGCATATCCAAAAAGAACCGTTTCCATTGTCCGAATTTCCAATCAAAAGTTTTAAAATCTCCATTTGAACCGGGTTCGTGTCCTGAAACTCATCGACCAAAAGGTGCCTGAATATCTCCCGGTATTTTTCCCGGACCGTTATTTTTTCTTTTAAAAGCTTATAGGTTTCAACCAGAAGGTCATCAAAGTCATAGAGCATCTTTTTCGATTTCTCTCGGTCATACGTTTCATAGATATCTGCGATTTTGAGCATGGTTTTATCGCCCACATAAAGTTCTTTGAATTCATCAACCGTAATCAGATTGTTCTTTGCCAGCGATATTTCCCTTAACGCCATTCCAATGGATATATCTTTTACCTTAAGCTTTTTATTCATTATATCTTTCATGAATATGAGCTGCTCTTTCCCAGACAGGATGTCGAACGTAATTCCTTCTAATCTTAAAACCGTGTGGCAGAATGAATGTATAGTTGCCAGAAACACCCGTGTTGAAAGATCACCCAGTACGGGAACCAGGCGATTTCTCATCTCGTCAGCCGCATTTCTGGTAAACGACAATGCCAATATATTTTCAGGCGGTATGTTATAATCATTGACCAGTATGCCGATTCGTTCCATCATGGTTTTGGTTTTGCCCGACCCCGGCACGGCAACGACTGCACATATCCCGTCCTTAAACTTTGCCGCCAATTGTTGCTCCGGGTTCAATTCGTCACGCTGCATCTTTGACCTCCTTTGCATTTTTTATGGTGTTGATGGCCATCCTGATCCTGAAGGTTTTCGCAACCAATTCGTTTATCCTTGAATCGGTCCTGTCGGCTTTGATCAGTTTTGACAGTTCCTTTTTGTAATCGCTCTGAAGTTCCTTTAAAAACGCGATCACAGCTTCCGGCGGGTGCCTTCTCAGCAAAAGTTCCACGTTTACAATCTGGTAAATCTTGCCGTCACTGATTACGGTTAAAAACTCCTGAACATGATTGATCACTCGTTTTGTCATGCCGCCCTCCTTAAAAACCATTCATCGCATGCGGTTTTGTAACTACAGTTTTTACATTTCCATGAAGTGTCGTTTGGAATATAGACCTCGTTTTTGATGCCGTTCCACACTGTCTGGATCTTTTTGACTGCTCTAATTTCATCGATTTCAGATCGAATCGTGTAATACTGCTCGAACTTGGGTTTCTTTGTTTTGATGAGCGTGTCAAACTTGAGAATAATTTCCCGGTCCCCATATCCATTCGCCTTTGCCGCCATCTGGTATACGAGGAGCTGGAAATTACTGTCCACTTCATCAACTGAAAAAGCCCTGCCGCTGGTTTTAAAATCGGTAATGATGATGGTCCCGGCTTCATCCTCTTCGATAAGGTCCATCGCTCCGATTATGGGTATTTCAACGCCTAAGATTTTAAAACTGAACGCCTCCTCGATTCCCAATACCTTAAAATCATCTTCGGGAAGCTTCATGTGCCATGCGGTCAGAAGGTCAGTTCCTTCCATGAGAAGGGTTTCAAAATCTTTACCATTAGCATATCTGATATCGGTTCTTCCTTCTGCAACTTTGTGCCAGTGCCCTTCAAAACTCTTGTGAACATCCTTTAACGACATCCTTTCACCGATCATCTTTTTTTCGTAATATTCTCCCAGCACCAGATGTATGGCACTTCCGAACTCAAGGGCATCTGATTTGAATTCCATGGGCAGCCGATCAACCCTTCCGAATTTATATAAAAGGCCGCATTCCACGTAATCGTTGATGCTTGAAGCTGAAAGGTGGGGCATCTGCCTTAGCTCACTTAAAACCATTTTAAGTCACCTCCTAAGGTATCCTTTAAAAAAAGAAAGGCGAAAGGCATACCGTTCCCTCGCGAGTCAGGTTCCACCTTTCGCCTTCTTAAGGTTTAAAGGATAATTGTCTGAATTTTAAAGGTTACGCTGCCTGTTGCAACTGCCGGATAAATGCCGATGCATCGGTGGTTGTAAGGTTCTCAACCTCGCAATTAAAGGTATCCATTGCCATCGTCTCCAACTCATCAACGGATATTCCGCGCCTTCTGGACAGGTTAAAAATTGCACGTTTCTGTGCTTCGGACATTAAAGGCTGGTCTGTTTTGTCCTTATCATCTGTCTCAACCTTTGGTTCCACCTTATCATCCGACCCACCATTAGAACCTACCTTATCATCCACTTTGGGTTCTTCCTTTTGTGCCTTTGGTGCCGTTTTATTAACCTTTTCTGCCTTTGCCGGAGCTTTCTTTTTCGGTTCTGCCTTTGGTTGTTCCTTTGGTTCCTTTGGTTCAACCTTTTCAGCGACCTTTTTAACGGATGTCTTTTTGGGATTGCTGTTTCCGATGACATCATCAAAATCAGATAACTCCTCAACGCAGGCAATCCCGATGTTGCACATGTCCCGAAGCGCCCTTGCCTTTGCCCGGGTCGATGCCATGCGGATCAAATGCTTTACAATCATTGAATGACAATTGCCTGGATTTGCATCACCGATATCAGAATAAACCTCTCCATTTTTCCCAACGGCAACTGCACGACAGATCGCCTCATGCCCGTTTTCCTTGCTGGGGAACTGGATCAGTTCAACCTCTAATTTCAAAAGACCCTTTTGTGTGGCAAGGTCAAGAACACCGGCATAAAGCACGAAATCTTTTCCCTTGATGTTGGTCAAAAATCTTTCATCGAGCCTTGGGACCGGTTTTTCAAGAAACTTCCCGTTTTCAACCTCACCTTTGGGAATGGCGTTCATGACACTTAAGATGTGCTTGCACCGAAAATTCTTGTCGTTTCTGACATTGCGGGACCAGTCTGCACACGTGCATGTGTTCCCGTCGTCATCGAGCGTAACGCTGTAAAGTATCTTCCCTTCTCCTGATTCAACAAAGAACTGGCCGTCATCTGTCTGAAGGACCTTTAGTTGCTCGGCCTTCTGGTTTCTCTTTGCGATTTCCTTTGCTGTCATATGTATGTCCCTCCTTATTGAACTCTATTAAAATGGAATGTCGTCTTTACCCTCTCCTTCTTCGAAACCCCTTCCGTCTGTTTTGATGAACTCTAAAGAATTTGCGATGAGTTGATAGCTGCTTTTTGTCACCCCTTCATCGGTCTCCCATTTCTGCTGGTCAAGGGTCCCGATGATCCCGATCCGTGCGCCCTTGTGAAGATATTTTTCCGTGACCTCAGCCAATCTTTGAAAGCATGTGACTTTGATCCAGCCGGTCTTTTTCTTTGATGACCTGAATGCAAGATTAAACGTGGCAACGGGATTTCCTTCGGATGAATAAAACACCTCAGGGTCTGCGCCCAGGTTTCCGGTCAAAACAGTTTGATTAAGCATTTTCGATTCTCCTTTTCTGATAAGTTTCTGGTTTGAATTTTTGATGTATTAAACAGGAAAGATATACTGATGAACCCAAAAATATGACCCAGATAAGCCACTGCGGAAGATATGAAACGATCAGTGAAAACCAGGTCAAAGGGACAAGAAGTGTTAATAGGCCGTGTTTATCAAAAATCTTGACGGTATGAATGATAAGATGGGATTTGGTAATACCGAGCAGAGCTTTCGGGTTGCGTTTGAATGCATTTACTAAAGAAGATCTGAATTTATGAGATGTTGATTTGTACAGGGTTAAGCCGCTGTCACCGAGAAGGTATATGTATGCATTGCCGGTTCTTTGGTGATGTCTGATGAGGTCTGATGCAGTGTCGAGATGGTTTATGTTGTTAAAGCTGGAAAGACAACTGGTGGTCCTGGGTATGCTCAACTCGTTTTTTTTAATAGATCATAGATTTTTTCACTGTCTTTCGGCGAAACCTTACCGGACAGGAACTTTTTCATGATTCCTTTCTCGGCAAGACTTGGAAACCTTTCTACGTATTTTACCGTATTTTTGGCCAGTGAATAGGTCCCGTTGATAAAAGATGTTGCCGAAAGACCAATACCTGCGCCCGAAAGAAACATGATTGGCTTTTTATAATCGGGATCGTTGGTGAGATATTTCCATGACTGGACAGCGAGATCACGCAGGTCGCCGAAAATGACCAGGTCAGATGAAATGGCCCCAAGCCCTGAATACGCGTCATAGACCTCGCCTTTGAATGAACCGTTCCAGACAAGGGATTTGATTTTCTCTGCTGCACTGTACGAGAGTTCTTTTTCAAGGGTATCGATTTCATAAGGGTTTGACTGGTTATTTTCTTTGAAAAATCTGACCATGTCCAGTGCATCGTCTCTTCGGTTTTCTGATTTTAGTCGCTTAATTTCCCATACAGGGTCAAAGCCAGCGCTTTCTTGATGGATATAAAGGGCAAGCCCCGAGATTGAAATGACAAGGATCAACGCTGCAAACTTAACGCATCTCCAATAAATTTTATTCAATTGACGCCTCCTTTCTTCATGTTAAACGGTTAATTATTTGGGGTGAGCATATCCGGGGTTCTATACATTAATTTATATATATAGATGTGGGGTAGATAATGGATTTTTGGGTGGGTTTTTGTTTTATTTACCCGGAAGATCAGTGGTTTTGGAAGGAAATGCATGGGCTGTTTAGGTTAAAAGCGATTTTCTGAGGTTGTTTTGGGGTTTTGATCTCTTAATGGTATCATAACATATTGACATTAAGATGAATAATTTTTTACTGGCAAGCTACATGTGATCAAACCCCTTTTTTATTCATCCACACATCCCACCTACGACTACCAAAAAGTGGCATATAATCATTTGAATATTTTTATAGAACTAGTCAACTGATTTAAAAGTGGCAAATTTTTGGCGGAATTACAAAGAATGGCAATTAAATGTTTATCAACAAATATCTATTACAGTTTTTTAATTAATTGTAATATCAGTAGGATATGTCTTTTCTTAAGCTTGGCATAAATGTTGCTCTAAGTAAAATAATAGAGATATTTACTTAAGAATAATCTATTTAATACTACTATTTTACTGAGGGGGGATTAAAGATGAAAAAATACTTCCGTTGGTGTTTAATATTTAGTTTGGCTCTCACTTTTGTATCCATTCCTACAATAAATACCTATGCTGAAAATAATGAGAAACAAAATTATATGACGTTTAAGGCAGGAATTTATTATCCCGAGTCAGGAGATTATGAAGACTTCGATACGGGCTTCAATGGAGAAATTTCAATCGGGCATTACTTTTCACCAAATGTTGCTTTAGAATTTGGGATAGGATATTTTGATCTTGAATGGAGTGACATCGGATATGAATGGCCGATTGGTAATTGGTCAGATAAGGGGGAGATTACCACTATTCCTTTCACGGCAACATTGAAGGGCATTATTCCATTTAAAAGGGGAGAACTGTATGGCGGAGCTGGTATTGGAGTCTATTTGGTAGAAGGTGAGGTAGACGTTAATAGTGATCTAATAGATTTTAAAGTCGACGATGATGATGTAACATTTGGGCCCCATGTTTTGATCGGTCTTAATATCGATATCTCTCAAAACGTTTTTATTGGAGTCGAGGGGAAATATACTTGGGCTGAAGAAGCAGAATTTGAAGAAACGATTCTCGGGCAAAAGGTCGAAATTATCACTGAACTCGATGGATTTATTGGTACATTCAATATAGGGTTTAGGTTCTAAATTTGGGATATCATTTTTTCATTAAGGTCAGATCCTTTTTAGAGGGTTTGCCTTCTTGACCTACTCAGACGGGCTGGAATTAAACAAAGGCAAGAAAACTATTAAAAATCAGCTATAAAGCCCTTCTTTACGAAACCAGCAACCTTGATATCAAGATGCCAAAAACTACTTAGGTAGTGTCCATCCATTACTTCGTACAGGATACTCCGTTATAAATTTATAGGGTATCCTGCGATATTTTCATCTGTCTAATCTTTATCTTTCTTAAAGAATTTTTTTCTCCCAATCCCTGCGAGACCTACCAACCCAGAGCCAAGCAGTATGAGGGTTGCGGGCTCGGGAACCGGAGAAGGACCTATATCTCCTCCACCACTAGAATCCACATTAGTGGCTACAGAGGTTTTATAACCGGATGTTGAAAGGGATGACCGATCATCGTCCTCATTACATCCCCAAAACACAAAAAACATCATCGAAACACACAGGACCATTACTATAACCTTTAATCTCTTCATGTTAGCATACCTCCATAGGTGCTGATTATTAACCGCTTACTTATCTGACCATTTTTATTCAGAGTTAATAAGGCTTTATGCATAGCAGGTGCCAAAGTGGAGGGAAATCGCCTTTATTTTTAAAAAAAAGAATTATATATGAATTATCAAGTAGTTATATATTATTTTTCATGCTTAAAATCGCCTGTCCCCGGTTCCATTTCTCTAATGAAACAGAATTTTTATGTAAATCAGGTTACAATTTGGGAAAATCAGGTAACAAACAGATACGAGCCAAAAAGGAGGGCATTAGGGCCAAGGGGGGTGACGGTTTAGGAAGCAGGGCCTTTCGATTATTTTCGGAAGAGTGGAAAAGAAGTAGCAACGTGAGAAAATACAGCGGAAACTATTGGATTATGGCAAGTGGACGTGTTAGTTTTTATAAAAATTGAACAGACAAAATTTTGGCATTCTCCGTCAATAATCTCTTATATTTTTGTCGATTTTTTATGGCTGGTTTTGATCACAACTTATCGGTTTTCGAAATTTAATGTTTTAAAATTCTATTATACCTTAATTTATTTCAGTGTAATTCATAAAAGAGCAAATATTCCAGCATTCCAACATTCCAATCGATAGCGAAACAAATTAAATCCATCATTGGCAAGGTATTTGCATAACCCTTGGTTGATTTCGTATCAAAGCATGTAGGCACAGGCAGGCAGTTTAGTAATAATGCCCATTTCAGAACACTACTTCAAAGGGGGTCTAAATGTTAAAAATCAGTCATCGATTGTCCACAACCATTTTCCTGCTCATTGGATGTATTGTTTTTTTTGCCAATACTGCTGCAGCCGAGGATAAAAGGTTTTACGTCGGGCTGGGCGGCAGTTATCAAATTACCAATTTGGATTCGGAAGATGTTTTCGATTGGGATGATAACTCATGGGGCATAAATGCAAAATTCGGCTATCGTTTAACACCCGGAGTATCTTTACAGTTTGATGTAGATTATATCCCTGAAATCGAAGGGGTTTATAAACCTGACAATTCTATTCGCGAAGAAGTAGAAGTGCTAACTGGTATTTTTTCTTTAAAAGGTTACTTTCCGGTTTCTAAACCTATTAAGCCTTTTGTAATAGCAGGAGTTGGTATTTTGCATTATGACATTGATCTTAATGATGAAGCGGTGTCTTTAGGGTATTACCTGGATGATGATGATGAAACTTCTTTATGTTTTAAAATCGGCGGGGGTGTGGATGTTTTTATCAACGAGAGTTTTTCCATCGATCTCGAAGCAAACTATACAGCTGCAGATGATGTTGAGTATTATAATTTTATCCTGGGAGCCGCTTATCATTTTTAATTCGATCAAAAGCAGATCTTGATGGTTTCTTAGAAAACGATATTGCTCGCTCCATGACCATTTGGGGGTGATATATGAAAAAAAAGCTGTTCATAATTTTTGCTGGTGCACTGTTAACTTTTTTTTATGTTCCCGTCTCGGGGGCCGAAGGGCTTTATGTGAGCGGCAATTTCGGTTTTGCAAAGGCCGACGATTCCGATATAACTGATTCGACTGTTCCAGGCATTACGGTCGATACTGAATTTGATACCGGATTGGTATTTGGTGCAGCTTTGGGATATGATTTTAATAGGTTCAGGGTTGAAGGGGAAATATCCTATCAACAAAATGACATCGACAAAATAGGTTCACAAGGAGTTATTTATGATGCAACCGGAGACACAACGGTTCTTTCATTTTTAATTAATGGATATTATGATTTTATCAACAGCAGTGCATTTACCCCATTTGTAAGTGCCGGCTTGGGCGTTGCTCAGGTCGAGTTTAATAATTTCAATATCTCCAGATTTGGATTTTCCGGTTCAAATGACGAGGATACGGTATTTGCATATCAGATAGGAATGGGAGTTGGGTATGCCGTAACCGAAAAAGTTACTATCGATATAAGGTATCGTTACTTCGGTACAGAAGATTCCGAATATGATACTATAGAGGCTGAATTTGCCAGCCATAATTTTCTTTTTGGGATAAGGGTTAATTTTTAATCGTACCAGGTGAGGTAATCCCATGAAAAAAACAGTGATTATTTTTATTTCATTATTTTTAGTGTTTCCCCTCTATGGATTTAATTCGCTGGTGAGACATGAAGATGTCCAGAAAATGAGAGAATTGGGAATCAGCCGGGAGGTAATTCAATACTTCATCTCTAATCAAACCAGTTCATTAAGTTCTGAAGATGTGATTCAGATGAAGCAATCCGGATTGAATAATGATGATATCATATCCGCAATTCAGTCTGACCTATACCGGCCAAAACAGGCGCCCACAGCAATCGAAGAAGCTGAACTGGTCGCCAAACTCAAAGGCACGGGAATGAGCGATGAGGCCGTTCTTCAATTTTTACAAACAGTGAGATCGACACGGCGTGTGGATTCAAATGGGAACATTAGTAAACAACATACGACTGAATCTCAAAGAACGCCATATCCGACTACAGGTGCGACCTTTCCAATGCCTGAAAACTATGGATATGATCATTTAAACGGGAGATATTTTCTTTTCGTTACACCTCAAAACTAAGTAACCCCCCCTTTTTTATTAACTCGTGCCGATCCATAGATGGTTATATTGACCAATCTCTTTTCTGGCTGCTTATGAAAGAAAACGAGGGAGGTTAGATTATGAAGACAAGTGATGAGGTTGAGGCGTTATTTGATGAAGGCCTCAACAGTTTTAATATTGATGAATACGATGAAGCGATCAAGAAGTTTGACAAGGTTTTGGCAATAGACGCAGATCACCCGGATGCGCTTTACTACAGAGCGCTTGCCTGGGCAAATAAAGGAAATCCCGATAAGGCGATTTCTGACTTCACCAAAGCCATAGAAAAAAATCCACACGATACAGATGCTATGATCGGTCGCGGAGAAGCCTGGTATGGAAAAGGGAATATTAAACGAGCCCTTACTGATTTTAAAAAAGCGCTCAGTATGGATCCGGATAACCCGGATTATAAAAAGCTCGTTTCTGATCTTCAAAAATAATAGAATGGTGCTTAAAATCATTTTTCTTGAAATCTATTAAGATATGGGTTATCAAAAAAAATTGTCGCTGTTCGGTGGGTGGCAGCATAATAATAAAAGCATTCAATTCGAAATGAATTCGTTAATCTATAACTTTATCTTAAGTCCATAACCCTCTAAAATAAAATAAATCTTGCCTGGGTGGCGGAACTGGTAGACGCAAGGGACTTAAAATCCCTTGAGGCATAGTCCTCGTACGAGTTCAATCCTCGTCCCGGGCACCAACCTATCAAGGGTTTGGCAAATACCATATTGCCAAGCCCTTTAATATTCTGCCCAACTTGAGCGATTTGTGCAAAATCACAAATTGTGTAGGAACGGTGCCCATTTGGGATTCAAGATGAAAAACACAATCAAGGTATTTTGGGTTTTTTTTATCCTCATTGGTTGTGTTGCTCCAAATTTTTCTCAACCAAATAGACAGAAATATAACCAAAAAGAGACGTCCGGTAACCCTATCGAAACAATTACAGCAGAAAAAACAAAGGCAGATACTCGAAAACCGGACCTTTTAGGACAATCAGGCCGTTTGAGATCGTTCCTGTTTTTGTATTGTCAGGCATATGAGAGCAAGAATCTTAAAAAATTTTCCGCTTTTTTTGCCCCGGATGCCACTGAAAACAACAAAGCTTTTCATGAACTTTTGCCGAGATATCGCAGAAACTTCGAAACGATAAAATCATTTGCGTACCGAATTGATTTGGTTTCCTATTCGTTAGCAAGCGAAACAGGCAACATCAGCATAAAGGGAAAATATTTCATCCAATACATGTTGAATACAGGAATCTGGAAGGAAAATAACGGAATTATTTCAATGGAACTCATTGAGAGTGGCGATTCCTATCTGGTGAAGCGTCTGAATTATTCTTTTCTTTCATTGGAATGAAAATAAAAGCAAAATTTAAATCCATAATACCTCAACATGTTATTCATCACTCGACGGATATAGTTGATGTTAAATATCCGGTAGGCGTACCAAAACAGATATTATTACAAAACAGCTCAATTTTATTGAGCATCTTAATTTACAGGCACACAATATTTTGTAATTTAGTCTAATAAACTACAATATATTCTAATTCAATCAAATTATGTATAAATTATACATAATTTAGCTTGACAGTAATAAAGCACAACTTTAAATTGAATAACCGATATCGTCCAAAACGCACAAGGTTCAGGATTGAAAAATGATGGCAACCCCATTAATTGGAATCAGCGAAAGTATAAAGAGAATCAGGGAACTGATTCTACTCGTTGCAGACACAAGGCTCAACATCCTTATTACCGGGGAGACCGGTGCCGGCAAAGAAGTTGTTTCCCAAAACCTTTACCAAAAATCTCAGAGAAAAGGCAAACCATTCATAAAGGTTAATTGTGCGGCATTGCCGGACGGATTACTTGAAAGTGAACTCTTTGGGTTCGAACGAGGCGCTTTTACCGGTGCTGATCGAAATAAGCGCGGAAAATTCGAACTGGCTCATCAAGGGGTTATATTCTTAGATGAAATCGGGGATATGTCCCCTTCGCTTCAATCCAAGCTTCTTCGCGTTCTTCAAAGTGGAGAGTTTTCGCCACTTGGCTCGGAAAGAGAGGTAAGATCAGATGCATGGGTTATAGCAGCTACAAATCAAAATCTTGAAAAGAAAGTTAAAGAACGGCTTTTCAGAGAAGACCTTTATTATCGTTTAAGTACCATTAAAATATATATTCCCGCTCTTCGCAACAGGCCTGAAGACATACCGCCGTTAATAGACTATTATATAAAAGAATATTCTTCCGAGTTCGACAGAAAGAAGATTCCAAAACCCGATCCTGATACTATGAAAAAGCTGAAAGCATACAGCTGGCCCGGAAATGTCAGAGAACTTCAGAATATTCTATGCAGGTGTAGGGTTATCAGTAATTGGGAAGAAATTATTCACGATCTATACCCTGAGGGTCGATCTGCCGCAGTATCAAGATCTGGAGAACAGGTTTTTGATAGAGATTCGATTGTTGATGTTTTTTTAGACTTTAAAGGCGAGTATTCACATGATAACGCATCGTTTTCGCTTAAAAATATTACAAAAAAAGCTGCTGATAGAGTAGAAAAAGAGGTCATCTTATCTGTCCTTGACATAACAGATTGGAACCTTACAAAGGCAAGTAAAATATTAAAAATCAGTTGTAATACAATCCGTTACAAAATCAGCGACCTTGATATAAAAAAGCAGCGCAAATACAGGTCCTTGAAGGGGGCTCGATTGTTAATGTCTTTTTAGACTTTAATAGAGTTTAAAATTTTAAGTATATACCATGAAAATTATAGATGATAGTCAGAATTTGCAACCCCTGCCTAATGAAGCCTGTCATTATACAGAAGATATAAAGAAAGACATGGATACAGACGGCCGAATAGAATGCATTATTGATTGCATCTGCTTTCTTATCCGGATACAGATTGAACTGATTATTCAGAAAAAGAGGCGGAGGTCGGACGGTCAACTCATGACAATAGAATCGTTAGGTTATATTTTCGGGTTTGTCGACGGCTACCAGATGGCAATCAAACTGCAGGATAGAAATAAAAAGATGGCGATGCTGGTCGAAATTATGACCAAAATACTCGGAGAACATACAGGTATCGAATTTGCCGAGAAGGCACTTGAAATGCAACAAAATGGCGATTTCGATGAGGCAAGAAAAATAGGTGGGCAGCAGGCGATTGCTTTTCTTAGAAATAATACGATTCCGATGGGGCTCAGCCATATCCTTTTGGGTCGTTCTTTGGAAAAAGTTTCTGAATTAACTTGATAATTCACCGCAGCAGGCTGCTGGGGCATTCAGCGTCATACGGTTAAGTAAAAAGTAACGAGCAACCAGTGACGAGTTCCGTACTCTGACGTCTGTACTCTGACTTTTCACCTTCTTACCTTCCGATCTTCTGCCTCCTGTCGTCCCTCGGCGGTCTTCGACCTTTTTTCGTTCGCCCCCCGCCCCAGGTTTACCCAAAACAGCCTTGAGCTGAAATGGGTAAATGTTTTCGCCCGTCTCAACTTCCGATCTTCTAACCTTCTGCTCTTCTCAACTTCTGCCCTTAACCCTCTGTTCTCTGCCCTCCGTCCTCTGATCTCTGTCTCCTGTCTTCAAACTCCTGTCTCCTAATTTCTGTTTCCTGTCTTCTGATTTCCTTTGAATGACGTGTAAAAATTGTTGCAGGGCAGTATTATCTTATTGTTGATTTTCGCTTTAAATTCGGGTATGGAGGTTTTGGAAAATGGATTAAGGGAGGAGAGCATGCTCCAATGTGTTCTTCTGAATGCTGACTATACCTTTCTGAATATGGTAAACTGGAAACGGGCGATGTGCCTGATTTCAAAAGGAAAGGTACAGGTTTTAAGACATTCTGAAAAAATAGTCAGGACCGCAGAAGGCATTGCCGTTAAAATTCCTGCTGTCATGCGCCTGATAAAGCTTATCAGAACCCTTTACATTAACAGGGTGCCTTTTAGTAAAAAGAATGTCCTTGTCAGGGATGGATTCAGTTGTGGTTACTGTGGAAGCCACAATGTAAAACTTACCATTGATCATATAGTGCCAAAATCAAGGGGCGGCAATACCACTTTTGAAAACTGTGTTTCTTCGTGCAGGTCGTGTAACAACCAGAAAGGCGGAAGAACACCTTCAGAAGCTCGCATGTACCTCAAAGTTAAAGCATATCAGCCAACGATCGCTGAATTTTTAAGATTGAAAGTGAAAAAACTCGGTATCAATGAAGTGTTGAAAGATTTCGGGATATACTAAAGCCGATTTTTCATAACCAAAACGGAAATTTTGTTCACTTAAAGCCCGGGCATCGTCTTGTTCGGGCTTTTTGGTGAACATTTTTCGGCAAAGAATATGAGCAAGTGTATATTTTCTTGACAGAAAACCGATTTGAAACTACCTTTCAAAATTTAACGGCTGTTGGTCAAAAGGAGCAGAAGTTAGAAAATAGGAGACAGGAGTTAGAATACAGGGCACAGGGACTGGGCCGATGGAGGTTTGAGGTCGGAGGCAAGGTATTTTCCTTGAGCCTAAAGCGAAGCGCTCCTCCAACCTTTAACCCTGAACCTTGAACCGTGAACCCTGAACCGCACAACCTGGCAGAGAATTAATTTTTCAGCAAAAGGCTGTTAAAACCAAAATAGCATGGTTTTTTCAACCTCTATGGTTTTTTACCATCCGGTTTTTGGAGGATAAATGGACTATAAAAAAACACTCAACCTTCCCAATACAAAATTCCCCATGAAAGCCAGTCTGGCACAGCGCGAACCCGGTCAGTTAAAATTGTGGGAAGAGACAGGGTTGTATAAAAAAATCAGAGAGACTTCCAAAAATCGTGAGTCATTTATTTTGCACGACGGTCCGCCTTATGCAAACGGCCATATTCATATTGGTACGGCCCTCAATAAGATCCTGAAGGATTTTATTGTCCGTTCGCGGCAGATGGCCGGTTTTGATGCCGTTTATGTTCCAGGCTGGGATTGCCACGGACTTCCGGTTGAACACAATGTTGAAAAAGAGCTGGGTGCCAAAAAATTAAAAATGTCCCAAGCCGAAATTCGCAGGCATTGCAGGACATATGCTGAAAAATATATCGATATACAGCGAGAAGAATTCAAACGATTGGGCGTTATGGGTGAATGGGAAAATCCCTATTTGACGATGAATTACGCGTATGAGGCTACGATCGCCCGTGAATGCAATAAATTTGCGTTGGAAGGCAGTCTTTTTCGGAGTAAAAAACCGATATATTGGTGTTGCAGTTGTAAAACGGCACTTGCTGAAGCAGAAATCGAATACCATGATGAATCATCACCGTCTATTTTTGTTAAATTTTTACTTCTGGATGATTTGAGTAATGAGATTCAAAACCTGGCCGGTAAAACCGTTCACGTGGTGATCTGGACAACAACGCCCTGGACCCTTCCGGCAAACCTTGCGATCGCCCTTCACCCGGAGATTATTTATTGTGCGGTAGATACAAAAAACGGTGAAGTGCTTATTCTGGCAAAGGAACTCGTAGAAGAATGCATGAAAACATTCGGATTTTCAGATTTCTCCATACTTGCCGAGATCAAAGCGGATGCCCTTGAGAGAAAGAGATGCCGCCATCCCATTTATGACCGTGAATCATTGATCATTCTTGGATCTCATGTCACGCTTGATGCGGGAACAGGTTGTGTTCATACCGCCCCGGGTCATGGCCGTGAAGATTATGAAGTGGGGCTTTTATATAATTTGGATGTGTATTCTCCGGTAGATGACAGTGGTTGTTTTACACAGGAAACCGGCCTTTTTAACGGGCAGTTCGTTTTCGAGGCCAATTCCAGTATCGTCGCTAAACTGCAGGAAAATGGGTCTTTGGTTGCCCAGGGAAAAATGGAGCATTCTTATCCCCATTGCTGGCGATGCAAGAAGCCGGTTATTTTTCGGGCAACGCCTCAGTGGTTTATATCCATGGATAAAACAGGATTAAGAACGTCCGCCCTCAGGGAAATCGACAAGGTGACCTGGATACCCCACTGGGGAAGAGAGCGAATTTACGGAATGATCGAGAATCGGCCGGACTGGTGTGTTTCGAGACAACGGGCCTGGGGCGTTCCCATCGCTATATTTTATTGCAAGAAATGCGAAGCCCTGTATCTAAACAGGGACATTATCGACCGTATTTACAAGTTGTTTGAGGAGCATGGTGCCGATATATGGTTTGAAAAAAATACGGAAGAATTGCTTCCGGAAGATGCCGAATGTCAAACATGCGGCAATAACACATTCGTCAAGGAGGATGATATTCTGGATGTATGGTTCGACTCCGGTGTCAGCCATGCAGCGGTATTGGAAGAACGCCAGAACCTTAAATGGCCTGCCGATCTTTATCTCGAAGGGAGTGACCAGCACAGGGGATGGTTTCACAGTTCACTCCTAACGGCCGTTGGAACCCGGGGAAAGGCGCCCTATAAATCCGTGTTGACTCATGGATTCGTTGTCGATGCAGAAGGCAAAAAAATGTCCAAATCCCTGGGAAATGTCGTGGCACCGGAAGAAGTCATTAAAAAGCATGGCGCAGAAATTCTTCGTCTTTGGGTATCTGCATCCGATTACAGGGACGATATTCGTATTTCTGAAAATATATTAAAGCAACTGAGCGATGCCTACAGGAGAATAAGAAATACCAGCCGGTTCCTGCTCGGCAACTTATACGATTTTGACCCTGAAAAGAATACGGTTTCCTATGACAGCATGCCCGATCTTGACAGATTTGCCCTGCACAGACTTCAGGAGTTGATTCAAAAGGCGCGCAGAGCCTATGATACCTACGAATTTCATATTATTTACCATGCGCTTTATAACTACTGCGTTATCGATCTTTCTGCGTTCTATCTTGATATTCTCAAGGATCGACTGTACACTTCACCGGCTGAATCCGTGGAAAGAAGAAGCGCACAAACCGTCATATACATCATACTGGACACCCTGGCCAGGGTGATGGCGCCAATACTTGCATTCACGGCAGAAGAAATATGGAATTTCATGCCGAGCCGTAAAGAACATTCGGAAAGTGTTCATCTGATGCCTTTGCCGGTTGTTAATGAATCGTGGACAGACAGACAATTGGCAGAAAATTGGAGCCAGGTTATCGAAGTTCGGGGCGAAGTTACAAAAGCACTCGAGGAAGCACGGGTAAAAAAGCTCATCGGACATTCTCTGGATGCGGCGGTTACGATTTACACAGATGGTGATCTGTATGATATTCTTTACAAGTATAAGGATGAGCTGAAAACGATATTCATCGTTTCGGAAGCTTCGCTGATTAAAGGAGAAAAACCTGACGGTATTTTCAACAGTCTTGATATTGAAGGATTATCCATTCTGGTTCAACTTTCATCGGGTGAAAAATGCGAGCGGTGCTGGATTCATGATATTTCCGTCGGAAAAAATTCAGAAAACCCAACGATTTGTAGCCGGTGTCAGGATGCCCTGAGAGAACTGAAAACCGGGAGCTGACCAACGTCTCGGAAATTCTGCAACTGAATGAAAATACGGGTATTTTTAATGACAACCTGTTTTGCTCGTTCAGAATGGAAGAATGGAATGTTGGAATATTGGGGATAAGGACGGGGTAAGCCATTATCGTTGTAAAAAACTCCTTCAAACCCATTATTTTTATTCCGTGAAACCTTTTTTGCCCTTGGTTCATTGGGGCCATTATTCCACTATTCCATCATTTCAACTGGGGCGAAGCCCCTAACTTAAGGAGTCATTTAAAGGTGTATTTGAGTTTATTCGCTTCGGACGGATCAGACCCCGGGTACGGCAAATATACAAAACTTGCCGTTATTTCCGGTTTGGTAGCAATATTGGACCAAATCACAAAGGTCATCATTTTAAAAAACATTTCCCTCCACCATTCCGTCACCGTTATACCGCGATTTTTTAATATTACACATATTCATAATCCCGGTGGGGCTTTCGGATTTATGGCCAGCCAAAATTCGAGTGTGCGCAATTTGCTTTTTCTTTTTCTTTCATCATTGGCTGTTTGCGTTGTTTTTTACTTCTATAAGAACACACCCAGGACGCATCCTTTACTTGCCACAGGGATTGCCTTGATTTTCGGGGGTGCCATCGGAAATTTGATCGACAGAATCCGATTTGGAAAGGTCGTCGACTTTCTGGACTTTTATATCGGAACCTATCACTGGCCTGCTTTTAATGTCGCTGACAGTGCGATTACTGTTGGAATCATTATTTTTATATTTCACATCCTTTTTAAAAAAATGCCGTAAAACCAACTCGGCACTAAAACATACAGATCCGGAAAATCCGGAAAAAAAAAGGAATCGTTGCCTGGTCAGCAGTCCGTTGAAAATTAAATACAATGCCTGAAATTCATTATAAAGAACTCAAAGCTTATTTGAAAAAACTAAAGGAAGGTCGGGATACCAAACAGTTTGCCCCGGTCTATCTGATCCATGGTGAAGCACTTCTGTATAAAAGTGCGCTCGATACCCTTCTGGATGCACTGATACCGGATAAGCAAAGAAATTTCAATTATCAAGCCGTTGATGGGACGAACGGCCATCTTGAAGACGTTGTCGAACGGCTGAATACGTACTCGCTTTTGGGTGGGACAAAGGTTGTCGCACTCTGTGATTCCAAAATATTCTACTCAAAGCAGGATGAAGGACAGCTGCTTGAAAAAGCGAAAGAAGCCTTTGATGCTCAAGACATCAATAAAGCGGCAAAGTATCTTCTGAGCCTTCTGGGCATTTTAAATCTGTCGTTTGATGATATCAGCGGAAAAAACCCAAGAAAGACCTTAAAACCTGATGGGGATAAGACAGGGGATACAAAATGGCTTGATGAGATCATAAAATTTTGCATGGAAAACAACCTTCCCATATCATCTGAAGAACATAATGTCGTTCTTTTGCAACACGCCATAGAAAAAGGATTCCCAAATGGAAATCATCTGGTCATTACCACGGACATGATCGATAAACGCCGCAAACTTTTTAAAATAATTAAAAGTAACGGCATGATTATTGACTGTTCTGTGCCAAAAGGGGATCGACGGGCGGACAAAATTGCCCAGGAAGCCGTCCTTACGGAAAGGATGGATGCTTTGCTTGTTCGATATGGAAAGACAACGGATAAGGAAACATATCAGGCAATGGTCGAATTGACCGGTTTTGATATGGAAACTTTTTCTGATAATTTCGAAAAGCTGATCAGTTATGTTGGAGACCGAAAAGAAATTACCGTCAGGGATGTCGCATTTGTTTTAAAGCGCACAAAAAAGGATCCCATATATGAATTGACCAATGCCATAGCTGATCGAAATGTTGAACAAGCCCTCTTTTTTTTAAACTCACTTCTGACGGACAACTTCCATCCGCTTCAAATTCTGGCTTCGATAACCAATCAGGTCAGAAAGCTTTTGCTGATAAAGGATTTTGTGGAGAGTTCCCATGGCAGTTCCTGGCACTCCGAAATGCAGTATGGACCGTTTAAGGATAAGGTTATGACGGCTGTCCAGTTATACAACCGGGAACTTTTGAATCGGATGGAACAATGGGAGGACATGCTTTCGGATAAGGATGGTGAAAACAAGAGAACAGGAAAGAAAAAAGAAAAGAAAAAAAGTCTGCCGGCCACGGATCTTGAGATTGCAAACAATCCTTACCCTGTCTACAAGATGCTGTTAAATTCAGATAAATTTACGAAAAATGAGCTTATTGATGCTATGGAACACCTTGCTCAGGCTGATTTCCGGCTCAAAACCACGAGGCAAAGACCGAAAATGGTATTGGAAGAGGCTATCCTATGGATGTGCAATGCCAAGCAGGTATGAGGGCGGACATCCGGAAATATTTACCCATTTCAGCTCAAGGCTGTTTTGGGTAAACCATCGATGGCCGGAAGGACAGAAGGTGAGAATGTGAGAAGAGCAGAAGATCAGTAGATAGGAGTCAGGAGTTTGAATACAGGAGACAGGGGCTGCGCTTCGCCTCCAACCTAAAGCGTAGCGCTCCTCCAAACTAACGCCGCTGAAAGCGAACTGCCTAAAGCGTAGTGCTCCTCCAACCTTTAACCCTGAACCGTGAACAAGGAGTATAATGATGGGCTTCATCAGACAGCAGGAGGAACGTCTGGCCGTTCGCTTGCTGATTTGGCAGTATCAGAGGCTGAACATTTCGGTCCCGGCGATGGAAGAACTGGAACATCAGGCCGCCAGGCTGGTTGAAGACGCACATCGAATTGCACGTGAAAGAGGACGAAATGTCATGTCGATTCTCAAAGAGATGATTACGGACATTAAGAAAAACAAATAAAAATTTAGTATGTGTTCAGGGGGCAGTCATTTCCCCTTCACTTCGGTGTCTCCGTCACTGGTATTTTCAGCAAGTTAGCAGTGGTGGCATTC
>ENA-OSEO01003024-OSEO01003024.1-sediment-metagenome-genome-assembly--contig:-NODE-3024-length-21267-cov-6.689240_pt1 | contig 21267 bp, 14 predicted proteins | sample MGYA00237883_ERZ534232 | MGnify/ENA metagenome assembly ERZ534232
AGACTGTATTTTAAAGCCCTGCTGCCGTTCCCAGGAGCTGTATTCGGTTTTTGCAGCCCTTGGGCAGAGACCCCCACGGAGAAACTTCTCCGCACGTTGCAGAGAAGTTACAAACAAAGACTCTAAATATACCTCAGGGATCTAATGACATGGTCATATTGCCATAGTCATTTATTGATTTCAAGAAAAACTCGTTGGGCCTCCGGGATGAAGACGGCGTGCACCGGCCATGTCCGTTTTTTCGTCGGCTGTAATGACCGCCTCGATGGGGCTTGTTTTCAGAAGACAGGAATCGGCCTTATCTTTTCCGTTTCGGCATCAATTAGGTCGCCGTTGGAGATCTGAATAAGGCTCATCACATTGGGCGCATCGGGGGGCAGGCCGTGCACAACCCAGGTCTTTCCAGTGGATATCATCCGGACTCCCACGGTAAAACTCCGGCCAAGGCCCAGGATATGTTTCTCACCGCGCTTTTTCCCTTCTGATTCCTGCCATGCGCTTCGGGGTTAGAGGCGTGCACCCTGTGCATGCCAGGGTGCACGCCATGTTTTTGAAGGGATACCTGCCCGTTAGGGCATCAGCGTATTGATGAAGCACCCGCTGGAATCACCGCCGCCTCCGGGGCTGCTGCCGTCCGTCACGGTCACGTGCAGGGCGTCCAGGGCGTTTCCGGGGACCGCATCATCCGAGTGCTCCAACACCTGGGCGTGCAGGTCGTATTCGCCGGGCGCCCGTGGCGTCCATCGGCCCCAGATGTAGGCGTCGCCTTGGTTGGCGCCGAACATGATACGGTGGCCGATCAGCTCTTCCGCGGCATCGGGGTGGGACTCCCTCAGAAGCACGTCCCTGTAGCGGTACACGGGTCCGGAATTTCTCACCGACACCCGCAGCGGGTAGGTCTGGCCCATGGGCACGACGATGGAATCGCCGTCCAGCATCTGGTCGCCCACCTTGATGGCCAGACTCTTGTCATGAAGGGAGACCTCGGCCGGCACGCGGGGTTCGCCCGGCACGCTGGGAGCGTGCACCGCTATGTAGTTGTCATAGTTGGGCCAGTACCCCTCATTGTTGCCGTGGTAGAGCCGGCCCTGTGCGTCGGTCCAGCCCTCCACCCCCGCGTTGTCCGGGTCCTTCCATTCATGGATTTCATTTTTCACGACATCGTCCGGGTCCATCACCACATAAATGCGGTAATAGTTCGCAGTTTTTTCATTGCCGGCATCGTCTGTGTACGCGTGTTTCGAGGATAGTCCCGTGGTGTCCCAGACCACGTAGACCTCGATCGACCCCCGGGCGTCCATACCGGACACGATGGCGTCCCCGATCTTGGTCCGGGACGCATTCATTTCAGTTATTCCAACAGATTCGCTTTTTATGGGAACGTAGCCGAACTGGACCTTGAATTCTGTACCCTTTGGGATGTCTTTCAGGGAATAGTTGTGGATCCGGGCGCACACCCGCACCTTGTCCCCATCCTCTAAGCTCATGCTCAGGTAGTCATACGTCTGCGTGGCCTCGGTGATTTTATTGGACCGGAGAAAGATCTCCCGGGCCTCCATGCGGTCGGGTCCCGTATTAAGGATCCATTCGCCGTCCTGCTTTGAAAACCGGTTAAACAGGTTCAGGCCGGGATCCGGGTGCTGCTTATAAAAATCCCAGAAATTTCCTTGCAAATGGGCGCCATGTCTCAGATTGAGGGCTCCGGTTGCGTCGAAATAGGCGGCCGACGCTATCAAGTAACCTTGATCATTATCAATGGGAAGCGGCATGTCTGAGGTGGTCACTTCGATGGTTGTCTGCGACGTATGAGTGGATTCCCGGTTGGTGCTCTTTGACCAACTGTTTGAGCTGCTGAAGCTGTAGCTGGCCTCCGTGGAGACCGAAGCCACCTCGAACGTGCCTGACGCGCTGACGGTTACGGTCTCGCTCGTGCTCGTGCTCTGTTGAACTTCGCGTGTCGCGGACGTATCCTGGGAGTCCTGCCAGGCGATCGACCAGGAAAAGGCGTTGGTGCCCACGTAAGTTCTCTCTGTGGGGTCGTTGAGGCATTTGCCCGAGATCAGTTCGTTGGTGTGCTTGGAGTCGGTGAGACTGTAAGCCCCAATGTCCGACGGATCAGGAAAGCTGTGCCCGAAGTGCTCTGCCTCCGGGTAGCTCAGGGCATTGCGGTTGGTGTGGGCCGGGTGAAACCAGTCGGTAAGCGTCCTCGCCTGAGTAAACTCCGTATTGACGCCGGAGGGAAAAACCAGTTCGTAGCAGCCCAGGGGCTTCGCGTCGTCACCCGTGTCATAGCCGAAGACCGGGAAGCGCCAGATATCCAGTTGCATGTAGCGGTAGACCACCAGGTCGTCGTTGTTGCACTCGTTAGCGTGGCGCACGGTTTTTGCGCTGTAGTACTGGTTATAATAGGATTTTTCCCCCTGTTGGTCCCAGCTCAGCCTGGTATCGGAACTCACCGATCCCGAGGCCACCCCGATGTTGAAGCCTGCTTCGAACTTGAAGTCCGCGCTCTGGCCGATGTCCCAGCCCGATGTCTGGGTGGTTGAGGTGGCCACGCTGTCTCCCTGTTCGGTCGTAAGGACGGTTTTGAAAGAATCCTCCGCGCTGACGTTTACGACCTGCCAATTGTCCGCCCCCGGCGACCAGTCACTGCTTTTCTTGGGCAGGTAGTCGAGGTGCTTGGGCGGCTCCTCGATGTAGTAATCGAGGGTCCTGAACGCTTGCACCGAGGCATGGCTCGGCGTGCCCAGAAAATAGGTATCGCCGTCCCAGTCCGGGGCCGCCACGGCCATGCGGAAGTTATATTTTTTCCTTTCAAAATCACTTTTGTCCTTTTTGTACATGATCCAGCTCGGGACGCTGTCGATTTGGGCCTTGCCCTGAGGATCCACGCTCGCAAGGATATGTAGTGTGGCATAAGGATCATCAAACTGTGCCGGGCGCAATTCGATATACCACCACAACTGGTAGGAAAGCATGGCCTGCTCTGTGGGCGATGTGGCCTCCTTTTTGTCGTCAGCTCCGTGGCCGATAAAATTCCCTGCGGCCAGATCGATGTGGCGGACGGCCGCTTTACGTCCATCTCCATCGGTCATGGGATAGTGCCAGAAGCTGTTTAATTCGGTTATCCCGTTCATGACGCCATTACTGTCTACGGTCGGTTGCAAGATGGATATCCGCACCTGGTTTTCAAAATCGATGAACGGCTTCGTGCCGTCGCCCGAGGCGTAGGCCACCATGATCTGCTTCTTGTTGAATCCGAAACCATTGGCCGGATCCAGCTTGAACAGGCCGGAAACCACCCGAATCTCGCCCTCCAGGGCCCGTGCCACGTCTGGGTTGCCCACGTATCCATAGTTTTCTTCAACCATTGCAGGACCGCCGTCGCGCAAGTGCACCCGCAAAAGCGAGTACCAGACCGGCTTTTTTCCATGCACGACGCAGAGTTCATCCTGGCTGTCGCCGTTGAAATCCCCGGCCGTCATGTCCAGGCCCAGGCACGGGAGCCCAATGATTGTCCCTGGAAGCTGCACAAGCTTGGGGTTCTTGGGATCCTCAGTGTCTATTTCAAACCACAAGACCTGGGTATTGGTGTTCCCCTGGCCGGCGCCGGACACGGCCACGGCGAATTCGTTCTTCAGGGGCGCCTCTTTGTCGCCAGATCCGGGCGTAAGGTTCAAGTTCGGGTTCCACAAATCGCCGATGGCAACGGCCACGAATTCCGAGTTATTTCCGTACCTTCCTGTAAAGTTGTCCCCCAATCTTTCCAGGGTATAGGTCCCGTCCGGGTGATGCACCAGTTTGAGGACCCCCACCTGGACGCCTCGATCTCCGCTCGGACCCCACCATAAGGTGTTCGCCACCACGATTTCATCATAGAACACATAGATATCGTTGCCATTCTCGTCTGTGATCTTGGATGCCTCATTGTCCAAGTCCCCCACGGCCAGGTCCAGAGACCGGGTCCCGGGATAGTTTCCGCTCAGTGTGATGGACGCGACTTGAGTCATTGCCAGGGTATTTTGATCCCGGGTGAGGACGACCACCGTCACGTTATTGTCATTATTAAAATAGGCATGCACCACCGCGTCATGCTTGTGACTGACCACGCGGCCTGATGCCGCGGCCACGGGTCGCCAGTCGTCCTTGTTGATCGACGGCCCTGCCCAGGCCTCAGAAAACCAGTACCACTGGTCAATTGCGTAAGTTACCGTGTCATCGTCTTGGTAACGCCACGTAACTTTGGGAGTCATTGGATGGATCACCGGACCGGAGTACCAGTCTTTTTGCCACTGGTGATGCCGAATAACGAAGCCCTCGCTGTCCTTGAAAAGGGCGCGACGGTTTGGGCTGACCGGGTCTGCTTCCCCGCGGCGGGGGCTTTCGTTGGCCCCAAAGGCCGGAAGGGCGTTCAGGATGAGCGCTGAGAGGAGCAGGCAAAGAAAGAGCGACGCCTTGGCCGCGGCCCAATGAATTCCCCTGTCAGTGAGTGAAAATACGTTTCTTGGATGCATGCCTGTCTCCTTTCTGATGGGTGAGATGAAAAAAGATGGTAAACAAGGGATTCTCTGACTGCCGCATACCCTGAAATGTCATGGGACATGGCTGCCGACGATCATCCCGGCCGAACGTGTGTTTACAGGACCAGGCCGTCGTCCGGACACAGGGGCGGCGAGTTGCAGCCGACCCCGCTGACGCAGCACGGGCTGTAATGCATGCTGTCCAGGCCGCGAACAAGGGCCGCAACATGCGCAGGAGGTCCCCTGCTTGTTGAAAAAAAATCCCTTTGTCTCATGCTTCTCTCGTTGCCCAGGCCAATGCGCTTTTCCGGGCCATTCGCGAATCTCGAGATCAGAACGGGGTTGTCTTATGTATCAGTCCTTCAGGCATTTTGGTCTTCTGGCAGGAAACCTGCTGCTTGGGTCAACATTTCAGAAATACAGGGGGATGTGCATAGCTCGCATTTATACATGACCAAAGCCAAAAAAGTCACGCAAAAAATGGTCGCCGCTTGAAGAAGGAAAGGGGCCTTCTTACTTCTTGTCTTCATGGGATGACGCACCCTGATCCTTATCCTTTCACGCAACAACGGGGCCGACCGACATGCAACGTATGATCTCAATATTCAGGGGGTAAAACCCTGACGGGTAAATTCCGGAGTTCAGGCGTGAGCCTTTTATCTGGGGTCTTGCTCCGACCGGCAATGCTCCCCCGGTTTAATGAGATGATACGTTATATGCCACCAGAGAAAAAAATCGCCAAAAAATTCAGGGTGACCCTGAAATGACGTTTATTTTTCTTGATTTTTATCAAACATTGGTGGTATGATTTTGTTGTCTTGCAATAAGTCCGTTCTTGGTTTCTGGCGGGCAGGTTGTGTTCTAAAGGGAAGATCCATTTAACAAAGTGGCAACCCGAGTTTAGAACCACTAAAACTTGTGAAAGGAGGGTGCCACGATGGCGACCGGAACTGTTAAATGGTTCAATAACAAAAAAGGTTTTGGCTTCATCGAACAGGAAGACGGTCCGGATGTATTTGTCCACTTTTCAGGAATCAATTCATCCGGGTTTAAATCCCTTGAAGAAGGCGACCGGGTTACCTTTGACATTGAGCAGGGCCAGAAGGGTCCGGCTGCGGTCAACGTGACCGTCGTCTAATTTCAATTTTTTGAGACGCAAAAGGCATTTCATCGCCTCGCGATGAAATGCCTTTTTTTGATCTGCCTCTGACAGTGGGTTCAGAGGTTCCTCGCCCCGGCCAGCGCTATGCCGCAGGCCGCAATCTGGGCGGGAGGACCATGACCCGGCGCAGGCCCTCTTGAAGCGATATGGCCCCTTCCGGACAGAAACGGGCGCAGACCCCGCATCCAAAGCACGATTCTTCATCCCGTTCGGCCGTTCCCTCGTCATTCAACCGGATCGCGTCCGTGGGGCAGCGTTCCACACAGATGCCGCAGCCCGAGCACAGGTCCGGGTCGATAATAGAGAGGTAGTAGGTGGAATTGATCAGCGGGAATGCCCCGTCCCGCCACAGGTTCAGGGTGTCGCAGCAGTCCTTGCAGCAGTTGCAGATGCTGGTCTCAGGCCGTGATACATTGGAACCCGGATGAAAGGCCTTGTGCACCAGCCCGGCCTCTTCGGCCTCACGCATAATCCGGCGCGCCTCTTCCTTGCTCACCATCTGGGCGAAGCCTTGGGCAACCGTGTGCCGGGCCGACTTCCCAAAGGTAAAACAGTTGCGTGTGGGCGCATTGGTGGCACAGGGATTGCCGAGGACCTTCTGGCGCTGACGGCAGAAACAGTGCCCCACCGCAATGTCGTCGAACTTTCCGATGATCTCGTCCACCGACTGGCTGGGGAGGACAAACTCGTCTGGAACCGCAACCTGCCTGTCAACGGGGATGATCCGGATCGGCTTTCCGTCATCCGACACCCGGGAAGGAACCGTGCGATCCACAGGCGGGGCCGACTGGAGCATGGGCATCAGATTGTCATAATTGGCCTGGACCTGGTCCCTGACCTGGTTCAGAAGGGTCTGAAACAAGTGGGCCAGTTCCCGCTCTTCTTCATCGCCCGTCAGTTCCGTCATAAACTTGTATTCCATCAGCCCCACCGTCATGAGGGGGAGAAGGCGGTAGACCATAACCCCGGCTGAATTGGGCTGGTTGAAAACAAGTCCTTTCCGGGCAAGGCTTGCGGCCAGCTGATCGGTCTTTTCCGGGGGAAACCCGCTTGAGACTGTCAACTCCTCCAAGGTCTGGGAGGCCTTTTTGCGGAATGCCCAGATCAGGTCCAGTTCGTCTTCCTCGTCCTGGATCACGTGTTTCAGGATGGCCAGGGTGGTGTCGTTCACCGGAAACGGAAACATCCCCTGCCGGCACACCACGCCGGCAGCAGACCGGTATTTTTCTTCCAACGAATTTTGAGGCATAATTTCCCTCCCCCGTTTTCATGCAATGGATGTTTTCACTCCTTCGTTATCGCTTTACAGCCGATGTATGGACGCCGCCCTCTTCTTCCGCCTCCTCTGCCGGGGGCCTGTCTCTCAGTTCAACGGCCTTCCTGAAATCCGCCTTGGCCGCCTCCTTTCGCCCTTCGGCAAGATGGATGAGGCCCCTGTTGTAATAAAGGTCCGGATCATTAGGCTTCATCTGTATGGCACTGTTATAGTCTTTCATGGCAAGGTCCTTCTTTCCCAATTGAAAATAGGCGCTTCCCCGGTTGCAGTAGGCATCGGCCGCATGGGGGTCCAGTTCGATGGCCTCGTCAAAATCCTTGACCGCCAGTTCATACTTGCCCATCCTCGCCAACACCATCCCCCTGTTGTAAAAGGCGTCGCTGCTCCGGTGATTGATCGCAACCGCCTGGGTAAAGTCCTCATAAGCCGTTTCCAGATTTCCCAAGCGGGCATGCAGACATCCGCGGGTGTAATAGGCCTCGGCATTCAGCTTATACTTTTCGATAAAGACGTTCAGGTCTCTGATCTGCCTCTCATAGGTCCCCGGGGGAACGGACTCTTTGTCGGCAGGGGATGTCCAGACAGGAATGATCGACTTCTCACGCGGCTTCTTCTGAGCAGAAGGCTGCCTGGCAGGCTGAGCCGCCTGACCGGCCGCAGGCCCGGGTTTCCCTGACAAAGGTGTTTTGCCCTTCACCGCGGGAGTCTTGGCTGGAGGCTGCGTCACAATCCCCCTGACGGGCGGGGACTTTTTGAGATCCTCTTCTCCGAGAAACAGACCCAGACCGCCCACCTCAGAGACGGTCTTCTTGATTTGGTCCTTGACATACAGTGCGGCGCCGGCCGCGGCAAACAGGACGACCACGACAAAGAGGATGACCCACAAGACAGGGGTTTTCGCAGGCGGAAAATGTTCAATCCCCTCCTCATCTCCTACCGCCAGGCCCTCTGTCTCCCACTTGAAATACATGGCAATCAGCCACGGGGAGACAAGGACACAAATCAGGGACGAGGCCCACTCCAGCGACGGAACATTGATGGCCCCCCCAATTGCCGGGAGGACCACCAGGATGCCAACAATAATCAGAAATATCCTTAGAACGCCCCAGAATCCAGCCCCAAAGGAGGTCGTGGCCCCGCCGTATCGGCAATGCTCTTGCTTCCAGGCATAGTAACGGTACATGCCGTAAAAATAGTAAAGCCCCAATGTCAGGGCCGGAAGGATGAAAAGATGGATGAGGGAAAAAACAAAGAGACCGGCGCCTGTTCCCACAAATTCGCTGGGCTTGCCGTCGACCAGTGTGTTTCGAGCCTTCCATTCTGAAATGCGGCAGGCGGCCCAGGGCCAGTAGACGCCCAGGGTAACGATGGTCAGAAGCCCGTTTATGAGGGCCAGGACCAAAAAATCCCGTCCGGTCCCTGTGAAGGACATGGGTTTGCCGTTGATCCGGGTATGGGATGCCCTCAGCCGAAGGAGTCTGACCCATGCCCACGGCCCATAAATCCCCAGTGTGAGCATACCCAGCAAAAAGATATGGACAATGAAAACCTCCAGATACTGCCTGCCGCTGCCGGTGAACTCACAGTTTCCCTTGGGCATCGCATCCTCCTTTTCAGAGTTACAAAGACAACACCTGTTGTCGCCGTCTTGTGTGAGAGACGGTTAGCCTCGATGATCGCGGTCTGGAGGCCGCTCCCACAGGGGTTCAAACTTTTTTGGAGATTTGGCGGCGAAAACCTTTCAAAGGAGAGCCGCTTCTCCTGAAAGACCGATTTTAACCCGCCATAGGCCCTATGGCAAGTCAAGAAACCGGCCTTTCCCTTTCATCGCCGGTCAATCCCAGGGGAAGGCGGACCGTTAATGTGGATCCCCTGCCCACCTCGCTCTCCACGCTGACCGCGCCTCCGTGGGCATGCACGATTGCCTGCACATAGCTGAGGCCCAGACCCAGCCCGCGCTGAGATCGGCTGTGGTCTCCCCGGTAAAGCCGGTCCCATATCCTGTCCAGTTCGCCGCGCGGAATCCCCATGCCCTGGTCGGACACAGAAATGACTGCCTGATCAGCTTCCGCACAGGCCCATATCCGGATCTCCCTGCCTTCATCGCTGTACTTGACGGCATTGTCCAAAAGATTGGCCAGGACCTGCTGCAGCCTCGTGCGATCCGCACGGATGAGCAGTTCATCGGGAAGGTCCTTTTGGATGCAAATCCCCTTTTCCTCGGCCAGGACCTCGTACAGATCCACCACAGAACCAATCACCTCCGGGATGGAAACCTCGGTCACCTCCAGTCTCATGGTCCCGGTCTCCGCCTCGGCCACATCCATCAGGACATTGAGCATGGTCAGCACCCGTTCCGACTCTTCCATGCAGTCGGCCAGGGCCTCCTTGCACGCGCCCGGGTCCTGCGCATCCTGAAGGGCCAGCTCCGCAATGCCCCGCAGGCGGGTCATGGGCGTCCTGAGGTCATGGGCCGTATTGTCGAGGGACTGGTGCATGGCCTGTATCAGGGCATCATTCTTGTCGAGCATCTGATTGAAGAGGGAAACCAGTTCTCCCATCTCCCCCCCTTCCCTGCCCATGGGCACCCGCAGGTCCATCTTTCCGGTATTCAAAATGTCTTTCACGGTCTGGATGAGCCGGCGAATGGGCTTCAAGGCCCGATATGTCAGCACTCCGCCGCCCGTAATGCCCAGCACGAGGATCGGAATGCTGAATACGAGAAAAACGGTCCTGAAAAAGGAAAGGAGTTCGTGGGCCTGACCCGAGCTCTTGCCCACCTGGAGCACAAGCCCGTCAGGCAGCGTGGCCATGCCCACGGTCCACTCCTCTTTTTCCGCCTGATCCTTGATGGTGAGCCACAATTCCTCCTGAGTGCCCGGCATGGACCTGAGGGCCCCGTCTTCAAGGCCCCTGAAGCCCCTCGGGAAGCTGACAAAGAGGACCTGGCCCAGGGGACCCACAATGCGGACAAAAAAAATCTCCTTGGTTGTCCCGCTCTGCTGATCGAACCGGGTCTTTAGGGCGCGAATCCCCCCTTCCGCATACCAGGCCCGATATTCATTGATCCGGTCTCGAACGATGTCGCGTTCCCGCTGTTCCATCAGGTTGTCTATGAGGTAGTAGGCAAGGATAAACAAGCCGCTTGCGCCAAGTACAAAGAAAAGGGCATAGAGGGAAGACAGTTTCAGACTGAAGGTCAATCCAACCTTACTGGTCTTTGAGGACATATCCCATCCCACGGAGGGTGTGGATCATCTTGCGATCAAAATCCCTGTCGATCTTATTGCGAAGTCGGCAGACCAGGACGTCCACCACATTGGTCTGAGGATCGAAGCTGTAATCATAGACATGCTCTAAGATGGAGGTCTTGGACACGATGCGGTTTTTATTTCGCATGAGGTATTCCAGCAGGGAAAACTCGCGGGCCGGAAGGCTGATGTCCCTGTCTTCCCGTCGGACCTGGCGGGTGAGGAGGTCGATGGTCAGATTCCCTGCGGTAAGGGTGGAAGGCTCGGTTGTGCGGGTAGCTCGACGAATGAGGGCCTGGATCCGCGCCAGGAGTTCTGAAAAGGAGAAGGGTTTGGTCAGATAGTCGTCGCCCCCGGTTTGAAGGCCCTTGACCCGGTCGTCCACCGAGCGTTTGGCGCTCAGAATGATCACCGGCGTCTGGATCTTTTCGGCCCGGAGCCGTTCGATCAGGGAAAGGCCGTCAAGCCCCGGAAGCATGATATCCACTACGGCCGCGTCATAGGGCTCGGTCATCCCCAGATGAAGCCCGTCTTCCCCGTCATGGGAGACATCCACGGCAAAGCCTGCCTCCCTGAGCCCCTTGGATATAAAGGAGGCGATCTTTTTATCGTCTTCAACTACCAGGATTCTCATCCGTGCCCTATTCCACAATCTCCTTGTGGAAGAACTTCTGAATGTCCTCCGCCGGGTATCCCAGATCCGTCAGGACCTCGCGGGTGTTGGCCCCCCGCCGCCCTTTTGCAGGCGCAGCCCTTCCCGGGGTTCGTGAAAGCCTGGGGGCCGGGGCCGGCTGGGGCACATCCTCGATGGCGACAATAAGCTCTCTTTCCCTGTTGTGCGGGTGCTGCTCCACCTCGTCCAGCTCAAGCACAGGCGCCACACAGGCATCCTTTCCCTCGAAGATCCGTGTCCATTCGTCCCGGGTCCTGGTTTTGAACAGGGCAGCAAAGCGCTCTGCGATCTCGGGCCATTTCTCCTTATCCATCTGGTGAGGAATCGATCCTGGATCGATCTCAAGGCCCTTGAGAAGCTCGGCATAGAACCTTGCCTCAATGGCGCCCACGGCCATGTACTTTCCGTCAGCGGTCTCATAGGTCTGATAAAAAGGGGCCCCGCTGTCCAGGACGTTGGTCCCGATATCCAGGGTCATGAGGCCGTGGGCCAGCATGCCGTAAAACATGACCGACAGGTTGGCCGAGCCATCCACCATGGCCGCATCCACCACCTGGCCCTTTCCGGAACGGTTCCGCTCGATGAGCCCCAGAAGAATTCCCATGGCGCACAGCATGCCGCCCCCGGCAAAATCGCCCAAGAGATTGCAGGGCGGGAGGGGTCGTTCCCCCTTCCGTCGAAACAGAGACAGGGCCCCTGAAAGGCCGATGTAATCAATATCGTGCCCGGCCATGCCGGCATAGGGCCCCTTCTGGCCCCAGCCGGTGAGCCGCGCATAGATCAGGCCCGGATTGGATGGCATCACATGGTCCGGCCCCAGTCCGAGCGACTCCATGACCCCGGGTCGGTAAGGCTCCACCAGGACATCGGCGACAGAGATCATCCGCCTGACGATGGCTGCGCCCCCATCGGTTTTCAGATTGATCCGGATGGACCTCTTCCCGCGATCAAAGGGATTCCTTTCCATGATGTTGGGGATCTCAGGCGCCCCTTTTGAGAGCCGGTCCACCACAATCACGTCGGCCCCGAAATCTGCCAGAAGCATGCCGCAGTAGGGTGAAGGGGCCAAACCTGCCATTTCGATAACCTTGATGCCGTTCAATGGGCGCATATCCATCTCCTGGGTGCTTAAACTCTTTGTTTGCAACTTCTCTGCAACGTGCGAACAAGTTTGCCGTGGGGGTCTCTGCACAAGGGCTGCAAAAACCTGGCACAGCTCGTGGGAACGGCAGCAGGGCTTTGAAACTCAGTCTGTTCCAGCCCCAAGGACACCCTTTCATGCCCCGGTATGTCCTTGCTGCCTTTCCATACACATTATCCGGCGCCAGGGGGCGGTCGCCGAACCATACGGCCGCATTTTATTGCAGCCCTTGGACAGAGACCCCCACGGCAGGGCAGAACGCTTGTGGGACTTGGGGGAAACCTGTTAGCGGCTGTCAAGGCGCCTTGGGGTTACGGTTTCTCGGCAACATCCTCATCAAGATCATAGGGCCTTCAGGGCCAGCCCGGCGCCCTCCCGCACTTCAAGGGATCATTTGCCTTCCGCAAGGATCAGCATCCAGTCATCGATCCCGATGCCCGGCGTTTCTGCGCCTGTCTCGGAATAAAAGGCAGTCAGAATCTGCCGGAGCGAATCCGGGCTGGCGTTCTCAACCCTTTTCTCGAGCCAATGAATGGCCTCCTCAGGAAAGCAGTAAAAGTCGCCGGACAGGTGCACGCGGCCAAAGCGGCCGTCCCGCATTTCAACGTCCGCACGCATAAGCCCGCCTGGGGCCTTGTGCACGCGGTGCAGGACGTTGACCCCGGCCCTGATCTTGACGTCCCGGGCCTCCATTCGTCGGCCCTTCTGATGGAGCCATTTTGCGGTCAACATGCGTTTTCTCAGAGCATCCATCTCCTCGATGAGGGCCGCATCCTTGTCAGCAGGCCTCATGGGTCCCAGCATCTTCTGAAATGCCTCGGCCAGCAGGGCGTTCAGCCGGGACTCCGGCCAGAGGGCCAGGGCATCCGGACCCAGCTCGCGGCGGATGGTGGAGACGTTATCGTAGAGGGTCTTGTGGACCTTGTCACGAAATTTTTCATCCGGGACCTTCAGGACCCTTGTCATCATCTCGTAATTGAAATCCACAATCAGATTTCCCACAAAGACAACCGAATCCCCGATCTCGCCCGCGCCCGTACCCGATATCTTGCGGGAACCGGCTACCAGATCGTTGATAGGTCTGTATTCGGCAGGGATGCCGATAAATCGGTAAACATCCATCACGGGTTGCAGGAACTTCCTGTAAAACGTCTCTTTTCTCCTTGGGACCTGCGGATTGTCTTTGTGAAGGATCAATTGAAAAAAGAGTTGATCCCCATCCAGATACACGGCCCCGCCCCCCACCTCGCGTCTGAAGACGGGGACGTGGTTGGCGCGGCAGAAATCCAGGTCCACCTCCTGTTCCACATCCTGGTGAAACCCTACGCACACATAGGGGCTTGCCGGAGACACGAGAGAAAGGGCCTCCCGACCCAGTCGGGCCAGGGCATGATAGATGAGTTGCGACTCGTCCCACGGGACTTTGCCCAGATTGTAGATCTGCAATTCAAGACCTCCATTGTCTCAATTCACCTCATGAGCGATCGGCGTGAATAAAGTTGCCTCCCTTTTTCTCGCCGGTTTCGGGACTGACTGCCGGCAGATAGATGTTGAAGGTGGTTCCCTTGCCGTCCTCGCTGTTCACGTCCATCATGCCCCCGTGATTCCGGATGATTCCATAGGCAGCGGCCAGGCCCAGTCCCACGCCCTGCCCTACGCCGCGGGTGGTGAAAAATGGATCGAATATCCGATCCCGGGTCTCGGCATCCATGCCCCTGCCTGTGTCCCTCACGGATACTCGTACATATTTTCCTGGCTCAATCCCATAGGAGCGCACAAATTCGCTTTCAAGCTGGGTGCTCGCCGTCTCCAGAAAAATCTCTCCGCCCTCGGGCATGGCCTGCCATGCATTGATATAGAGACTCATCATAACCTGCTCAATCTGCATAGGGTCCACTTCCGCCAGGGGAAGGTTCTCCTGATAGTCGGCACGCAGAATGATTTCCTTCTTGGTCCGGATAAGGAGCTCTTCGGTCTGCCGCATCAATTGATTGATGTCCGTCGGTTCGGGATGGTGCTTTTCCTCTCTGGCAAAGGCCAGGAGGTGACGGGTCAGGTCGGCCCCTTTCTGGACATACGTCTCGATGTTTTTGAGCCGATTGTAATCAGGGTGGTCCCGACCCTTTCCATAAAGTACCAGAGAGGCATTCGCCTGAATAACCATCAACAGATTGTTGAACTCATGGGCGATTCCCCCGGCCAGGGTGCCGATGGAGGCCATGCGCTGGGACTGGTGGAAATGGGTTTCGAGCCGTCTCTTTTCGGTAATGTCTCTCACAAAGTTGAGAAGGGCCGGCCTCTCCTCCCATTGGATCGGGACCGCGCTCAGTTCGACCCACAATTCCTCGCCGGAAGGCTTCAATATCCTGAAGGAGTGGGTCCCTGCTGCCCCCCCAGTCAGGCTGCGCCGGCATCTCTCACAGACCGCATCCCTTTCCCGGGCAGGGATAAAGTCGAAAAAGCATGCCTCAGACAGCTTATCCGCATCGCATCCAAACATATGGAGCGCACGCCGGTTGGGGAACTTGATCCTGTCGTCCTGAAAGACGAATATGCCGTCATTGGCGTTTTCAAACAGAAGACGATATCGCTCCTCGCTCTTTCGCAAGGCCTCCTCAGCCCTTTTCTGTTCAGTAATATTGTCCAGGATGACAATGACCTTGCCGTCGCTTTGAGGGATCGGCTGAACATCCATGGCCGCCAGACAGTTGTTGAGCCTCAAGGGCCGACCCTGAAACGCCCGCTTCTCCGAATCAGCCCGGCCCTCAAGAAAACCCCTGGCCCGTTCGCGGTCTTCCTCATGGAAAAGGTCCGGCAGGAAACGGCCCAGCATGTCTTCTTCGGCCAGACCCGTCAATACGGAGGCCCCTCGATTGGCATAGACAATCCTCCCGTCCCTGGCAATCTCGAAGATTCCCTCATCCATCTGCCCCAGTATCACCTCAAGATGCTTCATGCCTGAGAGGAGTTCCCGGGTGATGCCGCGCTCCCTTATGGCCGCGGGTCCCAGCATCCTGGGTCCTGGGGACGACAAGGACCCATCCGAGGACTGCTCCAGCACCCGCAGGACCTCTTGGGCCATCTGTTCAAGGGGACCTTTGGCAATGGCTGCATCCACGTCCAGGGCCTTGATCTCGTTCAAGTCCTCCATGGCCGTTGCAGAGAGACTCACCAGGAAGGTCCCTTTCAGGTCGTCCATCTTTCGCAGGATCCGGCACAACCGCTTTCCGTCAATATTGGGCATGATCATATCCACGAATATGACATCCGGGATAAAGCCCTCCAGCACGTCCAGGGCCGAAAGACCATCCTGGGCCGTCAAGACCTCATGCCCTTCCCTAATCAGGATATCTTTCAACACCTCTAAGATGAATCGGTCGTTGTCAACCAGGAGTATCCTTTTCACCTGACATCCCTCAAACGGTTCACCGCCAGGCCCATTTTATGCGGGTTCAGGATATGATTGGGATCGAAGACTTCCTTGACCCGGGCCATGACGTCCATTTCAACAACATCGTGTTCCAGCGTCATAAAAGGGGCCTTGGAAAGGCCGATGCCGTGCTCGCCGGTGAGGGTCCCCCCCAGACTGCACGTGAGCCTGAATATCTCGTCCACGGCCGCCCCTGCCCGCCGGGTCTGCTCTGGATCGGCTGCATCGTACATGATCTTGGGATGGAGGTTGCCGTCGCCTGCATGGCCGAATATGACGAAGGGCAAATTGTATTTCCCCACAATGGCGGAGATGCCGGTCAAAAGATCCGGGACCCGTGAAATGGGCACGGCCACATCTTCTGAGACATTATTGGTCCTGAGCTGGGCCGCCACGCTGCTGATCGATTTCCGGGCCGACCAGAGGGCCTCGGCCCCTTGTTTGTCATCCACGGTTTGGATATGCAGTGCATGGTTCTTCCTAAAGGCAAGGACCGCCTTTTCCATCTGAAAGGCGGTTTCCGCCTCGGTGTATCCATCCGTTTCTACAAGGATAATGGCCATGGCCTCGGGAATCTCCATATCGCCGTGCTCCCGCAAAACCCGGACGGTGTTTTCGTCAAGGATCTCGAGCACGCTCGGGAGGATGCCTGAATGCATGATGTCCGCCACCGCCCGCCCCGCATCCTCCAGCCGGGCAAAACGGGCCAGGCCTGTGCTGGAAGCAATCGGTTTGGGATTGATCTTCAGGGTAATCTCCGTCACCACGCCAAGGGTCCCCTCCGAGCCTACGAAAAGCCGGGTCAGGTCATAGCCTGAGACCGATTTCATGCAGGAAGATCCAGTCCGCAGGATGCGGCCGTCCGGCAGGACCGCCTCCAGGCCCAGGACATAATCCCGGGTCACCCCGTATTTGGCGCCCCGGATGCCCCCGGCATTGGTGGCCACGTTTCCTCCGATGGTGCAGGCCTTGCCGCTGGCAGGGTCGGGCGGGAAGAAAAAGCCGTGGGGGGAGAGGGCCTTCTGCAGATCTGCATATACCACCCCCGGCTGAAGCACCGCCAGACGATCAGGAATCCGAATCGCAAGGATCTGGTTCATGCGGCACAGATCCATGACCAGGCCCCCGGATACGGGGACCGCTGAACCGGCCAGCCCGGTCCCGGCCCCCCTGGGGATCACCGGAAAGCCAACCTCGTTGGCAAGCGCAAGGATGCGGGAGACCTGCTTTGTGTCTGCGGGCCACACCGCGGCCTCGGGGCGATGGGCATTGTCAGAGGCGTCATAGGAATAGGTCACCAGATCAATGAGCTGGTCTGTAAAACCCTCCTGGCCCACGATGCGGATCAGTTGATCCTTAACGCTGCTGTCCATCTTCTGCACGCGACGCAATGAATTCTCCTGAGAAATTTCCGGGTGTTGCGGACATGGAATGCAGCCCCGGAAAGAGTGTGACCGGAATTTATAACAGGATTCTATAAGATGCAAGAAGAACGAACGACGATCACATCATTCACTCTGGGAGGGCCCGGCGGATGAGCTGTGTGATGTCCAGGACATCGAGGGGGACCTTGTTTCTGCGCACATAGGTCATCATGGTCCGGACGCACTGCTGACACGAGGTGACCACCGCATCTGCGCCTGTGGCCAGTATCTCTTCTATCTTTCGCTGCGCGATCCGGGCCGACAGGTTGGCGTCCACCATCTCCAGGTTGCCCCCGCCCCCGCAGCAGATGCAGTTTTCGCGGTTATGCGCCAGCTCCACAAACCGGATCCCCGGGATGGCGCGAATCACCTCTCTGGGCTCGTCAAAGACCCGCGTCCCCCGGCCCAGGTCGCAGGGATCATGGTAGGTCACGGTCAGATCCAGTTTCTTCAGGGGAACCCGGCCATTTCTGATCAAATCGATCAGAAACTGGCTGGCATGGGAAATCTTGAATTCATCCGGATAATGCTCGCGCCATGTGGCATAACAGGAGGGGCAGGCAAACAGAATCTCCCTGGCCCCCTTTTCCCTGACCGCCCCAAGATTGTGTTCCATAAACTCCTGAAACATATCCTTGAGCCCGGCCCCTAACATGGGGAACCCGCAACACCACTCTGTCTCGCCGAGCAGGGTGAAATCAACCCCGCTTCTGTCCAGGATCTCTGCAAGAGCCATGGGGATCTTCTGGGCCAGGGGAAAGTAGGCGGCCGTGCATCCGGTGAAATACACGATCTCTGCCCTGTCCCGGACATACCCGTCATCCGGGGGCTCATCCATGTCTTCCACCCACTCGGCCCGCTCTTCATTGTCCTCCCCAAAGACATTATGCTCCTCTTTCAGGTTATCCCGGATCATGTCGATTTTTTTGGGATAATGACCTGAATGAACCATGTCGTGACGGAGCGACAGCCATAGATCCTTGAGATGAATCCCGACCGGGCAAACCTCCTGGCAGTTGGCGCAGAGGGTGCAGCGAAACACCGTGCTGCTGAAATGATCAAATGCCTCGTCTGAAGGGGGCTTGCTGCGGAGGAGGCGCCGGAAAAGCCCTCCCCTCCCCTTCAGAATCTGGGCCAGTCCCTTCATGCGGGCAATGGCGGCCAGTTCGCCGTTTTCAGAGGCAGCCACCGCAGGGCACACATCCGCACAGACCTGACAGTTGGTGCAGGCCCCCATTTCCAAAAGCTGTTTGACGTTGTAATCCTGATTGGACATGGCTGGTTGCTCGTTGCTGGTTGCTCGTTGCTGGGTCCTGGTTTCTCGTCGCTCACTTTTGGGGTTTGTTGGGTTTATTGGGTTTTTCCTGATCTCTTTCTTTCGATCTCGGAGCTCTGGTTGCTAAATGCTCGATCCGGACTCCCGCGCACCATGCCATCCTATCCTCGTTCGAATTTGGAGGTTGGATGTTCTCTTTCAGCCGTTTGGGGAATGAAAGGCCTTTCCCCTCACGCCTTGCGCCTACCCTTCCGCATACTTCTCAATATCGGCCAGGAGCCACTTCTCAATGGCCTCCTTCCCGTGGATAAGGTCTTGCATCTCTCCCTTGTCGTCCGGCCGGATCTTGTACATCCACCCCTTGCCGTAACAGTCGTCGTTGATCAGGCCGGGATTGGTCTCCAGTTCCTCGTTGACCGCAGCGATCTCGCCGTTCACAGGGGCAAAGACCTTGCCCAGCCACTTGCCCGACTCGATCTTGGCGAACTTTTTTCCCTTTTTGATCTTCTTGCCGTCGTCGGGAAGCTGTACATAGACGATCTCGCCTGCCATGACCTGGGCAAAGTCATCCATCCCCATGATCAGCAAATCTCCTTCCTCTTTGACCCAGAAATGATTTTCCTCGTAGTACAGGTCCTCCGGCATGTTGTACCCGTGCATCTCCATAGCATTTCCTCCTTATTGATTAACGATTAGGCAACTTCCCAAAAGCTCCACAGATGGCGATTATTCGTAATATGTCAAAATAATTATAAAACCCTTACGGGTAAATTCCGGAGTTCCTGGCTTGGGCGGGGTCTTCAACAGACGTCAGCCTCAGCACTGGAACCTGTGAAAAGTTACTCTCTTCGACCGCTCACTCCGCCTCTTCCATCAGCTCATTGATAAACTGGGGCGTATTGTAGATCTTGAATTTTTGTTTCCGCAGCTTGGCATTGGCCAGATTGTGGACACATGAATTGCACTCTGTGAGGATGATCTCCGCCCCCACGGCCTCGGCCTGTTCCAACCGCCGCCGGGCCATGGCAATGGAATTCTTGGCATAGGCGCCCCGCACCCCGCCCCCGGCCCCGCAACAGAGCGCGTCTTCCCGGTTGTCCGCCATCTCCACAAAGTTGGGGGCGATCTTCCGGATGGTATTCCGCGGCTCTTCGTAGATCCCGCAGTGCCTCCCCAGGTCGCAGGGATCATGATAGGTCACCCGCTTGTCCGTGGTGACCCCGAAATCGAACCCCTGCAGAAACTGGGTGATATGTAAGATCTCGATCCCCTTCTCCCTCAGCTCGGCATACTGGGGTTTGTTGTTGAAGGTGCGGGAGCAGTAGGGACAGCCGGTGATCACCCGTTTGGCACCCGTGGCCAGGATGGCGTCGGTGTTCTTCCGCACCAGATGCTCCTTCATGGGAAATCCCACGTCTTCCAGGACCCCGCTGCAGCATACCTCATCAATGAGTGTATAGTCCACCTTGAGACGATCCAAAAGGTCCAGGGTGGCCTCGGTGGATTCATCCTCTCGGTACAGACCCACGCATCCCACAAAATAGACGTTTTCAGCCTGTTGGTTCTTTTCCCTATCAAAGTCCTCGGGGTCGCCTTCGGCATAGATATTGGGGTATTTGTCCAGGACCTCGTTCATCCCCTTGAAGGCCGGATGGCACGATCCTGCCTTGACCATATCCTTTCTGGCCAGTTTGATGATCTCGGGCACATTCACCCCGGACGGGCAGTTCTTGTAGCAGTTGGCGCAGGTGGTGCACTGAAACAGGCTCTCGATCAACGCATCGTTCAGGTCGAGTTTGCCGTCCATGACCTCCTTGAGGAGGAGCATCTTGCCCCTGGCGTTCAAGGCCGGCCTGAGCGTGGCCCCGAACACCGGACATACGGCCTGACAGAAGCCACACCGGGAGCACCGCAGGACCTGATCACGGAATTTTTCTTCAAATTCAAATCGGGTTGACATGGTTACGCCTCCAGTCCCATCTTGCCGGGGTTGAGGATGTTGTTGGGATCGAACATCTTTTTGAGCGAACGCATCACGTCCATGGCCACCGGGTCGTGCTCCAATGTCATGTAGGGCGCCTTAGACAACCCGATCCCATGCTCGCCCGTCAGGGTGCCTCCCAGTTCCACGGCCATCTTGAACAGGTCCGCGCTCGCCTCCTCCATCCGCCTCACCTGTTCGGGTTCATATCCGTTATAGAGGATCTGGGGATGAAGGTTACCGTCCCCCGCATGACCGAAGGTGGCGATCCGGATCTGGTGCTTCTTGGCAATGGCATGGATGCCGGTTAACATCGCGGCGATCTGGGTCATGGGGACGGTCACGTCCTCAAGGACAAAATTGTTCTCGATCCTGGCAAGAACCGCATAGGCCGACTTCCTGGCGGCCCACAGATCGTCCACATCCTTTTCCGTTTTGGCCTGGCGGACCTCACTGGCACGGTTTCTGCGGAACACCTCAATGACCTTCCCCAATTGGTAATCGGTCTCCTCCCTTGTATAGCCGTCGGTCTCGGCCAGGAGCATGGCATCCACCTCGGGGAGGTTGAGATCGGTGTTCTGGTTGATGGCGGCAAGGGTTTCCCGTCCCAGTATCTCCAGGGCGCTCGGGATAATCCCGCTGTGCATGATCTGGTTGATGGCGTTCCCCGCGTCCTCCAGATTATCGAAGGTGGCCAGGGCCGTGCTGGTGGCCGTGGGCTTGGGGTTTATCTTGAGCGTGATTTCGGTAACGATCCCCAAAGTCCCCTCGGATCCCACAAAAAGCCGCGTCAGGTCGTAACCGGAGACGCTCTTCATGGCCTTGGAGCCGGTCCGCATGATGCGGCCGTCCGGCAGCACCACCTGAAGCGCCAGGACATAATCGCGGGTGGTTCCGTATTTGGCCCCCTTGAGACCCCCGGCATTGGTGGCCACATTTCCGCCCAGGGTGCTGACCTTGCCGCTGGCCGGATCGGGAGGAAAAAAGAACCCATGGGGAAGAAGGGCCTTTTCCAGGTCCGCATAGACCACCCCCGGCTCAACCACTGCGAGGCGGTCCTCGATGCTGATCTTGAGGATCTGATTCATGTGATTCAGGTCCAGGACGATCCCCCCCTGGATCGGGACCGCCAT
>ENA-OSEO01003028-OSEO01003028.1-sediment-metagenome-genome-assembly--contig:-NODE-3028-length-21244-cov-4.609439_pt1 | contig 21244 bp, 16 predicted proteins | sample MGYA00237883_ERZ534232 | MGnify/ENA metagenome assembly ERZ534232
GTTCGTCTCGTCGCCTCGTGTGGAGAGGGTCGTGACTGCTTCCGACATGGGAATCAAAGCTACGCAGGAAGCTCAATGGGTGCGGACGGCTTGCGGGGATGAGCAACGAGTAGAATCAAGCCGGTTGTGGCGGCGGCGAGGCACAGCAGTTGCGTCAGGCTCCACAGGCCGAGGTAGAGATGGCCTTTGGTATCGCCGCGCAGGAAGTCCGTCGCGGCCCGGCCAAAGCCGTAAATTACGAGAAACCACAGCAGCTTGGTGCCGCGCCATCGATCGGACTTGAGTCGCGAGAAGACCAGCGGCAGGACGAGCATGATGCCGACCTCATAGAGCTGGGTCGGGTGCAGGGGAACACCGGGCGGAGCGCCGCGCGCGGTCTGCGGAAACGTGACCGCCCAGGGAAGCGAACAGGGGCGGCCATAGCAGCATCCGTTGAAGAAGCAGCCCAGCTTGGCGGCGATCCAGGGGATCGGGATCGTGACGGCGACCAGGTCCAGGGCGGTGCGCTTGTGCCGGGAGAGCAACGGCACGACCGGGACCGCCAGCGCGAAGTACGCGAGCAGGCCGCCCCACATGCCGCCACGCTGCCAGGTTTCGGCCTCGAACAAAGCCGAAAGATCCAGGACGCCGTGCCGGAAGTCGAAGAGCACTTTGGCACCGAGGGTCATGCCGAGCAGGTAGCAGAAGCCGGCGGCGATCCACACCCGGCGCTTTAGTCCATGATGTCTTGCGATTCGCCAACCGATGAGGAAGTGCAGGAGAATGCCGAGAAGATAGAAGACTCCGTAGGCTTTGACCGGACCAATACTGGGCCACATAGACGCCTCCGCATTTGTCAGTCATTCAGGTCTTGGCGGACGAAGAGCACCAGGCCGGCGACGAAGGCCGCGGTGCCGTACACACCGCACAGGCCCAGCATCTTCCAGACTTCCGGTTGCCACTGGTACGCTACGCCCTGGGTCATCTGCCCAAAAACCTGCCAGGGATAGGTGATGTAGCGGGTGAAGATGTAGGGATCGATGCCCGCCAGATGCTTGGTAAACTCCACAACGTAGAGCGTACCGACGCTCACCGCCACGGCGGCGCCCGAGCTGCGGATGATCGTGGACAGGAACAGGCCGTAGCATACGAGGGCCGCCAGAGGTACCCAGCTCAAGGCCCAGGCGAACAGGAAGTTCGTGAGGACTGCTTTCTCCGGGTAGATCTCGCCCAGGCTGTCGCCCACCGCGCCGAAATCGTAGTGCACTGTCGCCAGCGCGATCGACAACGCCAGACACACGAAGGACAGGACCATCATGTACAGCAGGCCGGAGATGGCCTTGGCCAGATAGAATTCCCACCGGTGCACCGGCGCCGCCAGGGCGGCGCGGATCGTGCCGGACCCTGTCTCGTCCGCGATGAGCAGCGCGGCGAATACCAGGATCGAAATCAGGCCAATATCCGCGAACACCAGTTGCATGGATAGCGCCACATACCCCCAGGCGTTGGCGGTATCCGACGAGCCGACCTCGGCCGTGGCAACGTACACGAGCACACAGATCAGGCCGCCGATGAAGAGGCCGAAGTATGGCAGCCTGCGCCGCGTTGTCTTGATGATCTCGTTTCGCAACAGGGGCAGGAACTGGCTACGCATGACGGCGATCCCCCGTGATAGACAGGAAGAATTCTTTGAGTGTCTTCTGTCGCGGCGTGATCGCGGAGACCTGGAAACCGGACTGGAGAAGATGTCGGTTGAGCCAGGCGGAATCCTCTGCGGCCAGCAGAATCTCCAAGGTGTCGGGCGCGACCGGCTCTACGTGCTTGATCCGTTCATCGACCAGCAGGGTCTGCGGTTCGGGGACGCGACCGGCGAAGGTCGTGCGGACGATGCGCTCGTGCGGCTTGAGAATCTCCCGGACGCTTCCCGAGGCGACCAGGCGGCCCCTGTTGACCACGAAGACCGTATCGCAGTATTCCTCGACCTCGTGGAGCAGGTGGCTGGAGATGAAGACTGACAGTCCGTCATTGCGGACCCGCTCCTGCAGAAAGCCGAGGATTTCGCGCGTTCCCTCCGGGTCCATGCCATTGGTGGGCTCGTCGAGGACCAGGAGCCTGGGGCTGCCCAGCAGGGCCCGTCCGATGCCCAGCCTCTGCTTCATCCCTTGCGAGTACGTGCGGACCTTGTCGTGCTGGCGGTCGGCCAGACCGATGCGTTCGAGGGTTTCGTCCAGTTCGCGCCGGTCGATGTTGCCGAGGATGCGGGCGGCCAGTTGCAGGTTCCTGCGCGCCGAGAGGTACTCGTAGAAGGCCGGCACTTCGACCATGACGCCGACCGATCGCAGCGCCTGCTTGAAGTCCTGTTGAAGGTCCACGCCGAAGATGCGGATGTGACCGCCGCTCGGATGCACCAGGCGCGGAATCATGTAGAGCGTCGTGCTCTTGCCGGCGCCGTTGGGACCGAGAAAGCCACACATCCCGCCGGCGGGGACCTCCAGCGACAGGTGTTCCACCGCATGGATGCGTCCGAATCGTTTACACAGGTCCTCCAAAGCCAAAGCATGCGTCGTCACTTGGGGACTTCCTTTCGCTGGTCGGATTGAGACAGGTGCACAGTGATCTGGGCCTCCAGGGCCTTCTGCACGAACAGGTCGGAGATCCCGTCGGCGTTGAGGTCGGACGTGTCCACCCTGCGTGCTTCGATGGGAGCGGCGAAGCTCAAGGCCGGTCCGGCCTGAAAGAAGCCCGTGCCGACATCGCTCCAATACACGTCGAACTGCTCGGGTCCGCGCATGACGAGAATATCCGTGCGGCCGTCGCCGTTGAAATCGCCGTCGAGCAGGAAGACGGAAAAGCGCGACGTGATGGAGGGCACTGCGCTTGTGGCGTCCAACTGGAAGTCGGGTCTGCCGGAGTAGTCTCCACTCCGGCCGGACCGTACCGTGAGGGTCCAGTCCAACCCGCCCGAGAGGGCCAGATCGACGAGTCCACTCCACGAAGTCACGCGTGTCTTGATGGCAGTCAGGATCAGTTCGCACCGGCCGTCGCCATCCAGGTCCCAGAAGGGCGAGGTGCCCAGCCTGCGATCCACGCGGATCGGCAGTCCGCTGTGACGCAGCACGCGCGTGGGCTGCGTCGGGAGCCTGCCATCGGACCCGCGAAGCAGCAGCACAATCGTCGTGCCTGGGCTCATATCGCCATGGTTCTTCCAGAGGACGAGGTCCTCTCGCCCATCGCCGTTGACATCCTGATGTTGCGTGTCATAGCGGCGCCACTTGGCCTCTTTCGCAATCCGCTCGATCAGCTCTCGCGTGGCCTTCTTCTCTTTGTCCTTCTCTTGGGCCTGGTCGTCCTGCGGTCGCGCGCGGATGCTCTGGGATATGTACAAGCTGTGGGCGGTGGTCGGTCCCGTCATCAGATTCTCTTCGGAGGCGCCCCACGATGTCTCCGTCGGAAAAAGGTCTACCGTCCTGCCGGCGCGCCACGCGTAATCGTGATCTCTCTCGTACCACGTGGCCCGGTCTTCGAAGATGACGGGGACGGCTTCGTTGGCATCCCGCACACCCGGGGGATTCGGTACGATCCGCAGGCGGTCTGTTGTGAACACCTGCCGGGCTTCGACGAGCGTCCGAGGCAACGGCTCGAAGGCGCCTCCGTCCTGTCGGAGGTAGACCAGTCCTGCCGCCGTGGAGATCACCAGCTCCTTGCCTTTCTGTGGATCGACGTCCCGCAGGGCGACCCAGGCGGTCTGGTCGGGCAGCGCCACGGTCTGATCGGACATTGCCGCGAAACCGGATTTCCGCTGGCGATAGACCCGCAGCTCGTTCTGTGCCGGCAGCAGGACCAGCAGGTCCGTCAGGCGGTCGCCGTCAATATCCGCCAGGTGCGAAGCCGCCCACCATCCCTGGTTGGAGGCCACGGTAATCGTCTGCGATCGGAATTCTACGGCGGTCGCCAGGGCCGCACTCATGAGCAAGACCGCTAGACTGGCGCGTACAGGATTCATTGACTGCCCCGACTATCGGATGCGACTGAGAAACACTCGGAACACTTCCTTCTCACTGATCTTCATGATCAGATCGTCGGCCCCATCGTCGTTGAGATCCTCGACCTGCAGGCGGTCGATGGGGTTTGTATAGCGGAATCCGATCTCCGCATTCCGGGCGAATCCTTCTTGTCGAGAGACAAAGGGATAGACCGAAACGCGATCGGCCCGATCCCGGACGAGCAGGTCTTTGTCGCCGTCGCCGTCGAAGTCGCCCAGCAGATTGACGAAGGTCTCGAAGTACCAGCGGCGGGGATAGGTCAGGTCGATGGAAGGCCGGTCGATGCGGATCAGCAGGTCCCTGCTGCCATCGGCTTCCTCGAGGAAGCGCCCATCCGTCCGGCCGAAGTGGAACCGGAGCTTGAAATCGATCTGTTTGGCGGTGAAGGCCTTTCGAAACCCCTCCCGGCTGTCGAATGCGCTGTAGCCCAGAACCAGGTCCAGGCGTCCGTCGCCGTCGATGTCCACGACGGGGATCGAGTCGATCCAGTCGTTCTTGCGAAAGACCTGCGTGGGCTCCGTCGGGATTCGGCCCTGCTCGTCGGCCAGGTGGATTCGCACGAGCACTTTGCCCGAGCGGGTCCCGGGCAGGAACCAGGGGTCGCTCCGCCACCTGTTGTCGATCAGATCGACGCGACCGTCGCGGTCGATGTCCACCCAGGCGTGCCAGGACCAGTCCTGCTTGCCGCTCCAGGCCAGCGTAGGATCGGCGGGAAAGCGTCCTTCTTCTGTCTGGGCGTACATGACGTATCGGCACGTCGGAATGAAGTCGGTCCGCAGGATGATGTCGTCTCTTCGGTCGTTGGTGATATCACCCAGGCTCAGGGTCAGCCGGGCGCTTTTGTCGTAGCCGAGGTCCTCACGCGAGACCCAGATCAACGTTTCCAGGGCGTCATTGAGGGTCTGTTCGCGTCGCCAGGCGTCCGTACGCCGCCAGACCTGCAGATCCCTGCCCACGGGCACGAGGATCACCGGGGCGTTTCCGTTCGTGTCGGGCGACAGCGGGAAATGGGCCATCGAAGGACCCTCATCTGCGTTCTCGGGTAGGATGGTCCGTTGGGTGATGATCGGCCTGCGGACGATGGGGCCGCTGCGATCCGTGAAGGCCAGTTCCGTCACGCCATCGCAGGTCATGACCAGCAGGCTCTCCGCATCCGGGCTGAGTCGCGCCGGCCAGAAGACCACGGGCTTATCCCCGAGGTGGCACACCCGATCGGGCTTCCCGGCGAAGCCCTTCTCCGGATCCTGATAAAAGATCAGCAGATTGGGCTCATCCCGCAAGACGATGTCCCTGAGATGGTCACCGTCGAGATCGCAGCAGAGAGCCTCATCACCGGGCCCCTGGACCGTCGATTCCCGAAAGGTCGTCTTCGCGCCGGCCGCCGAGACGGCCAGGACCGCCGTCGCGCCGACGAGGGGCAGCAGCATGTGCCAAGTGTGCTTGAACCTCATACGATCATCCGGAACTCCGCCGCGTTGCAGGCACTCTATCAAATCCAGGGGCCTGTGTCTACATGCCCATGCAAATATGAGTCTCTCCAGACTTGAGAAATCGGCGCACAAAACCTGAAGATTACGATTCGGGAGGCATTAGTCCGCGCGCTCGTTCGAGAAGGGCTGGGGGATAGCCTTCCCGTTCCAGAATCCGCAGGGCGGTCTTCGTGCCGGCCGGACCGGGACGCAGGAGATAGTCGAACTCGATGCCTCCGTCGCGCAGATGCTCCTGAAAATGGTAGTTCCCGGCCGACGCGGCCCCCGCCGCGGTTCTCGCCAGGGTCTCCTCGTGCGTGGCGACCACGAAGAAGTTGCTCGACGCCATCAGGTGCTCCAGGAGGGCGATGCCCGCTGCGGTCCGCTCCTGGGAGTTGGTGCCTCGGAAAGGTTCGTCGATGAGTCCGAGCAGGGGCGTGGCCGGGTCCGTGTCCAGGACCAGTCGCCGGAGCCGGCGGACCTCGGAGAGAAAGTAGCTCTCGTGCCGGGCCAGGTCGTCGCGGATTCGGACGTCCGTGATCAGCCGTACCGGGGACCACGTCATCCGTCGGGCCGCGGCGGCGGCGCCGATCTGGGCCAGCAGGACGTTGACGCCCACCATCCGCAGGAAGGTGCTCTTGCCGGCGGCGTTCGGGCCGGTGATCACCCAGGTTCGCGTGTCGGCGTTCAAGTGGATGCTGTTCGGGACGGCGTCCTGCTCCACAAGCAGCGGATGGCGACCGTCCTCGATATGGAGACCCCGGCCTGCATCGGGTTGGGGGTAGCAGGCGACCGGCAGTTCCGCACAGAAACCGGCCAGGCTGCACAAGGCCTCGAGCTCGGTCATCGCCGACAGGCCGTGGAGCAGCATCTCGCGATTGGGTACCACGTGTGCGAGCACCGACTCGGCAATGTGGAGGTCGAAGAAGACCAGCATGTTGAGCACACCGCGTGCTATGCCGTGCAGACCCGCCCATTCCAGCCACTCACACAAGCCCGGGATGTGGGTCTCGGCGACAATCTTGCGGGAGTGCTCCTTCAGGATGCCTAACTGGGTCTGGTCGGGCAGGTCCTGGCCGGCGTGGCGCGCGACGGCCAGAAAGTGGCTCAGCGTGGACCGCAGAGTCGTCCAGGGCGACACGAGCGCGTCGAGCCTGCGGAACATGGGACGGGCGAGCACCAGGATGGTGTTGTTGATCAGGAGCAATCCAAGGAGTGGTCGAATCCATGCGAGTTGTCCACCGACGATGTGCAGCAAGACGTAGAGGAAGATCAGCCCGCTGAGGACGGACCATAGGCGAATGGCCTTCGACGCGAGCGAGGGCCCGGGGGGCTCTGTCTGATGGAGCAGTTGGATGAGCCGGTCGAGGTGTCTGTCGTGGCCGCGCAGTAAGGCGAGAGTGGCCATCATGCCCAGGCGCTTCTCGCGGTGGGATGCCAGCCACTGGACTGCCTGCTGACGCTGGCTGAGATGCTCTGCCGACAAGCTTGGTGCATCGAGCATGTCCCGTAGCCGGCGGGCGCCGGGCAGGGTTGACGTGTGATTCAGCAGGCCGAAGATCCCCACCGGCGGTCCGTAGAGGTCGAGGTCGTCCCGCTCTTGATCCGTGAGCGGCCACACAGGGCCGGCATCGAGCACTGCCGGAAGGACCGCTGATGCCTCCTGGGGATCATCCGGCCGCCGCCACGTGCGCGCCGGCCCATCCCGTCTGGTGCTCGCGTGAAGAGACTCTCCCGAAACGATCAAGGCACGCTCGACAAAGGAACGCCGATCCTGCCACTTCGTATGTTGCAGGACCGCCGCGGCGAAGGCCAGAAGTCCGAGGATTCCCGCGGCGCCCGCGAGAATGAAGCTGTGCCGCAGCAGGACCACGAGGGCCACGCCGGCGGCAAAGGTGATCAGCCGAACCCAGGACCAGCGCGTCTCCAGGGCGCGGAGTCTCGTGCGGTCGCGTTCGAGTCCCGCGCGGTACGCCGCCAGCCAATCCGGATATGGAACATCCGATACTGATTCCTGTCGCGTCCGGTCCTTGTCGGTTTCCTGCGCCATGGGACCACAGATACCACACTGTATGGATCCGTGCAAGTGAAGGGGCGTGTCGGTGCGGTCGACAACGGCGCCGTGAGGATTCCGCCCGTTGGATGTGGACAGAGCGAGAATGCTTCTCTACGGAAGTGGCTACCGGGAGCGCAGCTCTTGGAGGAGCGGGATCTGGGAAGGAACACCGGCGGCGAGGATCGTGTGATTTCTGTCCATGAGGACCAGCCACGGCAGCGACTGAACGCCCCAGGTCCGTCGCAGATCCTCCGGATTTCCGGCGGGGTGCGCCAGGTGCAGAGCGTGCAACTCCTCGGCCGCCCATGACATGAGATCGGCCGGTGCACTGCCCGCTATTTGCACGCCGACGACCGCGATTTCTCGGTCTGCGAGCTGCCGGCTTTCTCGCTGGAGCTGGGTGAGCACGTGGCGGCAGGGGCGCTGCTGGATATCGACGAAACACAGGAGGACGGTTTTACCCGCGAGTTTGGAGGCGAGACCGGACACGCCGAGCGGGTCCCAGTCGGGAGATCGTGTACCCGCCAGGGATTTGGCGAATGCCAGCGTCTGACCCAGGACGACCTTGACGGCCTTCTCTCCGCCGTACGTGTGTGTGGCGCCTTGTGGCGCGTCAGAGTCCGGCGACCTGGCGGTGATTTCCACGCGGCCCTGGCAGACTCCACGGAGATGAAATCGCCCTTGGGCGTCGGAGAGAACCCGGCGATGAGGCTGAGTCGCATCCTGCCGCCCGGAAGGGTCTCCCAGATGAGGGGTCTCGATGAGGATTCCCGGCAGCGGCTTGTCATTCGCATCGACCACGATACCCGACACCATTTGATCGGCACGCTGCAACACGATGGTCTTCAGGCGGACCGGTTTGTCTACAGGTTTGTCCAGAGGCACCGGATCCACAGACGCCTCGTTGTACTCCGGGGCATGGGCAACGACCGCGTAGTAGTGAGCATCGAAATCAGAAGGTGGCATCGGAACCGCGCGAATCTGGTACACGCCGTTGCTGTCCGTAATGACTTCGGCCAACGCCGAGATTCGGCGGGGAGACCGCTGGGGAGAGCATACCACAAGCCTGACGTACGCAGCCGATATGCCTGCGCCGTTCGGGTCGGCGACGCGCCCGGTCAGCGAATAGGCGGGCCTGAGCGTGATTTGGCCCTCGATCCGTCGCTTCCCGGTGGCGGTCATCTCTGCGATGCTCGCGAGCCCCGAGGACTCGTGGCGCGCCAACAGGGTCTGTTTGGTCCGCGAGGCGGTGGTGTAATACGCATGCTCGAATCGTCCCTCGGTGTTGGTGGGCGGCACCAGCCAGAAGGGCCAGTGGAAGACAGACGCACCCGGCAGGGCACGGCCTTGCGGGTCCATGATAGTGCCCGCGACGCATACGCGCATGGCGCCCAGACGCAATTCCTCCACCCGGATCTGACCTCTCTCCACTTGAACCTCGCGCGGCGGATAGGTGAAACCGTGTCCGGGTTTGAAACCCTGTATGTTGTACTTGCCGGCGGGCACGTGAAGGCGAGCGAGGCCGTTGGCGCCGGTTGTCGCGGTGGCCATGAAAGCATCTGAGAAGAGCGTGACTTGGGCTACCTCTGTGACCGCATCGCTGTCCGGCTCGCGGACCAGAACCTCCAGGGTGGCTCCCGTATTGACGCCCAGCGTCACGTCGTGGATCGTCTGCCCGACCCGGACCGTCAGCACGGCGGATTCGCCGAACCACTCCTGCACTTCCCCTTCGTGTGCGATTGCCTGGAGTTGATATCGCCCGGGCGCCAGGCCCGCTAGCGTGAATCGACCATTCGGGTCGACGGGAGCAGGGGGCAGGCAGTAGTCCGACACGGGTTGTTCATCGGGTCTTGCCAACACGCGCACATCGGTTACCGCCTGGCCTGTATCGTCCTCGACGACCCGGCCTTCGATGCGTGTTTCCGGCAGCAGCGTGATTCGAAGGCCCGTCCGCCCGACAGGATACTGCTCTCCCGGCGCGAGGCCGAGACCGCAAAACGTCCACACCGGGGCTCTTCCGGGCGCTTCGATCCGAAAATCGGCCGTGGTGTCTGCGGGGATATTGTCGAACCGGAATCGCCCTTCGTGGTCTGTGGGACGCGTGTGCCAGTTCTCCGGCCCTGGCAGGGGCAATTCCCGCGGCGTCATCATCTCGTTCTTCAGGCACAGACTCACCTTGGCCCCACTGACGGGACGGCCGGCCTCGTCCACAATGATCCCTCCCAGCGGTTGCGGCTTGCCCAGGACGAGGGTGATGTTGCATACACCCAGACCCTCTGTCGTCCAACTCAGCGCGAGCCCTTCCTTGTATGCGACCAACCAACGAATACCGGGAAAAATGCCCTCTCGATCCTCCGTGGTCAAACGAAACCGGCCATCGGGGAGACTCGTCGTCTCCGCCAGTTTCTTCAGGATCTTTCGGTCGAGCGGTCGGTCGGTCGTTTCGTCGTACAGCAGGACACGGGCGCCGCCCACGGGTCGCGCCCGGCTGTCCACCACCTGTCCGACAATCGGCAGAGACGCTGCGGCGGCCGCCTGCGGAGGCAGCAGCACGGCAGCGCAGAGAACGATCATCGCCGTGACATGGCTACGGCAGGAATCCCTCGGCGGCTTTTCTGTTCCACAGGTCATGCTGCTTTTCCAAACCTGACATCAGTATACCTCTTTCAGGGGCTCAGGTCAAAGGAGAAGGCCCTTCGTGCAGGAACCTGCCGAGGAGAACCGATGGCCCGCCGGGCGGCGTCCACTGGATCGTCAGTTCGAGCTTGCCTTTGAGCGGACCGGTCTCCCCGGTCATTGCGACGGTATGACAGCCGGATTGGTCTGGTCCTCGCCACGAAAACCCGCAAGGGCCGCAGATGCTGATGAGCCTATGACGAGATGCAACCCGCCAGGGATGCCACGATTCGACCGTGCACGAGCCCGTTGGACGCGACAACCGGGAAATCCTTACACCGGAGAGCAGAATAGCAGGGCGCCTGGCCGGCGAAGTCCGTCAACCGACCTCCGGCTTCCTCGATCAGGATTGCTCCGGCCGCAAAGTCCCAGAGGCTCTGGGAAGGTGCGATGAAGCCATCCGTTCTGCCGCACGCAAGGCAGCACAATTCCTGGGCGCACGACCCTCCTCCCCGGATGGAGCGGCACGAGGGCACCAGGTCATTTCGTGGACCCGCGTATTGCGGCGCGCGCAGGAAACTGTGGCTGAAGCTGAGGATGCCATCCTGGAGCTTCTCCTGGGAGGACACCGTCACGCGCCGGCCGTTCAGATAGGCTCCCCCAGCCTTGACGGCGGTGAAGAACTCCGCATCGGACGGGCAAGCGACGATGCCGACGATCGGTTGCCCCTCATGCAGCAGGGCCAGGGAGATGCTGAACGATCGCAGACCGCGGACATAGTAGCTTGAACCGTCCAGAGGATCGACGATCCACGTGAATTCGCTGTGTCGCTGAACCTGCCCCCGTTCCTCCGAGAGGAGGGAATGTCCCGGGAACTCCTTCTCCAGGAATCCGAGAATGATCTCCTCGCTGCGGAGATCCTCCGCCGAGACGATACTGTGATGCGATTCTTTCTGTACGACGCCGCGGGACATTCCCCAGTGATCCAGCAGATACCGGGATGCCAACTGCACCGCCTGCGTGCCGGCCGCCAGGAATCCGTCACTCTCCTTTCCACGAAGATTCACTGCCATGGTGCCTCACCGGACGGCGACATGTCTCTTTCTGCGACCTGAAGGCAGAAGGGATGTCCATCCATTACGCCGGTATAGTCGCCCAATTCCGTCCTCACTACGTCTTCGGGCGTGACAGATCGAACATTGCCGATCCGCCTGATCTCGTTGCGGGCCCGAGCACTCATCCTCGCACATCATTCGCCCACTGAGGGTCGATCTCCGAGTACGTGTCGAGCTTCGCTTTGAATAGGTCGCGTATGTGCAGCATGTCCTCCTCGGTTCGGCCTTCGAAGATGAGGACGAGTTCCGGCAGATTCGACGAGGCGCGGACCAGCCCCCATCCCCGGTCGAAGAGGACGCGGGCCCCGTTGATATCGTTCACGCGCGAACCGTACTGCGATTTCAGATCGGCCACGAGACGATCGACGACGCCGTACTTGATATGGTCCGGGCAATGGGCCTTGATCTCGGGCGACGTGACATACTGAGGGAACGAATCGAGAATGTCGGTGATCGGGGTCTGGATGTGGGACAGGTACTCGACCAGCTTGGCCGCTGCGAAGATGGCGTCATCGAAGCCGTAGTAGTCCTGGCCGCCCACGAAGATATGTCCGCTGCGCTCTCCCGCCAGGTCGGCGTTCTCCTCGTGCATTTTGGCCTTGACGTGAGAGTGCCCCGTCTTCCACATGATCGGTTTGCCCTTGTACTGCGTAATGACCTCCGGAAGCGCCTGGGTGCACTTCACGTCGAAGACGATCTTGGCGCCCGGCTTCTTCTCGAGCAGTTGTCGAGCCAGAATCATGAGGAGCCGGTCGCTCCAGACGTTCCGGCCCTGCTGGTCGACCAGCCCGATCCGATCCCCATCGCCGTCGAAGCCGATCCCGAAGTCGGCACGGATATAGGGGTGCGTCGTCATCTCCGCCAGACGCTCGCGTGCATGGAGATCGGAGGGGTTGGGGAAGTAGTGGGGGTAGGTCACGTCCGGGTCGCAATTCAGTTGGAACGTGGGGCACCCCAACCGGTGGAAGACCTCCCAAGCAAAGAGGCCGGCCGCGCCGTTGCCGGCGTCGATGACGATCCGCGGCGCATGGGAGGCGTCCATGTCGATGCGACGCACAACGCTCTCGACGTAGGCGTCCCGGACATCGGCCTTCTCGATGCGGCCGCCGCCCGCCTTCGCGAAATCCTTCTTCTCCACGAGGGCGTACAGCTCGCGGATTTCCTCCGGTCCCAGCGTCTTCGACAAACCGTGTGCGAGCTTGAAGCCGCACCAGCCGTTGGGATTGTGACTGGCGGTTATCATAATGGCCGCGCGCGACTGGTAGTGATACTGCGCGAAGTACACGACCGGACTCAGACTCAGGCCGACATCGATCACGTGAAATCCGCATCGGGCCATGGCCTCCGCCGCGACCTGACAGAAATCGGGAGAATAGGAACGATTGTCGTAGCCGACGACCACCATGTTGTCCGTCGGCCGGTACCTGCGGAGCAGGGTCCCAAAGGCCTCGATGATCAAGGCGACACTGCCCTCGTTGAACTCTTCGTCGCTCACCCGGCCACGAATATCGTACTCACGAAACATGTTCCTGAAGTTCTGATTCATTTCCAACTACCCCTGTGTCACGCCCCCGCGAACGGGGAATCCTTCGATGTCCGATGCGTCGGGACCGGACAAGCCCGCCGGTCTCCGGGCAAAAGCCCAGGCGGCGGGAATCATCTGCCACGCAACGGTTCCTGTCGCACGCGGATATCCGACCAGCGTGCGGGTCATTGCCGCGGCCCATGTTAGTTCACGCCCCTACGGACCGCAAGAGGTCCGAAGGATATTTTTCGGACGCCGAACAGATGCCTGCCCGGGTCTTCCTTCCTGGAAGGGGTCGTGTTGATGCCGGGATGAGGAGATTGCCTGATTCCCCCGACGCTTCGTCTCCGGGGTTGGCGGTTGACAGCTTTGTGTCATCCCGTATGATACCCCTTGGCGGTGTGGGGAAGTGAAGAGATCGTGCCCGCAGCCGAGCCGTGGCTTGAGTTTGGAAGACGCACGGATATGGATGAGAAGATTTTTGGCGACTTTGAGATTGTCGGCGTCTATTCTGACCAGTTGATCGAGGACGATGCCTGGAAGATCGGACATGCCGTCGCTCGGTTTCTGCCCTCGCTGATCAAGGGCTATGAACGCGGGCTGTGGGAGGCGCAGTCCCTATGCGTGGGCCGAGATATGCGCACGCACAGCGAGCCGCTCATAGGAGCCCTGATCGAGGGCATTCGCTCGGCCGGCGTCGGCGTGATCGACCTCGGGATGGTCGATACTCCCCAGATGTACTTTGCCATCAACCACCTCGGGACCTGCGGCGGCATCCAGGTGACCGCCTCGCACCATCCCGCCAAGTACAACGGCTTCCGGATCTCCGGCAAGGGGGCCATTCCCATCGGTATCGACACCGGCCTCAGGGAGATCAAGCACATGGCCACCGCGCTGCCGCACACCAAAGGCAATCCCACCGGCTTGCTGGAGCAGCGCGACTTGTGGCCTGAGTACAAAAAGCACGTCCTGCAGTTCTTGCGTCCCAACCTGAAGAAGAAACGGGTTGTGATCGATGCCTCCAACGGCATGGCCGGCAAAGCGGTTCCGACCCTGCTGACGGGTACCCCGGTCGAGGTGATCCCGATCAATTTCGAGCACACGGGCAAATTCAGACACGATCCCGACCCGTCGAAGGAGAAGAGCCTGACCCAACTCCGAACGATGGTCAAGAAGGAGAACTGCCATCTCGGGATCTGCTTCGACGGCGACGCGGACCGGATGGTCCTCCTCGACGAGCACGGCGAGACGGTCCCGGGTGATCTGCTCACGGCGTTGCTCGTGCCGTACTTCCTGGAGAAGAAGCCCAGGTCGGCGATCGTCTACGACCTGCGGAGCAGCCGGGTCGTGATGGAGGAGATTATCAAGTTCGGCGGCACCCCCCGGCGGGAACGCGTCGGGCATGCCTACATGAAGAAGGCGATGCGCGACACGCATGCGATCTTCGGCGGTGGATTCTCCGGCCACTTCTATTTCGAGCAGAATTTCTACGCGGACTCTCCCCTGATCGCGCTGATACACACGCTCAACGTGATCGATGAAAAAGGCAAGCCCATGAGCGAGCTGATCAAGCCACTGCGACGGTATCACGGCACCGGCGAGATCTGTTTCAAAGTGGACAGCAAGGAGCTTAAAATGGAGGAGTTGACCCGGCGCTACGGCGACGGACAGGTGGACCGCCTCGACGGCGTCACGGTCGGCTTCAAGGAATGGTGGTTCAACTGCCGGCCGAGCAGCGCGGAGCCCCTGCTGCGCCTGAACGTCGAGGCCAAGACCGAGGAGCTTCTCAGAGAGAAGCTCGGGGAAATCGAGCAGCAGCTTGGAGCGCCGGTGAGGTAGAAGACGAAAACACGGACCGACACGGACTCACACAATGGAAGCCTGCACGAAGATCTTTCCGACACCTCATGGTCCGGTCGAGGGGATTCAGACCCGCTGGCCGGGATTCAGCATTCTGATGGTCACCGGGACCAAGGGGTTCCTGGCATGTCCCGCGATCGACATCGACGCCTGCCAGCGGTACGGGGCCGCCGCCGCGATCGTCGAGAGCACGCCGCAGAATCCCATCGGGACCCTGGATCGGTTCCCGAATCGCAGGATCGTCCGCGTCAATGACAAGGCCAGGGCCCTGGGGATTCACGAAGGCATGGAGGCCGCCGCCGCTTTTGCGTTGATTGCCTGATGAAGACGAGGAGCTGAGAATGACGCAGGATCATCTTTCCCGCCGCACGTTCATGGCGGCGTCCGGCGCGACCCTCGGGGCCGCGCTGTTGACCGGCCGCCGGACGGGCGCCGCGGCGGGTTCGAGTGACGCCCGTTCCGATTTCCGCTACTGCCTGAATACCAGCACGATCCGGGGCCAGAAGCTCGGCTTGGAGAAGGAGATCGACGTTGCGGCCCAGGCCGGTTACGGCGCCATCGAGCCCTGGGTCCGGACCCTTCAGGAGTACATGGAATCGGGCGGCAAGCTCGCCGACATCCGCCGGCGCGTCGCGGACCGCGGTCTGACGGTGGAAGGGGCCATCTCGTTCACCCAGTGGATCGTCGATGACGACGCGGCGCGGGCCAAGGCCCTCGAACAGATCAAGCGCGAGATGGACCTCCTGGCCCAGATCGGCGGCAAGCGCATCGCGGCCCCGCCGGTCGGCGCCAACGGAGGCAACGCGCCCGTTCTCGATCTGATGGTGGTCGCCGACCGCTACCGGGCCGTCCTGGAGATCGGTGATCGGATGGGCGTCACGCCGGGGCTGGAACTGTGGGGCCCGTCGAAGAACCTGCACCGGCTCGGGCAATGCGCGTTCGTGCTGGCCGAGAGCGGCCATCCGAAGGCGTGTCTGGTCGGCGACGTCTACCATATCTACCGGGGTGGCTCCGACTTCACCGGGCTCAAGATGCTCAGCGCCGTGGCGCTGCCCGTGCTTCACATGAACGATTATCCCGCCGATCCGCCGCGCGAGAAGATGACCGACCGGGATCGTGTCATGCCCGGCGACGGCGTCGCGCCGCTGCCACAGATCCTGCGCTATCTGCGAGACAATCACAGCCAGGCGGTCCTGTCGCTGGAGTTGTTCAGCCAGACGTACTGGGAGAAGGACGCGCTGGAAGTCGCCCAGATCGGTCTGGCAAAGATAAAGGCCGCGGTGGAGAAATCAGCCGACGTGGCGTAGAGCAAGCCGGTCTGCTGGCTCAGTCTTGCGGTGGCCGCCGACAATCGGGTCGGTTGCCAGGCCCGCGAGGAGGCCCTACAAGTCGTATAGGCCGTAGCATTGAAACCGTGGATGACCTCAACCGAACATTGGATGTGGGTGGCACGCCCAAGCGCCGCTTGAGCGTGTCTTCCCGTGTTCTCCAACGGGCCGCGGAAGCACGGGCAGACGAGTTCGCCCGTGGTACCCATTCTGCGAGTTGGAGCAGGCGGAGTACTGTCTGAGGATGTGGACGTGACCAATCGAGAGCGTGTGCTGGCGGCGGTGAGTCATCGGGCGCCGGACAAGGTCCCCTATGACATTCGATTCACGCAGCCGGCCCGCGCGAAAATGGCCGCCTACTATGGCGATCCGTCGTTCGAAGCGAGACTGGGCAACTGCTTCACCTGGCTGCGGCCGCACCTGCCCGATGCGCGGTTCGTCGAGGTTACCCCGAATATCTGGGAGGATGAGTTCGGCGTCCGGTGGGACCGCCATGTGGACAAGGACATTGGCGTGGTCTGTAATCGCCTGGTCACGCCCCAGAACGTCGAGAACTTCGCCTTTCCCGACCCGCACGACCCGGCGCGGTATGACTGCTTCGACAAAATGATCGACCCCAGCGGGAGCACCGCGGTGCTCGTCAGCCTGGGCTTCGCGCTCTTCGAACGGGCCTGGACACTGGCCGGCATGGAGAACGTCCTGATGGCGATGGTCTCCGACCAGCAGTTCGCCAACACGTTGCTCGACCGGATCCTCGAATTCAACTTGGCGATTATCGAGCACGCCTGCACGCGAAAGGTAGACATCTTCCGCTTCGGCGACGACTGGGGCCACCAGCAGGGCGTTCTCATGGGACCTGCCCTCTGGCGGGAGTTCATCAGGCCGCGGTTTGCGAGAATGTGCGAGCGGGTGAAATCCAAGGGCAAGCTCGTCATGCTGCATTGCTGCGGCAAGGTCGATGAATTGTTCCCCGACCTGATCGAGTGCGGCCTGGACATCTTCAATCCCTTCCAGCCGGAGGTGATGGATGTCTTCGAGATCAAGAAGCGGTATGGCCATGCACTGACCTTCTATGGCGGCATCAGCATCCAGCGGACGTTGCCGTTCGGGACGGTCCGACAGGTGCGCGACGAGGTCCGCCGGCTGATCGACGTCGTGGGCGAGCAGGGGGGCTGTATCGCCTCGCCCTCGCACGACACGCCGGGCGACGCCAGGCCCGAGAACATCGCCGCCATGATCGATGTTCTCCAGAACCAGTGAGGACCCGCTGGTGTAGTACTGTCGGCCATGGTCTGGGATGGACATGTGATTTGTTCTGGTCCGAACCGATACCAGCGGGCCAAATCCGAAATCCGAAACTTGAAATCCGGAACAAGCACGAATGGCCGAAGTCTCAAATCCCAAACGGCTCCCGCCGACTCGCGACAGCGTTTCGGTCATTGTGATTTCGTGCTTTGAATTTGCTTGGGATTTGGAATTTGGTGCTTCGGATTTCAATTGACGGGTGCCCATGATTAGCCAGAACGACTATACGACTCTCCCCGACGGTGCCAAACGACTGCAACTGATTGTCTGTAAGGTCCTGCAACGGGAGGCGTACGCCTGCGCCGCCCGGTCGAAGAATGTGGTGGACGTGATGCTGATGCCGCAGGGTCTGCACGACGAGCCGGACCGGCTCCGCACGGAGGTGCAGCAGGCCCTCCAACGCACGCGCGACATCCAGAACCGGCCCTACGATGCCTCGCTGCTCGGGTACGGCCTGTGCAGCAACGGCGTGGTCGGCCTCGGCGCCGAGATTCCCCTCGTGCTGCCCCGTGCCCACGATTGCGTCACGCTCCTGCTGGGCTCGAAGGGCCGCTATCAGGAGTACTTCGACTCGCATCGCGGGATCTACTGGTACAGCCCCGGCTGGATCGAGTCGGGCAAGCAACCCGGCCGAGACCGCTATGAGAAGGTGCTCCAGGAGTACACCGAAAAGTACGGCCCGGACAATGCCAAGTACCTTCTGGAGGTCGAGCAGACCTGGATGAAGGAATACCAGTGGGCCGCCTACGTCGATTGGGGCCTGACCGCTTCCGACGGCTACAAGGCGTTCACAAGGGATTGCGCCTCATTTCTCGGCTGGAACTACGATGAACTGGCGGGCGATCCCGGCCTGATGCAGCGGTTCGTCGACGGCCTTTGGAACGAGGAGGAGTTTCTGATCGTCCAGCCCGGACAGCGGATCGCCGAAGATGTCACCAATAGGGGGATCGTCAAAGCCCAATGATTCACGCCATGTCAGTCCGAGAGCTGATTTCCGTACTCCTGTTCCTGCTCGTGATCCTTGCCATCTGCGGCTTCGAGATCGTTGTGCTCGTTCGGTGCACGCTCGATCGAGTCCGCCGCCGGCCCGGAAGCAGTATCCTGTTCACGAAGCCGGCGATCGTGGTTCACCTTCTCGTCGTGATCCTGTTTGCCTGCCTGCTTTATGGGTCCTTCATCGAACCCCGCTGGATCGATGTGCATAAGATGACGCTGTACACGACCCAACTCCACGATGCCGGCTTCCGTATCGTCCAAATCACCGATCTGCACTGTGACCGGACGGCCCGGAACGAGGAGCGAACCGCCGCGATCATCAATGGTCTCAAGCCGGACGTCATCGTGGCCACGGGCGACTACCTCAACAGTCCCCGGGGGCTGCCCCGTCTGCACCGGATGCTCACCCGGCTCGAAGCGCCGCTCGGCAAGTTCGCCGTGACAGGCAACTTTGAAGTGCATTACTGGCAGCAACTTGGTGTCCTCGACGGCACCGGCTTTCGTATGCTGGATCGCGAAACCGTGGTCGTGACCAGAGGCGCCGACGCCATCGCCATCACGGGCATGGGCTTCGTTCCGTCCGACGCGCCCATCGCGCCCGTCGAGGGCTTCTCTGACGACCGATTCGACGTGTTTCTCTTCCACACGCCCAACCTCGTCGAGGACCTCCGCGGTCGCGGCATTGACTTGTATCTTTGCGGGCACACGCATGGCGGGCAGGTCAGGCTGCCTCTGTACGGGGCCCTCGTCACATTATCGAGGTTCGGCAAGAAGTACGAGTCCGGCCGATACCAGGTGGGCGACACGACCCTCTACGTCAACCGCGGTCTCGGCATGGAGCCTCGCCCCGCGCCCCAGATACGGTTCTTAGCCCGGCCGGAGATTGCCGTCTTCGATATCCTGCCGCAGCGGCAATGACCGCTTCCTACGGCTATCGACCCTGGTCAAAGGAGTTTGACCATCCCCGGCCATCTGTGGTACTTTGAACGCACCTGATAAGTCCGTAGGGTGGGTTTTCAACCCACGCGTTCCCTATGTTTCAGAGGAGATGCATAGGTCGAGGATCCACCCTGCATTCTCTGAAAGAGCGTGCCACACGTGCACCTTGCGACGGTCATCCTGGTGGCGGTGGGTCTGGCGATGGATGCCTTTGCGGTCTCTATCGTTACCGGGAGCGTCTACAAGGAGCTGCACCTCAAGCACGTGCTGCGGATGGCGCTGTTCTTCGGCGGCTTCCAGGCCCTCATGCCGGTGATCGGGTTCCTGGCCGGCCTGGGCATGAGAGAGTACATCACGCACGTCGACCATTGGATAGCCTTCGGCCTGCTGAGTTTCGTCGGCGGCAAGATGATCTACGAGGCCTTCCAGATCGAAGCGGCCGAGAAGAACCGCGACCCCTCGAACCTGCTGATTCTCCTGGCCCTGTCGATCGCGACGAGCATCGACGCGCTGGCCGTGGGCATCACGCTCTCGCTCCTGACGAACGCGATTGCCCTGGCGGTGGCGATCATCGGCGCGATCACCTTCGCCCTGTCCTATGCGGGCGTCTCCCTCGGCAAGCGCTTCGGCCACTTCTTCGAGAGCCGGATCGAAGTCCTCGGCGGTCTGATCCTCATCGCCATCGGCCTCAAGATCCTGGTCGAGCACCTCACCGCCTGAACTCGGCGAGGAGGCCTGGCGGCCCCTTCAAGGGAGCCGTCGTTGCGGCGAAAGGGCCAGAAGGGCTTCGCCGGCCATCTCCCAGCTTCCCTCGCTAGTCTTTCTCAACGGCTTTAGCTTTCGAGTAATCCGCGGCGGCCAATTCCTCTTTGCTCGTCTTGCGATAGGCATCGCCCCGATTCCTATAGGCGCTGGCATAGGCCGGGTCTATTTCGATGGCCTTGGAGTAATCCGCAATGGCGAGGTGGTATTCACCTCTCTGACCATAGGCAAAGCCCCGGTTGTTGTAGGTAACCGCGTCGTTCGGATCCAGTTCGAGGGATCTGGAATAATCGGCGACGGCTAACGCATACTCACCTTTCCGGTGATAGGCAATACCCCGTGCGTTGTAGGCGAAATCATCCTTTGGATTCAATGCAATGGCTTTGGAATAGTCCGCGATTGCGCGGTCATATTCCCTCTTCTGTCTGTGGGTAAAGCCCCGGTTGTTGTAGACCGCGGCGTCGTTTGGGTCCAGCTCGATAGCCTTGGTGTAGTCCGCGATGGCCAGATCGTATTCACCTTTCTGGCTGTGGCTGAACCCACGGTTGTTGTAGGCAACATCATCGTTCGGATTCAATTCAATCGCCCGGGTGTAATCCGCGATGGCCAGATCCTCCTTACCCAACTTCCCATGCGCACCACCCCGGTTCCTGTAGGCAAGAGCATACCGCGGATTCAATTCGAGGGCTTTGGAGAAATCGGTGATCGCCAAATCGTATTGGCCTTGCCTGTAATGGACCATGCCCTGCTTGTTGGAGGCAATCGCATCCTCTCGAGCTTGTTCGATAGCTTTCGCTTTGGCGTGGTCTGCAACCGCCAGTTCCTCCTTGCCGGCCTTCTGATAGGCATCCCCCCGGTTGCGGTAGGTGACCGCGTCATTGGGATCTAGTGCGAGGGCTCTGGAGTAATCTGCGATGGCCAGATCATATTCGTCCTTCTCATAGTGGCTGAGACCCCGGTTGTTATAGGCAACATCATCCTTTGGATCCAGGTCAATTGCCGTGGAGTAGTCGGCGATCGCCAGATCCGTCTTCCCTGTCTTTCGATAGGCGTCCCCCCGGTTGCGGTGGGTCACGCCGTCGTTTGGGTCAAGTTCGATGGCTTTGGAATAGTCTGCGATGCCCAGATCATACTCGCCCTTCTTGCAGCGGTTGAACCCCCGGTTGTGATAGGCAACGTCATCATTGGGATCCAGTTCAATCGCCGTGGAGCAATCCGCGATGGCGCGGTCGCATTCACCTTTCTCCCCAT
>ENA-OSEO01003030-OSEO01003030.1-sediment-metagenome-genome-assembly--contig:-NODE-3030-length-21202-cov-4.991763_pt1 | contig 21202 bp, 23 predicted proteins | sample MGYA00237883_ERZ534232 | MGnify/ENA metagenome assembly ERZ534232
CGCAGCAGTCATAAGCCGCTCACCCATGAGCTTTGATGTGCCCATGACATTTGTGGGATTCACCGCCTTGTCAGAACTGGTGAATATGACTCGTTCCACATTGTTCTCGCAGGCGGCATAGATGATGTTTTGAACGCCGAGGATATTGGTCTGCACCGCTTCGAATGGGGAGCGCTCACACAGGATAACGTGTTTAAAAGCTGCTGTGTGGAATACCACATCGATGTTTTGCATCTTGCGCACGAGCTTGTCGCGGTCACGAACGTCACCAAGAAAAAATCGAGCATTGCGGTGTTTGGCAAAACGCTGTTCAAGGAAAAAAACTTCGCTTTCATTGTTGTCGAGACCGATGAGCTCCCCCACTTGGAATTGATTAAGGAGTTGACGAACAAGCTCATTGCCTACCGTTCCGCAAGCCCCGGTAAGCAGTACTCGCTTTCCATTGAAAAAAGACTTCATTTAATGGCCTCCATCCTTAGTATCTGTCACAGAATAACATTTACATTTCATGCTGAGTGTGGGTGTATGAGCCAATTTAAGACGCCTGAACTGGTGCATATCCGCGACCGGCGGCACCTGCCTTAATGCGATCAACCCAGTTTTGGGGGATTTGCACACTTCCTAACACCCGTTACCTACCTTATAATCCAGCCCAAGGTTGAATGAAATTTTATTAGAGTAGGGCATTTTTATTATTGACATACATACTGTCAAGATGGTAGCCTTTCATCACACTACAGGAGCACTTCATGGACCTCAAAGAATGGGCACAATTGCAGGAATCTCTCTTGAAATCACAGCTTAAAGTTATTCGCCAATTCTTGCGTGGAACGGAGCAACCGGCTCGCAAAAAAACGGGTAGGTCTCAAATGGACGTTGTCCATGATGTACTCCAAGCGGCCGGAAAGCCCCTCCACGTTACCGAGATCATCGCCATTGCAGAAAAAGACTTCGGTGTGCTGCTGGATCGCGAGACCATCGTCTCCGCCCTGACCAAAAAAGTTAAAAGCGGTCGCATGTTCCAAAGAGTTGCTCCCAATACCTTTACCCTTTTGGATAAGGAAGTGACATAACCACAAACCATTAACGGCAGGTGCACGACAGGATTGAGAAATCTTGCTCCTTTCAGCTTGGGAAGTGTCTTGAGCAAACTCAATCGCATCCGTGTCCGTACCTGTCAAAAACATCACCGCCCATTCCTCTCCGAGGCGTAGGCTCGCCTCTACGAGCCGGAGGCCCAAACCGGAGATCTTCTGGCTCTCAAGCTACTCCTACCAACACCGATATATCAGAATCGGCGGTTCCGGCCGCATTCAAGGGGGACTTTCCCGGTTGGTTTGCTCAATGATCGATTTCTCCTTTGTCCGCTCCTTGGTTGCCGACAGGTACGGCATTGTGGGCATTGCCTATGATCCGGTAAGTCTTTTCCTCCTCCAGTTGTTTTGTTACCTGGAAAAGTATCCAGATCTTAAAACCTTTCTCGAAACAGTGCACGATAAGGAAAAAGGAAAGCACTACCGGCTCTACTCAGGGCTTCGCTACTCCAATATCCCTTGCGAAGCAACCTTTACAAACTTCAAAGAGCGGCTGGGAAAAGAGCGCTACGAACAGATTTTCCAGGTACTTGTCGAGATCTCGGATCTTTTGGGATTCCTCTCCTATAAGGTTATTGCCATTGACGGTACGCTTTTCCTCTCCGAGCTGTAGGCTCTACGAGCCGGAAGCCAACCAATGCCAGGTACAAAGGCTGCACCTACTTTTCGTCCGTATGCCGTTGCATCGAGTTTCATGGGCTGATAGAAAATGTTCGCAAAAGAATCCTTTACCGTTTGAGGGATCCAGAAAAGATTGTTCTCGGAAAAGAGATCCGCATCAAGGTGGAATGCCCCTCTACCAAATTCCCTGAAGATGTGGCCCGTCCCAAGGTAGAGCTCCTGGTTTTGACGCTGGTGCAGGCTAACTGGGAGCAGCCCAGTATTCTTAACTCTCCGAGCTGTAGGCTCTACGAGCCGGAAGCCAACTCTTCGGTCTCAAGGAAGAGCTCGCCGACGCCAAGCTCGACCTGGTTGCCAAAAGAGGGCTGCTCCACACCATAAACCTGGCCGATGAAGTTGACTCCTTTGCCTTTACCTGTCCAAAACTACCAACGGATACGGAAGCCCGCATCGGAGTAAGAAGAGACCCTAAAAATCCCAACCGCAAAGAAAAAATCTTTGGCTTCAATGCTGTCATTGCAACTTCGGTGGAACTCACCCTCGGCATTGAACTGCCCGTTGCCTGTATCACCATCGCCGGAAACTCCCGGGAGGGAAACCAGTACATCCACCTGAAGGAACAGATTGCCAAGTATCAAGGCAGAACATCAAAAATTGATTTGGCCGACGCCAAGTATGATGAACTACACAATTACGAATTTTCCAGAGCCCATGGAGCGATTCCCGTAATCGACTACAACGTCAGAAATGAGAAGATTACCGCCGCGGCATTAAAACAAAGGGGCTATGATCAAAATGGCTGGCCGTATGCCCCATGTGGCGTTCTCGCCCGGCCCAACGGTTTCGACTTTGCCTCCCAAAGAGCCAAACTTCAGCTGTCGCCGGCAGTGCTTGGAAACCTCCAATCCAGACATCAAGAAATTTGCCGATCATTGTCCCCACTGGATCAATTACCAGGGTTTCAGTACTCATATGTCCATCAAGCAATTCCCGCGACTCATTACAGAAGTTATTCGTGGCACTCCGAGGCACAAAGAGCTAAAAGCCCTGCGCCCCGCTTCTGAGCGGATCAATTCGACCGCCAAAGATGGCCTCAACATTCTCACCAAACCCAAAATCAGAGGCTTGGGCAACGCCGGTATCCTTGCCTTTCTGGCGGTAATGGCGGTCATGCTCAAGAGAATTGCTGCCTTCATTGTCAAGATCACCTTGGCCCTTAGAAAGAAACGCCAGCATGCAGAAATGCCTCAGCAAGGAATTTATCTTCCAGGTCCAAAGGTGCCCAAGTTCATCTGGAACCTCATCCAGCGGGAATAGCATCTGACATGATCTCTAATTGCAGCCCTCAGGACATCTCTTAAGTGAGATGAACGGGTAGCTTTTCCCCATAACTTGCCGACCGCCCCTCTCGGCCGCGTATGCGACCCAAAAACCATCCGCTCACCCCCGAAATCCACATCTATACAAGTCAGATTCCGCCGATCAGTCCACCATCCTGCCATTTTGGCCGCCTCCGTGGAGCCGTCTTAAATTGCCTCTGAGATGGATGATCAGTCTAGCCTTTTCTTGAAGGCCGCCGGGAGTTAACAGGTAATCGTAGCCGACTTTATACTGACTGTTTTTAAAGCGGTTGACTTTGATCCATCCTTTGGCGGTCAGCTCAGCGAGGCGGAAATTGACCTTCACCAGACTAATGTTCATCTTTTCAGCAAGGGCGCGCTGGGAATGGTGCGGCTCTTCGCTCAAAATTTTGAGAAGGCTGCACGGAATTTCGTTCTATGTTCCTTGTTGTTGGTTGTTGGTTACCAGTTCCTCTACACCGCTATGCCGAGCCTCTCAAACAGTGATAAGATGAAGCGTTCCAGGTCATTGGAATGATGATGAGTGATTTCAAAAACCTCCTTGAGATCCAGTTTTCCGTATTCGTGCACGAGCAGGTTTCGAAAACCCACGGCCTTGACCATTGTTTCAACCAAATCGGTGGGCAGGAGGCCGTTTTCTTCAAGAAAGTAGAACATCTCGTTAACACTGCCCGGTACCGACGATCCCTCAGCACTCATAACATGAGCGGCCATGTCGATGCAATTTTGGATGGCCATCTGCAGGTTGAAGCACACAATATCCTGATGATCCGGATTGCTCAAAAACTCGGCGAGACCAGGGTCGCACTTTTCGCGCGCTCGCTTCAGATGCTTGCGAACATTGCCTGCTTTAAGCAGCAGAAGATCGGTGTCAACCACCTCTCACCTCACGTTTCAGACGATTAAGGAACCCGCGCTGTGTCATCGTCCGATAGCGATCAAAATCCGCGATACGGCAGTAGGCGGAAATTTGAAAGGAAGCATAGGAGCGTTTATCATTGACCAGCAAACACTTGCCCTTGGAGAAGATCTGCCTCAGGAGCTCTTCGCCGGCTATGTTCATAATGACCGTATGCACGTCTTTCCTCAGAGCTCTCCCCAGTTCGACCGTGTACAGGGCTCTCAGCTCTCCGGCCCCGGGACCGGCTTCAGGTGTCAACAGCACCGCCACATCCACATCGCTGCCGGTGCGTTGCCGATTGACGGCATGAGAACCGAACAGGAAGACTGCAACGACCTCTTTACGGCTTGCAAAGTAGGCTCTCAAGCTCTCTTCAATGCCTGTCCCAAACGACTCCTTTTCTGTAACCATCCTCAAGGCTTTCTTCTTATTTCCAGTGCTTTTAGTAGGGGTCGGACCGAACCAAGTATATGGAGTTACGCAGCTGTTGTTTTTGAACCGCTAAGGCTCGAAGGACGTTAAGGGACGCCAAGGATTTTATTTTTTTCCTGATCGGGGAAAACCGATCAAAAAATGATCCAGCCCTTCGGACGGCATCTCTTCTGTGCGTTCTTTGAGTCTTTGCGGTTCACGCATTTGATTTATCATACTAACCCTCTGCCATTGTTGGCTTCTTGTCTGCCCTTATTCGTTATCCATTTCCTGTTTAAGAATCCGCACGATCATGTCTTTGAATGCAATGAAATCGTCCAAATGCTTCTTAAGAATCATTACCACAATAGCTCCATCGACCTCATCGTAGTGGTGAACGACAATGTTGCGAAACTTTGCCATCTTGCCCATGGTATCCAAAAGCGCTTCGGGAATTAGTCCGGCCTCCCGGAGAACCGTAAAGCTGTCGGCATAACTGGTCGGCGTTCTGAGCCTTTTATCGGCAATGATGTGGTTGCAGACGTCAACACAAAGCTCGATCATCATCTGCAGAGTGCGCTCGACAATGCGCTGGATCTTCCAATCTCTTGCGTAGTCCTCGAGGATAACCGATTTAAATTCTCTTATCTGATCGAGGTATTCTTCCAACTCGGCCAGTTTGCGCAGAACCAGATTCCTATCGACCAAGGCCGAATCTCCTTTCCAGCAAGCTTTTTTCCTTCACACAAAAGTCGAGATATTTGCGTATGGCGAGCGACTCGAAAGCATGTCTGAAATGAGGGTTTCGGTCCAGCAGGACCTGCCGGTGGGCCATAATCCGCCCCAACAACGAGAGCGATGCGCTGTTCATGACCACTATGTCGATATCGTTCCGCTGTAAACTGGCCATGAGATCACCTATAAGGCTGAGCTTCTCCTCGATGGGGTCGGTATCTTCGGCAAGATATACGGCAATGTCGATGTCGCTTTGCGCAGTCTCTTCACGGCGGGCGCAACTGCCGAAGAGATAGGCAAAAACGATTCCCTTGTGATTTCTTAGGACGGTTTTAATTGTTTCGTTCATCGTTGTGGGATGACCATGTTGTTCTTGAACCGCTAAGGCTCAAGGGACGCCAAGGATTTTATTTCTTCCTGATCGGGGAAAACCGATCAGGAAATGATCCGGCCCTTCGGGCGGCAGCTCTTCTCGCGTTCCCCTTCGATACCTCAGGGCATGCTTTGTGTTCCCCGCTTAAAGCCTGCGGGGACAAGCTTGGTGGTTCTTATCATAGATAAGGCGTTTGATGCCGTCCTTCATCAGGGGAACGTTCCAGTTGAGAAGGAATCCGAGCTTGTGGTTTGACAGCTTTAGATAGGTGAGCAATTGCGCATAGTGGATCGGCAAAAGATTATCGACGGTTTTATTTTCGATGATGACGCAGTCGTTGACCAGCATGTCGATTCGGAAGCCTGTATCGATCACGATCTCTTCGTATTTGACTGGGAGTGGGGTTTCACATGTAACTTTAGCACCGCTCCTTTGCAGTTCGTAAGCCATACATTTCTGGTAGACGGATTCAAGCAGGCCGGGACCAAGTGCTTTGTGAACCTTGATGGCGCAGTTTACGATTTGACGGGCTGTGGCTTCCATGCGGGCTGTTGTTTTGGAACCGCTAAGGCTCAAAGGGCGCTAAGGGACGCTAAGTTCTTCTTTGCGTTCTTTGTGTCTTGGTGGTTCATTCATGTGTATTTTAGATTTAAACCGCACCCGGTTATTTCAGGGCGGAGTTTAGGATAGTGCGGCCGAGGAGCTCTCGATGGATTGCTGTTCTTTTTCCAGCTCATGGTGCAATTCTTTGATTTGCTGGCGGATCAGTTCGTATTCTTCGGCTTTGCGCTTGAGGAAATGCAGGGTGAGCCTGGTCTTCTCTTCAATTCCCCGAGGCGTCAGCAGGTAGGCGTAGCCGACCTTGTTCCGACTGCTCTTGAACCGGCTGACTTTGATCAAGCCTTTGGTGGCCAGCTCAGCCAGGCAGAAATTGACCTTGCCCAGGCTGATACCCACCTTCTCGGCAAGGGCCCGCTGGGAAAGGTGGGGATCTTCGTTCAGGATTTTGAGCAAGCGGTAGTGGGTTTCCATTATGAGTTATGAGTTATGAATTTTGAATTGTGGAGTGAAGGTGAATCCTATTCTGCTTGACCTAGGTAGAACGACGTTGGGAAGCTCGTTTCAGTTTTGAACTTTGGGTTATGAGTTTTGATGTTTTTGCTGCCTGAAAACTCAAAATTTAAAATTCAAAACTTTTATAAGGCTCCGCCAACTCGGGTACAGGCGAGCCGGGCAGTGTTCAGGGGGTGAACATATAGAAACAGAGCGGTTGTGTCAAGAAGAAAGAGATTTTCTTTTTACAGAAGGCAACCGAGGGAGCGAAGATGATGTTTTCTCCCTTAGCGGCTTTCTGAAAATTGCTTATGGCAGGCAATTTGCGGTGGAAACGGGCGGGCATGAAGCCCGCCCCTACACAACAAACCGGCATGAACTGTAGAGGGATAGTTTATCCACGGCCGGTCCGGTCCAATTACGAAAACCAAGCACTACGAACCATGTGAAAACACAGCTTCGCCAACTCGGTTGCGGCGAGCCGGGCAGTGTTCAGGGGGTGAACGTATAGAAAGAGGGCGGTTGTGTCAACGGCAAACAGAGACTACAACCTGAAAGCCATTGACACTTGATTCGCTAACGGGTAATAGTCTGGCAAAAATCCTGCGTTTTTCAAGAGGAAGACAATATTCGGGCCATGCGACGTCAACTCAAGAATCCGAAACTTTATCTGATGTTGCTGGGCGATGCGCTGCTGGTTGGCGCAGCACTTTCATTGGCGTATTTATTGCGCTTCGAGTTTGCAATCCCTGCTCTGTCGCTAAAGCAGCTGATCCGCTTGCTTGCCTACATAGTGCCTTTCAAAATACTGGTCTTCTATATTTTCGGGCTTTACAGAGGAATGTGGAGATACACCAGCCTCAAGGATTTCTGGCAGGTTGCCAAGGCGTCGGCATTTTCCTCGCTGATGATGGTCACCGTGATTGCATACCTTTACCGTTTTCAAGGCTTTTCTCGTTCCGTATTTATTCTCGACTGCGTACTGACTTTCGTATTCATAGGTTCATTGCGGGTCGCCATCCGTTCGGCAATGGGGATAAGGTCTTTCAGGGGTGGTATTGTAGATGCGTGTCTGCCCTGGCGCCCGAAAAGGAAAAGGGAATGCATCCGGGTGATTGTCGTCGGCGCCGGCAGCGCCGGGGAGAAAATTATGCGCGAAATCGACGAAAATCCTCAATTGCCGTACCTCCCGGTGGCCTTCCTGGATGACGATCCCAATAAAATCGGCCGGACCCTCCATGGAGTCCCGGTGTTGGGCTCTATAGAGACGCTGCCGCGGGCTGTGCTGGAGGTCGGAGCGGATCAGATCCTTATCGCCGTCCCTTCCGCTTCAGGCCGGCAGGTGAGACGGATTTTGAGCTACTGTGAGGAATGCGATGCGCCTTACAAGATTTTGCCTGGCTATGGTGAAATTCTTGACGGCAAGGTCAGCATTAAAGCACTCCGTGACGTCAATTTCAACGACTTGCTGGGGCGGCCGCCGGTCAATCTGCATGACGGGGAAATCCGCAACTATCTGGCCGGCCGGGTGGTGCTGGTCACCGGCTGCGGCGGCTCCATCGGCTCGGAGCTGTGCCGGCAGCTGGTTCGATTCGAGCCATCGTCCCTCATCTTGCTGGATGCCGGCGAGGCGAATCTGTACGCCATTCAGATGCAGCTCCTGCATGAGCTGCGCTTCTCCAACATAACGCCGGTTCTGGGTAGAGTGCAGGATCGACCGCTTATGGCCAAGATCTTTGAGAAATATCGTCCGCTGGTGGTGTTTCATGCGGCAGCTTACAAGCATGTGCCGATGATCGAGAAAAATCCATGGGAAGCCGTCTTCAACAACATCCTCGGCAGCCGGGTGGCAATGGAAATGGCGTTGGAAAACGGAGTGCGGCGCTTCGTGCTGGTGTCGACCGACAAAGCGGTTCGTCCCACCAATGTCATGGGCGCCAGCAAAAGAGTGACCGAAATGATCCTTCAATCATTCGATGGCGCCGGCACGCGATTTGTAGCGGTGCGGTTCGGAAACGTGGTCGGGTCCTCCGGTTCGGTGATTCCCCTTTTCATGCGCCAGATCGAAAAAGGCGGCCCGGTTACGGTCACCGACCCTGAAGTCACCCGCTATTTCATGACCATTCCGGAGGCCGCTCAATTGATTATCCAGGCCGGCGGCATGGGTGAAGGCGGAGAGATTTTCGTGCTGGAAATGGGGACGCCGGTCAAAATTGCCGACATGGCTAAAGACTTGATCCGCCTTTCGGGCAAGGAGCCGGATCGTGACGTCGAAATCGTCTACACAGGGCTTCGGGAGGGTGAAAAACTCTATGAAGAGCTGATCACCGCCGATGAGAATGTGGTGAGCACCCCCCACGAGAAGATTATGGTTCTTCGGTGCAACGGGAATTGGTGCGGACTTCACAGTCAGAGCAATTATAATGCCTGGCTGAATGGGCATTTGGAAGCACTTTATCGGGCTGCCGAGAGGCACGATGCTGCCGGAATTAAGAAGAAGCTTGGCGAGATTGTTCCGGAGTATAGAATGCAGGAGGTTGAGAGCAACCTTTAAAGAGTTTTGAGTTTTGAATTTTGAGTTTTGAGTTGGTGATGAATGTAGAGACGCAAGAGGGGAAGAAGAGCATCATCCTGGAAAGGAGCTATGCTTTTGCCCTCAAGATCATCGGGGTTTATCAACAGTTGTGCAAACAAAATGAGTTTGTCCTGTCCAAGCAGCTATTGAAGGCGGGTACGAGTATAGGTGCGAATGTAGAGGAAGCAACAGCAGCCCAAAGTAAAAAAGACTTCATCTCTAAGATGGCCATCGCTTCCAAAGAAGCTAAAGAAACGAACTATTGGCTGAGACTCATAAAAGATGCGAAAATTTTATGCTGTTCGGAGGTTGAAGATTTGCTTCATGAATCTGAAGAAATCAAGAAAATACTTAGCTCTATCGTCAAAACAAGCAGTTCGAAACTGCGAGATTAGTACCCCGGTCCACTCAAAATTCAATATTCAAGATTTAGAAATTGAAGAAGCTTATGAGCCTTTTGCAGATCTCCGTTCTGCCCTTCGATACCTCAGGGCAAACGGCTGCAGAGCGACACGATCACGCTAATCCGCGATGAGCCTTCAATGTTTGTTGTGGCCGGTACGTCATGGAAGCATCAATGAAAATTGATTCCAGAATTTATGTGGCTGGGCATAAGGGACTGGTGGGTTCCGCCATCGTCCGTTGTCTGGAAGCTTCGGGATACAAAAACATCGTCGAACGGTCGCGGCGAGAGCTTGACCTCACGCGCCAGTTTGAGGTGGAAGGTTTCTTCAGGGATGAAAAGCCTGAGTATGTTTTTTTGGCGGCCGCCAAAGTCGGGGGTATCTGGGCCAATGCCGGCTACCCGGCAGATTTTATCTACTCCAACCTGGCCATTCAGACCAACGTGATTCATGCAGCCCTGCAAAGCAAGGTAAGCCGGCTTATTTTTCTCGGTTCATCTTGTATCTACCCGAGAAAATGCCCACAGCCGATGAAAGAGGAATATCTTTTGACGGGGCCTTTGGAAGCCACTAATGAGGCTTATGCCATCGCCAAAATCGCCGGACTCATTCAATGCGAATCCTGCAACAGGCAATACGGCACCCGCTTTTTGTCTGTGATGCCGACTAATCTATATGGACGAAACGACAATTATGATCTTGAAACCTCACACGTTCTGCCGGCCCTGATTCGCAAATTCCATTTGGCCAAGCTCGCTACTGAAGGAAATTGGCAAGCAATGAGAGCGGATGAGAAGGCGTACGGACCAATCCCTGAGGAGCTATCGACAAACTTGAATGCAATAGCAGATAGCCAAGCAAACCAGATTTCTAAACCGATCTCCGCTCACTGCTCACTGCTCACTCCGAAGATACAGCTCTGGGGCTCCGGTTCTCCCCGGCGTGAGTTTCTCCACGTAGATGATCTGGCAAATGCTTGCGTTTTTTTGATGAATTTAGATGATGAAGCATACAGCCGACTGGTAAACAATGCTCAGCGGCCGATAATCAACATCGGCTTCGGAGAAGATATCACAATCAAAGATCTGGCCGATTTGACGGCGGAGATTGTAGGCTATCGGGGTGAGATAGCGTGGGACCGGAGAAAGCCTGACGGTATGCCGCGAAAACTCTTGGATGTGTCCGGGCTTAAAAACTTGGGCTGGGCTCCGCGTATTACGTTGCGTGAGGGGATTAAGCTTACCTACGAGGATTACTCGCGCTCCTCTGGAGCAAGTCTCCGATCCATTGTTGGTTAAAATCTCTGTATTTAACCAACGAAAGGTCGTCACGGAAGTGGCGTGGCTCCTTGGGTGTGACACGAAGAGAGGGAGAGGACGCATCCCCGGACAGCTTGCCGGCTCTCTGTTACCTGCCGACCTCCGCCTTTTTCCCGTTTCCTGCCAACAGAACACCCACGAAAATTGCACCCTCTACAAAAAAGAGTGCGAGTATGACATAGATCAGCACTTTCTTGAGCGGCAGGGTTTTCTCGATTGACGTCACCACCGGCGATGTGACGGTGAAGAGGATGGAATCGGGATTAAGATTCTGGCTGCTCAATTCTTTATAGATGGCATTCATTTGATCGATGGTTTGCATGAGCTGTTCATATACCAGCATCTGTGTCGTCTGAATCTGCTCTATTGCGGTTTTGGTCAAACCTTCATCGACTTTAGTATCCACATTTGTGAAGGCGGTTTGTTTCAAGCTGGAGTATAATTTCTCATAGTACTTGACATCGTTTTCCATCTCCCCCTGCAACAGACCGGATTTTATCATGCTTTGAGTGATGCCTTGGCGAAATTGCGCATCCGTATTTTCCTGAGCCATCCGAATCAGGCTGTTCAGAAAAGAGCCGTCAAACTGCGGTATCATAGCGGGTACATTGCCTGTCAGCCCAGCTTGGGGCAATGTGGCGGCGCCTCCCGTTTGAACACCCGATCCCGCCGCTGAAGATCTGCGCAGGTACTGATCGAGCGAGCTTTCATAGACGTTCATATCAGAAGAGGTCTGATCTTTTTTGAGGTTAGCCTCGAACAGTCTATTTTCCAAATATGCGAATGTCAATTCGGGCGAGCGGGTGATTCCATACCGTTGAATCAAGCCAAATAGCGGGCTCACTTTGAACTGGTCGAGATCGTTGATACGATAATGCAGGTCGATTAGAGATGTGCCTTCCTTACCCACCTGGATGATTTTGGCGCCGGGAAGTTGAACAAGCTTCGCGAGGTCAGTCTTTATTCTTTGGATGGTGAGCCGAAGCAGGTCTGTGCCAATCAGATAATCTTCCGATTGGACATTTTCCTTGGTGAGGATGTTGCGTGAAACCAGTTCTATCTGGTACTGGTTGGCGCCTTTTACTCTCTCCGCATAGAGGGCCCAGGCATTCAATATATCGTTGAGCACTTTGGCCGCCAGATCACCCGGCAGGGACGCTGTGCGCTGCTCCCGCGCAAAGACCAAAGAGTAAATCGGCACCAGCAGGTTTTTCTTTTTCTCCAGGAATTCGGCCTCGAGTCGCTGTCGGTTTTCCACATTTAGATTTTTTTCACTTAATTTTTGAGCGTATTCATATTCGAGGAAGCTCAGTTTGTCGTTGGTCTGATAAACTGCAAGTGCAGCCTTGAAATCGGAAAATTTTAGGAAACGCTGCAGATCGTTTTCTCTATAAACCTTGTCCAGAACAGGATTGGCGAGAATGTCTGCGCTGCTGAATTTCATTCCATTGGGGTACTCTCCCCGGTCTGCTCCTTGAAATTCCAATCTGAATTCAAGTTTGGTGATACTTGCTTTTTTCTGCAACAGAAAGACGGTGCCGGCCGCAGTGAAAATGATCAGAGCCGCTGTCAAAGAAGCAATCACAATTCTCGCGCGCGCTCTCCAAAGATTCAATATTAGATCTCTGATTGAGATTTCATCGTAATCTTCCCTGAAATGTTCAAGTTGCGCAGAATCGCGGATTTCTTGATGCGGGTATTTTTCAGCCATGTGTCACCTTTCTATATTATCGAGCGGGCAAAAGAATGCCTTTCACTACTTGTTCAAGATACCGGTGGGTTCTTCTAGCTCATCTGTTGCTAAAATTCAAGGGAGGAAGGACCCACTTGGTAGAGTTTTGAGTTGTGGAGTCTTTCCTCGCTACCAAGCTCCCTTCCCCGCGCTCCCGGGCCTAGCATTCTCTCGTTCTCCTCGTTCCCAAGTCCCGTCTCCTCGTTCCCAAACTCCGTTTGGGAACGCACTTGGGAGGCAAACTCAGTTTGCAGTTCGGCAAGTAAGGGAATCGGCCGGGAAACAGAGTTTCCCGATCGCTTGTGTTCCCAAACAGAGTTTGGGAACAAGGGGGAGGGCACAGAGTTTGGGAACAATAAAAAAACAGAGTTTGGGAACAAGGGAAATATTTCGGATTTCGGAGTGCCTACTTCGGATTTGGATGAAATGCAAACTTTCAATGGGATGCCTACGGCTTGCGGTAAGTTGGCTCAAGTCGGAGCCTTGATCCAACTTCAACCTACCTTACAACAACTCCGTTGCCACAAGAGTTGTGGGCAGGCTGTTTCTCCTTGCGTGAGGCGAGTGCCACAGAACTGAGTTGTTTTAGCGCCAAACTGGTTCAAGTCGGAGACTTGAACCAACCTGCGCCACGCTGACGGACCAACCAATGCTACGCCAATCCGATACGAGTCGCAACTATTCAACGGGCCAGAACTTCGAGGATTTCGAAGGTGCGCACCCCTTTGGGCGTTTGTACTTTGACTTCGTCTCCTTCCTCCCTTCCTATCAAGGCCTTTCCTATCGGTGCGGTGACTGAAATCGTGCCCGTTTGGACATCGGCTTCATATGGGCCTACCAGCCGATATGAAGCGATCTCGCCGGTTTCCAGATCTTCCGTCCTGACGATGCTGCCGAACACAATTCGTCCATTGCCGTCTTCCGGCAGATCAATCACTTCACAGTGTCCCAGCTTCTGCAGTAGATCGTTGATCTTGCCTTCGATCAGACCCTGCTTGTCTTTAGCGGCCTCATATTCGGCATTCTCCGATAAATCGCCATGTCCACGCGCTTCTTCAATAGCTTTTATGACGGTCGGCCGTTCTTCTTTTTGCAGCCGCTGCAACTCATTCTTTAGTCGTTCGTAGCCTTCTTTTGTTATGGGTACTCTTGCCATCTATGTTTCCTCCATGAGATATTGACACGCCTTTTAATAATATTACAATTTCTTGTCAAGTCGGATCGAAAGCGGCTTGCACTCAACTCATTTCAATTTGAGCAAGTATGATGGAAGCAAGTCAGGGAGGTGGCATTGAATCTTCTTTTCAGGCAGGCCAGGGTCATCGATCCGGCTCGAAGTATAGACGAGATCGCCGATGTGTTGATATTTGATGGGCGGTTGGCAGACATTCAAGCGGAGATTACACTGAGCTCGGACCGGCTTGTTGGAGTCGAAGAAATCGATGCATCAGGCAAATGGTTGATGCCCGGTTTGGTGGATATTCATGTACACCTGAGGGAACCGGGCGACGAGCATAAGGAGACCATTGCTTCCGGGACGAGAGCGGCGGTGGCCGGAGGGTACACCGCTGTCGCCTGTATGCCGAACACCAGACCGGTCAATGACAGCGCGTCGGTTACTCGATTCATTTTAGACCGCGCCGCCCAAGATGGGGCTTGTCGCGTTTATCCGGTTGGGGCCATCAGCAAGGGCTCGGCAGGCGAGAGTCTTGCCGAGTTTGGTGAGCTGCGGGATGCCGGCGCTGTTGCGGTATCCGACGATGGCCTGCCGGTGATGAACAGCCGATTGATGCGAAGCGCTCTTGAGGCTGCGAAAGATTGTGACCTTCTGGTCATAAGTCATGCCGAGGATCTCCATCTGTCTGCGGGAGGGCTTATGAACGAGGGGCCTGTGGCCCGTGCTCATGGGCTGATCGGCATCCCCGCTGTTGCCGAAGAAGTGATGATCGCACGAGATCTGCTCCTGGCCGAATGGACCGGGAGCAGAGTCCATATCGCTCATGTCAGCGCTGCAGGGGCGGTGCGCTTGATTCGTGATGCCAAGCGAAGAGGAGTGGCTGTTACTGCAGAAACGGCGCCCCATTATTTTACTTTATCCGATGAATCCCTTGCTGTGCTCGATCCGGTTTTCAAAATGAACCCGCCCTTGCGGCGTCCTGCAGATCTTCAGGCGATCAGAGCAGGTTTAGCCGATGGCACCATCGATGCCGTGGCGACGGATCATGCTCCCCACAGCGCATTGGAAAAGGATACCGAGTTTGCACTTGCGGCAAATGGCATCATTGGCCTGGAGTCGGCTCTGCCGTTGATTCTGGAGCTCGTCCGGGAGGGAGTGCTCAGCCCGTCGCAAGCGATTGCCAAAGTCTCCTGCAATCCGGCGAACATCTTGCGTATTCCTGCAGGAGCTCTGGCTGTCGGACAACCAGCCGATTTGACTGTCGTTGATCCAGAAATTGCATATACTCTGGACTGCCGGACATTTCAGTCCAAAAGTCGCAATTGCCCTTTCCATAGACGGCAGATGAAAGGACGAGTCGAGATGACTTTGGTGCAGGGCAGGGTGGCATTTCACAGGTAAGGGGACGAAATTTTGAATTTTGAGTTGGGCATTGGAAGCTCTGGTCGTCATTCTCGTTCACTGGTTCTCCTCGTTTCTACTTCGCTCCGCCTCGTTCGTAAACTTCATGCTCCTCGTTCCCTACTCCATGCTCCTCGTCGCTCCTCGTTCCCAAACTCCGTTTGGGAACGCAATTGTTCGGGAAACTCTGTTTCCAGGGTTCAGGCCATGTCTTCCAGCTACCGCCCACAGGCATGAGGACTGGCGGCAAACCGAGTATGCATTGCGAAAGCATTCCCAAAAGGAGTCTGGGGACAAGGAGGCATGAGGTCCGGGACCGTGAGAACACGCTATCGCATCATCTCGGAACAGGGCATCTACTTCATCACCTCGGCAACAGTAGAATGGCTGCCCGTATTCACGGGCAAGCCCTATTTCGACATTTTGCTGGACTTCTTCACCTTCTGCCGGCAGCACAAGGACCTGCAGCTGTACGCATTCGTAATTCTGGACAATCATTTCCACTGCATTCTGTCCGGATCGAATCTGCCGACGAGTATAGCCGATCTCAAAAGGTTTACAGCCCGACGCGTTCTCGATCAGTTGCGAGAGGACCGAAAAGAGTGGCTCCTGAATCAGTTTGCCTTCTTCAAGAAGCGCTACAAGAATAGAAGCACGTACCAGGTCTGGCAGGAAGGGTATCATCCTCAGTGGATCACCTCGGAGGACATGCTCATAGAAAAAATTGGCTACATCCATTACAATCCGGTCAAACGCGGGCTGGTCAGCGTGCCGGAGCACTGGCTGTATTCATCGGCACGGAGCTTTGTACTTGGCGAGCCTGCGGTTATCGAGCTTGATAGGCTGCCTGTGTGAGCACCGGTTGCAAACGGAGTTTGCAGGGTAGGGGCGTTCCCAAACAGAGTTTGGGAACGAGGAATAGAGGGAGTTGTAGGATCGAGTGATGTCTCAATCAAATGGTAAAAAAATACTGGTGGTCGATGATGAGCGGAGCATGCGCGAGTTTCTTGAAATAATGCTCCAAAAGGACGGCTACGACGTACAGTGCGCCGAAAGCGGCTCCGATGCGGTAGAAATCATCCAGCGGGAGTTTTTCGATCTGGTGATCACCGACATCAGGATGAAGCCGGTTGATGGCTTGCAGGTCTTGAAGGAGTGCAAACGGATCTCTCCAAAGACGGTCGTAGTCATTATCTCCGCCTATGCCAGCACCGAAACGGCAGTGGCTGCAATGAAAGAGGGCGCCTACGATTATCTCCCGAAGCCGTTCAAAATCGATGAAATGCGCGCGGTGATCGGCGATGCGCTGCAAATCAAAGAAGAGCATGAAACTTATCAAACAGCCAGGGAGGGACCGCTCTATTTTGGCTGCCTCATCGGCGAGAGCCCGGCGATGTGCAAGGTCTATGAGCTCATCGAACGGGTAGCCCCCGCATCAAGTAATGTGTTGGTCACCGGCGAAAGCGGGACCGGCAAGGAGCTTGTGGCAAGGGCGATCCACCGCCAAAGTCCCAGAGGCGATCGTCCATTTATCGCGGTTAACTGCGGGGGCGTGCCGGAATCGCTTATAGAAAGTGAAATGTTCGGTTACAAGAAAGGTGCATTCACAGGTGCGGCTTCGACGCATAAAGGCCTGGTTGAGGCGGCACAGGGCGGAACCCTGTTCCTGGATGAGATCAGTGAGCTGTCACCCGGCCTGCAGGTCAAGCTCCTGCGTCTGGTTCAGGAAAAGACCGTAAGAATGATAGGCGGCACGGAAGACACTTCTGTTGATGTGCGCATTATCGCAGCGACTAATCGCAATCTGGAAATGATGGTCATCGAGGGTAAATTCCGCGAAGATCTGTATCACCGTTTGAACGTGCTGCCCATAAGCCTTCCGCCGCTGAGAGAACGACGCGAGGACATCCCTCTTCTTTCGGATTACTTCGTAGCCAAGTTTCGCAAGACCCTGAACAAAGATGTGCGCAAAATCTCATCTTATGCAATTGATATCCTGACGAATTACGACTTTCCCGGAAATGTGCGGGAGCTGGAAAACATTATCGAGCGGGGCGTAGTGCTCGAATCTTCCAGCATCATTTTACCGGATAGTCTCACCCTTGCGAACTACAAGAAGAAAAGAAGCCTGGACCTTCAGCCTGCCAGTACGGTCTTGCCCCCCGAGGGAATGGACCTCGATCAATATCTCGCAGGCATTGAAAAAGGCCTTCTGAACGAGGCCCTGCAACGGGCCCAGGGAGTCAAGCTCAAGGCTGCGGATCTGCTGGGCATCAGTTTTCGCTCGCTACGCTACCGTCTCCTGAAATACGGCTTCGGCGATTATGAGGAGTAGGTTGTTGACGATGCAACTTTGCTCTGATCGGTTTTCTCCCTTTGTACAAGGCTGCTGATTTGATCGTTTTGGCGAAGCCGGATTTCACGACAATGCAGAATCTGGCAAGAAGCCATTTTTGAAATCCTAAGCGAAGAGAAATAAGAGCAAGCTGTAGCTTAGGGCAGACGCCAGGGTAAGAATAGAAATGCTGGAGGCGGCCAATACCGGATCACCTCCGAGCTCCACGGCCATCACATAAGCGACCGTTGCCGGAGGAGAAGCCAGCAGAATGATTCCAGGAAGAACGAAAAAATCAGGAACATGAGCTATTTTCATTGCAATGAGGCCGATCAGCGGGAAGCAGATCAGCTTCAAAAAACCGATGCCGGCAATTTCTTTCATCCTTAGACGGACCGCACTGAAAGAGAGGCTGGCGCCGATCAATAAGAGCGCAGTGGGCAAAGCCATGCCCGACAGGATCTGAAGACCGCGCTTGACCGGTGCGGGTATGGGTAGACCCGATGCCGAATAGAGCATGCTCACTATGACTGCCAGAATGATTGGATTGCGGTAGATGGTTTTTATAAAGACCTTGCCTTGTTCTTCCCGATTCATTTTATCATCCGTTCTGAAGGCAACCAGCACCCCGACCGCCAGAAGATTTTGCGCCACCATGAGGAGACTGCTCAAAATGGCGGTCCTCGCAAATTCTTCCTGCCCGAAAGCATAGTACGCAACGGCGTACGCCATGTAGCCCAGATTACCGTGAAAGCTGCTTTGCAGGAAGGTACCCCGGTGCTGCGCAGGTACGTTCATGATCCGAGCAAATGCAAAGCTCAATATCGATTGGACAATTATTGCACACAACAAACATATCACTGCCGTCAGATGGAAGTTTTCTCTGAATGGGGCCTCGGATATTGAGTTGAGGAGCATAGCTGGAATCGCAACGTAGAAAACAATCTGATTGGCGGTTTTAGCGAAAGGAGGGTCGACAACCCCCCTCTGCTTGAGAAGGAAACCCAACAGAATCACGCTGAAGATCGGAAGAATCGTCTCAGGAATATGAAGCATGGTTGTCCTGACATGGAGCGACTGTTATAAGGCTAAACACAAAAAGCTTGACGTTTGTGTTGCGTTCTAATACACGGAATGATCTCCGAAATAAAGAAGAAAGCGAGGGATTTTGCCATGCCCAAAAAGACGAGGATCGACGAAGAAGCCCCCGTGGAAGAATATGATGAGGATCAAGGATTGGAATTTGACCAGGGAGAAGAGCTTGATTTCGGGGGAGACGATGATCTGCTGCTGGACGAAACGGAGGAAGATGAAGACCTGACCCCTTCTGTTTTATATAAAGGAGTTTCCAGACCCAAGACCGACGAAGACTGGCGCCAGCTGTTGCTGGAAGCGAGCAAGGAGTCCGTGCCCACGTACCAGATCTCGGACAGCTACGGTGAAGGAGCTTTGCTTATCCACCCCCAGTTCGGATTCGGCGTGGTCAGCAAGGTGATTTCACCTCGAAAAATGGAGGTGATTTTTGAGAACAATAAGAAGCTCATGGCTATGAATGTCGCGTCAACCGGAGACGCGGAGAAGCGGTGATACGGTGAAGCGGGGATGCGGTGACGCGGTGATATGGGGAAGTGGAGAAGCGGATGGCAAGTTGTTTCAAGTCCGAGCTTGAACCGGCTCCCTGAAAACTTTTCACGAGCTCTGGTGGGGAGCTCTTTCCCCTCGTTCCCAAAATGCGTTTCCCCTCGTTCCCAAACTCCGTTTGGGAACGAGAAAAAAACAGAGTTTGGGAACAAGGAAGGAGCACAAGGAACGTCCCCATTTCCGTGACACCGCATCTCCCCGTCCCCGCGTCTCCGTGCTTCCCGCTACCGGCTATCATGGTTGCGGCTGTTAAGAACTGAGAGCCGGTGCTGGATGTCGCTTCACCTGATCCATCAGGAAAGCATGAACAGGAGGTTTTCCGGCTACGATATGGCCGTTCAGGAGATAGCGCCCGGAGCCCCAAAAATCATCCACCTGCCCGCCCGCCTCCAGAATGAGTAGGCTCCCCGCAGCCACATCCCAGGGTTTAAGCGCGGCTTCCCAAAAACCGTCCACGCGCCCGGCCGCAACATAGGCAAGATCCAACGCCGCCGAACCCGCTCGCCTGATCCCGCCGACTTTTTGAAAAACATCTCGAAAAGTGCTCAGATAGGAATTTAGCAGGTGTTTGGCACGGAAAGGAAAACCAGTGGCAATCAGGGCGCTGTCGAGGTCGCAAGACTGCTCCATGCGAATCAATCTATCGTTCAGATAGGCTCCGTTGCCTCTTCTGGCACTGAAAAGCTCCCGGCGGATCGGGTCCAGCACCAGTCCCAAAACAATCTGCTTTTTGATGCATGCGGCGATTGAGACAGCCACAAACGGAAAGCCGTGGATGAAGTTGGTCGTTCCGTCCAGAGGGTCGATGATCCAGGTGGTCTGGTCATCGAGCTCAATGTCCGCGCTCTCCTCCGCCATGATCTGGTGGTCCGGAAAATGTTTGCGGATTTTTTCAACAATCAAATGCTCACTTTTTCGGTCCACTTCAGTGACATAATCCGACGGTCCTTTGCTCCGAATGTCCAAAGCAGGGACGGCGCCAATGTGCCGGCGCACCAGGTCACCCGCCTGATTGATGGCTTCTCGTCCTATTTTTTCCATTTGGTCGAGCATTTCCACCTCAGTTATTGTTGCATTATTCCCGGCTTACAGAGTAATGGTGAGCCTAATCGTATTTTTGGCTTTGTGCAACCGTTGACCAAGATCCGGAGCTAACAAAATGCGCATCGATGTTCATACCCACATTTTCCCGCCGGAAATTGTGCAGAAGCGTGAACTTTATTTTGCAGGTGAATCAGCCTTCAAGTCCCTTTATGGTGGTCCTAAGGCCAGACTAGTGACCGCTGATGCTCTGCTGCAGGCAATGGACGATGCGGCAATCGATTGTTCCATCACTTTTGGTTTTCCGTGGAGAAGTCCAGATTTGACTGAGCGACACAATGATTACGTTTTGGAGGCCGCTTCGAAGTATTCCTCACGGTTGGTCGCTCTGGGTTGCGTCAACCCCATGGCCGACAAAAGCGCCGAAGAGGCGGAACGAGTCATGCGGGCGGGAGCCAGAGGGCTGGGCGAACTGGCGATCTACGATGCCTGCGACGCGAGTGCGGCGTTGGATCGGTTTAAAGATTCGATCGATTGCTGCAAGTCGCACAACGGAATTTTGCTGGCTCATGCCAATGAACCGGTCGGGCATTCCTATCCGGGAAAATCCACCCTGGGTCTAGATTTCTATTATGCTCTGGCTCGATTGGCGGAAGGAATGCCGCTCATTCTTGCTCATTGGGGAGGTGGGTTGTGTTTTTATGAGCTGCTGAAAAAAGAAGTCTCCCAAGTACTGGCAAATGTCTACTACGATACGGCGGCTTCACCTTTTCTCTATCGTCCTTCAATTTATGCTCACATGGCGAAGATAGTGGGAGCGGGGAAAATCCTGTTCGGCAGTGACTATCCACTGTTGGCTGCAAATCGTTACTTTGAGGAGATGGCCGCTTCAGGACTCGCCGTCGAGCAGATTGAGGCGATCGGCGGAAGGAATGCCGCCCGGTTGTTCGGACTGACGCGGTGAGGAGGGGATGGGGGAGACACGGGGACGCGGGGACACGGGGAAAGGGAGATGCGGAGATACGGGG
>ENA-OSEO01003031-OSEO01003031.1-sediment-metagenome-genome-assembly--contig:-NODE-3031-length-21189-cov-3.634663_pt1 | contig 21189 bp, 20 predicted proteins | sample MGYA00237883_ERZ534232 | MGnify/ENA metagenome assembly ERZ534232
TGTGACAACGGTCAGCAAGACGATCAGATAGATGAGAGCGAGTTTTGTGCGGTAGACGGTGCGAGCGTTGAGCGATGAGCCAAACCAGTCAAACAGGACGTAGACGATGACGCAGGCGAATGTGCCCGTGATGAGTAACAGACTGTAGGGATCGACCATCCAGTCCTCAAGCAAGTGCAGGCCGTTTGCGGACAGCACGGGTATCTTCTCGAGCAGTTCCAGCGGACGAGGAGCGACCAATCCGGCGATCGTGTCGATCCGGATTCGGGCAACGACCAAGACGCAGAGTAAGATGACGTCGAAGGCTCTTTTTTTCATGTTATCTCCATGGTCGAGCTGCTGCCCTTGACTCACTGGGCCAACAGAGCGAGATTACCAAAATCGCAGGATCCTATTATAATTTAGAATCACGGAAAAGGCTATGCAGGACAAGGGGGAGTGCATGCGCATTGTTATTACCGGGCACTACGGACAACTGGGGACCGCTCTGAAGCAGCTCTTACAGGATCAACATGAGTTGTTCTTGATCGACGTGCCGCTGTTCGATATCACTGACCGTACGGTAATCGTACAGGCGATCACCAATTTCAGGCCGGACATCGTCATCCATACCGCTGCGTTCACAAACGTGGACGGCTGTACGCGGGAGCCAGACAAGGCTTATCAGATCAACGCGTTGGGGACGCAGAACATTGCTCTGGCGTGCCAGCGTGTCGGAGCGGCGCTGGTGTTCATCAGCACGAACGAGGTGTTCGACGGCGCCGCGACACAACCCTATCTGGAGTTCGACGCGACGAATCCGATCAATGTGTACGGGCGCTCCAAACTCGCAGGAGAATGGTACACGCAGATGCTTCTGCAACAGTTCTACATCGTCCGTACGGCCTGGCTGTTTGCCCCCGCTGGGAACAATTTCGTAAGCAAGATCATACGTGCGGCGGACGAACGGGGTCAACTGACCGTGGTCGACGATGAAATCAGCTCACCGACGTACGCTCCCGATCTGGCACTGGCAATTGTCCGGCTGCTCGCCACGGAGGCTTTTGGGATCTATCATTTCACCAACGAAGGGATCTGTTCTCGATACGATTTCGCGGTGGAGATATTGAAAGGCGCCGGGCGTGCGCATATTCCGGTCCAGCCGATCAAGGCGGAACAGTACGAGCGTGTGTCAAGTCCACCACTGTACGCACCACTGCGCAACTTCTGTGGCGCGTCACTGAGTCTCACACTGCGTCCCTGGCAAGAGGCTCTTGAGGAGTATCTGCGACTTGAACACAGCGCGTGAGCTCGAGCTGAAACCATACCGTGGATATGCTGATACGGAACCATTGGTGTCCGTGATTATCCCCAATTGGAATGGGGCCGTCCACTTGCCAACCTGTCTGGACTCCTTGTGTCAACAGACTTATGCACACTTCGAGACCATCGTCGTGGACAATGGCTCGCACGACGGATCGAGGGCTTTGTTAGCCAGAGAGTATCCGGAGGTGAGAACTGTCGCTCTGGATAGGAATGAAGGCTTTGCCGGAGGAGTCAATGCCGGCATCAGAAATGCCGGCGGAGATATCGTGGCTTTGCTGAACAACGACACAGAGACAGACCCCGATTGGCTCGCGGAGCTGGTTCTGGCGATGCAGCGTTACCCGCAGGCGGGCATGATTGCCTGCAAGATTCTACTTTTTGATCGGCGCGACACGCTGCATGCAGCAGGAGATTTTTACAGGACCGATGGTATTCCCGGCAACCGTGGTGTGTGGCAGAAGGATGCAGCCGCATACGATGCGGAAGGCGCGGTTTTCAGTCCGTGTGGTGCTGCGGCCGGCTACCGGCGCGAGATGCTCACCGAGACCGGGCTGTTCGACGAGGGGCTATTCGCGTTCTGCGAAGACGTCGATTTGGGCTGGCGGGGGCAGCTGCTGGGTTGGACGTGCATGTATGCGCCGCGCGCGAAGATCTATCACAAAGTCAGCGCAACCGGGGGCGGGGTTCTTGCCAGCTACTACAATGGCCGAAATTGCATCACCGTTATCGCCAAGAATTACCCCGCTGAACTTTACACGCACTACAAACGGCTGATCTGGGCGGCGCAGTGGCGGATCATGCGCGCTGCCCTGAAAGCGTGGCGGGGTGAAGCCGCGCGTGCCCGGCTCCGTGGGCAACTGCAGGGTGTGTTGGGTTTGCCAGCGCTCAGATCCGTGCGTCGCCAGATACAGGCTTCACGGCGTGTGTCCATCGCCTATCTGAATTCGATCTTGACGCAAGTTGACTAGCCTGCGCGATGACAGTATATTAGAGTGACCAGGACAAAGCATGCGAAGGAGGCTTCAGAAATCAGTTTTGGAACCCAAAGGAGATCGACCACTTCTGTCAATCGTCATACCGGCTTACAATGAAGAAAAACGCCTTCCTTCAAGCCTGGAACAAATCGCGACTTTCGTCAATGGACATTCCATCGATGTCGAGGTACTCGTCGTGGACGATGGCAGTCAGGATAATACTGCCGCCCTCGTGGATGAGTATCACGATCGCTATCCATTTGTCTCCGTTATTCGTAATCCGCACCGCGGAAAGGGTTACGCTGTGAAAACGGGTATGTTGCAGGGCTCTGGGGAATACCTGTTCTTGTGTGATGCCGACTTGTCCATGTCGATCGACCAGGTCCTCACTTTCCTGCCACCGCACCAACAGCAGAACTATGATATCGTGATCGGCTCTCGCGAAGTTCAGGGCGCACGACGGTTCGACGAACCGTCGTACCGGCATTTGATGGGACGAGTCTTCAACTGGATTGTCCATCTGTTTGCGGTGCGTGGCTTTCAGGACACGCAGTGCGGCTTCAAGTCCTTCAAGCGTACCGTGGCACGCGATGTTTTTGCGCTGCAAACGATGGATGGTTTTGGCTTCGATGTGGAAATTCTGTTTATTGCACAGCGCAAAGGCTACCAGATCTTCGAATTGCCGATTGACTGGCGGCATGTCTCCAACAGCCGGATCAGTCCGCTCAAAGATACTTTCAGGATGCTATGTGATGTCCTCCACGTTCGTTGGAACGGTTGGCGTGGCCTGTATTCAAATAAGGCATAACGATGTATCAGGGCATAAATTTGGGATAGGGGTACTATTGACACCCGCCGATTTATATGATATTCTGATGTAAGCAGTAGATGGACGTTGTGTGAGTCTGTCGGCCGTACTGCGAATCCAGAAGAAGAAGGGAGGTGAAAAACATGTTTCTCGCTCGTCGTGAAGAAGGTCAGGGTTTGGTAGAGTACGCGTTGATCCTGGTTCTCGTCGCCATCGTGGTGATCGCGATCCTCGTGCTGCTGGGGCCTATCGTCGGCAACGTATTCAGCACAGTTGCGGCAAGCCTATAATTCCGAGTCTTTCATTTGTATTAGTCAGTTCAATGGCCCAAAGTCCCGTCGATTGACGGGACTTTCTTGTTGTCTACCGTGCTCAACTGTGGTAAAATGGGGACATGTTCCGGATGACAGCAAACAAGGAGACGACGTGTGAGCGAGAAAATTCTGGTTTGTGTTGCGTGGCCCTATTGTAACGGAGATCTCCACATCGGCCATATCGCTGGTGCCTATTTGCCAGCGGACATATTCGCCCGCTATCAGCGCATGTGCGGTCACGATGTCCTTATGGTTTCCGGGAGCGACACCCACGGAACCCCGATTACGGTCAGAGCTGAGCAAGAGGGTCTGACTCCACGTGGCGTGGTGGACCGCTATCATCCGCGTTTTCTGGATACGTTCATCAAACTTGGCATCGCATTTGATCTCTTCACGGAAACCGACACGGAGAATCACTGGGCTGTCACCCAAGACATGTTTCTACGCCTGTTGGAAAAAGGGTACATATACAAAGACAGCATGCAGGCACTGTACTGCGAGCATTGCGAGCGCTATCTGGCCGATCGCTACGTCGAGGGAACCTGTCCCCATTGCCACTATGAGGACGCACGCGGAGACCAGTGCGACGAATGTGGGCACACGCTGGATGCCATCGAATTGATTTCGCCGCGCTGCAAATTCTGCGGGCGGACGCCCGTCATTCGCGAGACCGAGCACTTTTTTTTGGATCTGGGACAACTGGCCAAGCCGCTCGCCGAGTGGGTCGAAACCCAGAAGGAACACTGGCGGACCAACGTCTACAATTTTACCATCAACATGCTCAAGGAAGGCAACCTCAGGGGACGTCCGATAACCCGAGATATCCTGTGGGGTATCCCCGTGCCGGTTGAGGGGTACGAAGACAAGCGCATCTACGTCTGGTTTGACGCGGTTATCGGTTATCTCGCCGCCAGTATCGAGTGGGCGAAGGACTTTGACCAGCCGGACGCATGGGAACAATGGTGGAAACAACCAAGCCGCAGTTACTACTTCATTGGCAAGGACAACATCCCATTTCACACCGTTATTTGGCCAGGGATGCTGTGGGGGTACGGCGCGCTGAATTTGCCATACGACGTCCCTGCCAACGAGTACTTGAATGTCGAAGGCCGCCAACTGTCTAAGAGCCGGCGCTGGGTCATCGAGGCGCTCGACTATCTGGAACGGTACGATGCGGACCCGCTGCGTTACATGCTGTCGGTGAATGCCCCGGAAGGGCGCGACGTGAATTTCACCTGGGACGAGTTCGTGCGACGTAACAACGATGAGCTCGTGGCGGCGTGGGGTAACCTGGTCAACCGCATGCTGACGTTCACTTACAAACACTTCGATCAGCAGGTTCCGGCACCCGCAGCGCTCGATGAAGCCGACCAGGCGATCTTGGCGCGCATTGAGGCAGCCTTCGAGCCTATTGGCGAGCTGATCGATGGCTGCAATTTCAAAGCTGCGATTACTGAGGTCATGGCGTTGGCGCGCGAAGCGAATCGTTACCTTGACGAGAAGGCGCCGTGGATTCGCATCAAGCAGGACCGGCAGGCAGCGGCGACCAGTATATACGTCACGCTGCGTGTGATCGACTCGCTGAAGACGCTCTTCTACCCGTTCATGCCCATCTCGTGCAGCGCTCTGCATCGCATGCTGGGTTACGAGACGGACATGCTTGGACGGCAATATGTCGGCTCGTTCGACGAGGTCGAGAAATCGCACGTCGCACTGTGCTACGACCGCGAGGACACCGAGTTCGTCTGGAAGCCCAGCGTACTGCCTGTCGGGCAGCGGCTGCGTGCGCCGCAACCGCTGTTCAAGAAACTCGAGCCGTCCATCATCGACGAAGAGATCCGCCGGATGACGGGCGGGTGAGCCGTTTCCCTTTGACCATTCGCAAACCCTCGCTTCATTGTTCGCAGTGACCATCGCGAAGCGAGGGTTACCTTTTCCAGCCTGGTGTGAAGTTTGCGGAGGTACAGAGATGCCCGAGAGACGGGTGGGGCTCAATGCCCTGCTTGCGATCATCGTCCTGTGTTACCTGGTGACGGGTGCGGCATACGCCTGGCTCACCCCAATCTGGGAGACGCCGGACGAGCCGGCGCACTACAATTACGTTCGTCACCTGGTCCACCACAAGAGCCTCCCCGTGTTGGAGGCGGATGACTACGATTTCGCCTACCTGGAGCAGATCAAAGCGGCGCAGTTCCCGCCGGACATGTCCATCGATTCCATCCGCTACGAATTCCACCAGCCGCCGCTCTATTACGTTCTCGGCGCAGTGCTGGTTGCCCCTCTGCCGGAAATATGGTGGCCGCTGGTGCTCCGCATGCTGTCGGTGGTTTTGGGTGGGGTGTTGCTGGTCGTCGCCTATCTCGTAGCCATAGAGATCTTTCCGCAACAACCCGCCTGGGCGTTGGGGGCGGCAGCCTTCACCGCTGTTGTCCCCATGCATGTGGCGATGACCGCGGCGGTCAATAATGATACATTGGCGGAGCTGTTGCTGGGTCTCGTTTTGCTCGCGTTGGTCCGTCGCGTGATCCGCATGCCCGTGGCCGCCGCGTGGCGGAGCGATGTCAGTCTGGGAGTGTTGATTGGTCTCGGGCTGCTGACCAAGACGACCACGTACATTACGCTTCCGCTCGCGCTGATCGTGATCCTGACCCCTTCAGTCTGGCAGTGTACCCGAAATCCAGCCGTACGCGACCGGGTGTTGCCCTGGAAACGAACGCTGGTTTCGGTGGCACGGGTGTTCGGCATTGCGCTGGCGGTGGGTGCGCTGTGGTTCGTGCGTAATAGTCTGACGTACGGTGGTTTCGACATGCTGGGGATGGGACGGCACAATTCGATCATGCTCGAACAGCCCCACACGGCGGATTGGCTGGCGCGTTTGGGCTGGGGGGGATTGGCGCAAGCGTTTGTGCAGACGACTTTCCGTAGTTTCTGGGCCCAGTTTGGCTGGATGGGTGTTTTGATCGACGAGCAGCTCTATTTGCTGCTGGGGTTGTTCTCGCTGCTCGTCGTGGCCGGCTTCATACTGTTCCTGCTGCGGGATTGCGGAGGACTGCGTCTTAACCAGAAGCTGGCGTTGGGAACCCTCGGGCTGTCGTTCCTGTTTACCGCGATGTCCTACCTGTGGTATAACATCCAATTCGTTCAGCACCAGGGGCGTTATCTCTTTCCCGCACTGCTTCCACTGGCACTCGGCACAGCACTGGGGGTGTGGAAATTATGGGACCGGCGCTATGCCGGCTATTTGGCCGTGGTGATCGCTGTGATCGTTGTGGGGGTACTTGCACGCGGGTGGCTTACGGGTTCGAGTAACAAATGGTTGATCGCGCTGCTTGGGGGAACGGCCATCACTTTCGGGGTGCGGACCCTACTGCCAGCTTGCTGGCAAAAAGGCTTCTACGTACTGACTTTTTTGGGGTTGTGGGTGCTTGATTGGGTATGTCTTTTGTTGTTCGTCGTGCCGTATTTTCAGTCATAAATGCTGAGCGGACGGCGCATAGGAATTGCTAATGCTCGCGATCAGTCAGGACCAAATGGAGACGATCCTGCGGCACGTCCGCTCTGCAGCTCCCCTGGAAGCGTGTGGGTTGCTGGCCGGCAGGGGGGCAACGGTCCTGCGCGTGTATCCGCTGAGTAACGAGGACCGCAGCGAAGTTTCATATCGTCTCAATCCGGAGGAGCAGTATCACGTCTTCGTAGAGATTGAAGCACAAGGGCAACAACTCATTGGTATCTACCATTCACATCCGCAAACGGCTGCCTACCCGTCTACCCGTGACATTGAGGCGGCTTATTATCCCGAAGCCGTCTATCTGATTGTCTCGTTGATAGACGAGACATCGCCGGAAGTGCGGGCTTTTCGCATCCGGAATGGGGATGTGCAGGAAGAACAACTTGTACTGTTTTCGGACAAGGGTCACTGCCTGGATAACAGGACCGATCACTCCTAACCATCCGGCCGGATGGTTTGTTCCCTTTCCGGACCGACAGAAATGATGCGCGCCGGGACTCCCGTCGCCTGGGTGATCGCGTTCAGATAAGCCAGGGCGGCTGGCGGCAGGTCCTCGCGCTTACGCACGTCCCGGATGTTCTCATCCCATCCCGCGAAGCGCTCATAGATCGGCTCGCACTCGTTCAATACGCGGGGGTCTGCTGGGAAATGATCCACCCGCTCACCGCGGTAGCTGTAGGCGATACAGATCTTGAGCGGATCGAGCGTGGTCAGCACGTCGAGTTTCGTAACCGCGAGCTCGGTCAATCCGCAGAGGCGAACCGCATACCGTAACGCTACCAAATCCAGCCATCCGCAGCGCCGCCGTCGTCCGGTGGTCGTGCCGAATTCGACACCACGCTCGACGAGTGCGTCGCCCACTTCGCAATGCAGCTCGGTTGGCATTGGCCCGGCACCCACGCGCGTCTGGTATGCCTTCACCACGCCGATCACCCGATCGATCCGGTTGGCTCCGATGCCCAACCCGCTCAGAACGCCTCCCGTCGCCGGCGAAGACGAAGTCACGTAGGGGTAGGTCCCGTGATCCAGGTCGAGCAGCACACCCTGTGCTCCCTCGTACAGAATCTTCCTCCCGTCCCGGTAGGCTCGATCCAGGAACAACGAAACGTCGTCCACATAGGGGGCCAAGCGACCGGCATAGGCGACGAATTCCTCGACCATTGCGTCTACATCCAGAGCCTGCGCTCCGTAGATGTTCTCGAGCCACACATTCTTTGCCTGGGCCTGGGCGCGCAACTGCTCGGCAAAATCGGCGCCGTGCAGTACGTCGAGTACCCGCAAACCGCGCCGCGCCGCTTTGTCCATGTAGGCTGGACCGATACCCCGGCGCGTGGTGCCGATGGCGGCTTTGCCCAGCTTACTCTCCGCGGCGCCGTCCAGCGCGATGTGATAGGGCAGAATCAGGTGCGCTTTGCCATCGATGCGCAGTCGTTTCGGGGACACATCGATGCCTTGTGCGGCCAATTCGTCCAGCTCCGCGAACAGGCTGCGCGGGTTGATGACCATGCCAGCGCCCAGCACACACGAAATCCCCGGGTACAGGATACCCGACGGAGCCAGGTGGAGTTTGAATGTCTGGCCAGCGGTCATCACGGTGTGTCCCGCATTGTCTCCACCACTGAACCTGGCCACGACGTCGGATTCGCTGGCCAGCATGTCGGTGATTTTCCCTTTTCCTTCATCGCCCCACTGGGCCCCCAAAATGGCTGTCCCTGCCATCACATCACCTTTCTTGTGAAGAATTTCTATTGCGCTATATTTTACCCCACGCGGGTCCTATGCGCAAGCCCTTCCGCGGCGTACGCCATCACTCACCGAGGGTGACGGTCCCGATTTCCACTTCCTGTCCCAACCGTGCCATCGAAGGCCAGGCGTACAACCCAGCGGTGACAGCGTATTCCCCGGTCGCCTTCGCAGGTACTTGCAGGACGTGCGCGTCCTGCAGCGTCTCGCCCGGCTTCCACGCGGTCGTCGGGTAGTAGGCGCCACCGAGCTGATGGTCGTCGGTGACCACGGTCCGCCCGGTGTCGTCCACCAGGTGGACGTACGACGAGAATTCGGTCGTCATCGGCTGGTCCGCGCTCCAGAACAGCACGATCTCCAGGGTATCCGGCATCGGGTAGCTCACGTCGTAGCCGGTCAGGCGAACCACATCATCGAAAGACGCAGCGAGCGCGTACTGTGGTGGCTGTGAGCCGTGTGGCGCGATGATTCTCACGACCGGTCCGCTCGCCCCGAGGCGGTATTTCAGCTCTAGCCCCGGCATCGGTTTGACCAGAAAAACGGGACGTCCGCTGTCCAGTACACGGTCGATGACCTGGGTCACATCCTGATACCCCGGTTCGCGCACGATCAGAGGAAACATCCCGAGCCAGCCCGGCTGGAGGCCGTCGATGTACTGAAAATACCACATCGGCATGATCTCGTCGCGGTCGTTGCTCACCAGGACTGCATCTTCGGGCAAATCCTGGGCGAGGATGGGTTGCCAAAAACGCTCGGCCTCGCGATTGCTGCGCTGGTTGACCGCTGGAAGCGTGCCTGCGAACACGTACAGGGGCAACGCAAGACTCAACAGAACGAGTAGCGCACCGGCCCAAGCCCGCCGGGCCGCGCGTCCCGCCGGAACGCCGGAGATGAAACGGGCAAGCTCCCAGACCGCCAGTCCAACCCACAGCACCCAGATCTGGTAGGTTGGGATGAACAACACGTAGATATCCCCGATGAAGTACAGCAGATTGAACACCACGTATGTCAGATAGGGTACCGCCGTCAAGATAACAAAAGGCCAGGCCCGTCGCCGAAGGCTGGCGAGCACGCCGATTACACCCAACCCAACTCCCACCCAGGTGAACTGCCGGGCAAGCAGATCGATTGCCATGACCAACCGGTCGCTCGTTACCGGCCCCTCCCCTAACTGCCCACCAAAGGCACCCGCCATCACCAGGTCCAGGAAACCGCCTACACTCTTCTCGTAGAGGACCAGCGTATGGGAGGGGGCGATCTGGATGTCCACGTAAGGCGCGTGCGGAGCGCGTAAAGGGATGTAGAGATAAAGGAGCTGTGGGAGAAGTAAGGCTGCCAGCAGCACCGGAATCGCGCGGGACCACGGAAAGCGCGCCCGTCTCGTCACGTACCAGACAAACAACGCCAGGGCCGGGAAAAGCAGTACAATTGTGCGATGGTGGGTCAGGCTGAGTCCGCAGACCAACACCAACAACGCGAACCACCTCTCCGTCTGGCCATCGTCATTCGTGGTGCTGGCCCACAGACGCAACGCCAGGTAGAGGATTGCGGCGACAAAAGCGCTGTTCAGACCGTACACTTCGGCGATGATCGCCTGGGACCAGAACGTGCCGGACACGGCCAGCAGCACAGCCGGAAGGATGGACAGCACGCGTCGCCACACGGGGGGACATTCGGGCGCGGTCAACCGCAGGCTCCACAGTGCCACCTGATAGGTTATGCCGGCTGTGATACCTCCCCACAGGGCGGAGAACAGATTCATCCGGTAGGCGACGTTTCCCACGGTCACGATGTGGCTCCATACCCAGCCCAGCATGGTGTAGAGCGGATAACCCGTCGGATGTGTGATTCCTGCAATGTATGGGACAAACTGGAATTCGCCGGCGTCCGCCATGAGGACAGAGGGTGCGGCCGTACACGCATACAATGCAAAACCTGCACATGCAACGAGAACGGTCCAGATCACGTCTGTTCGGTTTCTAAGCCATGCTGCCATAGGCACAAATCCAACATTCAATGCGGGGTCATCAAGTGGAGGGATTATAACACATCACTCAGTCTGAGTAAATCGTGTGTGGTTCCGATTTTCACCGTCTGACGATAGGAGTATAATACACACGGGATGACCCAGTGCGATAAGAGATAGGAGCATCCGATTATGCAAGCAATGGTTTTGCAATCGCCGCGGCCCATCGACGAGAACCCGTTGGTCCTGATCGACGTGCCAGCGCCTGTACCGGGCCCCGGGCAATTGCGCCTGCGCGTGGATGTCTGTGGTGTGTGTCATACGGATTTGCACACCGTAGAAGGTGAGCTGGAACTACCGAAGTTGCCGTTGATCCCGGGGCACCAGATCGTCGGGACCGTGGACGAGTCAGGTGCTGGGGTCACACGTTTTCGGCTTGGTGACCGTGTCGGGGTGGCGTGGCTTCACTCGGCGTGTGGGAAGTGCGATTTCTGCCAGCGTGGCCTGGAGAATCTGTGCCCGGATGCCAGGTTTACGGGTTTGCACGTCGATGGCGGCTACGCGCAATATACGCTTGCAGAGGAGCGCTTTGCGTATATCATTCCGGAACGTTTCTCGGCTGAGGAAGCCTCGCCCTTGCTCTGCGCGGGAATCATCGGTTACCGTGCACTGCGTCTGAGTGAGATCAGGCCGGGTGAGAATTTGGGACTATATGGTTTCGGGGCGAGTGCGCACATTGCGCTGCAAGTCGCGCGCCATTGGGGATGCGCGGTCTACGTGTTCACACGTGGGGAACATCACCGGCGGCTGGCGGCCGAATTGGGAGCGGTCTGGACCGGCAGTGCGCAGAATGCCCCTCCCGTCGCGATGGACGCCAGCGTGACATTCGCGCCGGTTGGGTCACTCATACCGCTGGCGTTGCGCCACCTGCGTCCCGGAGGGACGCTGGCGATCAATGCGATCTACATGACACCGCTCCCCGAGATGCCGTACACAACGATCTACCAGGAACGCACACTACGCAGCGTGACGAACTTCACCAGCCAAGATGCAGTGGAGTTCCTCAAGATTGCCGCTGATGTTCCGGTTAGAACGGAGGTCGAATTGTTCCCCTTGTCCGACGCGAACCGGGTCCTCCAGAAATTGAAACGCAGCGAGATCCGTGGCGCTGCGGCGTTGAAAATGCCATGAACGTGATGACTCGCCACAGCCGGCGTCGTCTCCTTGTTGGAATCACCCTGCTGACCTTTCTCACCATCGGTTTGCCGGATGGGATACTAGGCGTCGCCTGGCCTTCGATTCGCGAGACGTTTGTTCTCCCCTTGGATGCGATGGGCGTATTCCTGACCGTTTTCACCGCCGGGTTTCTCATCTCCAGCTTCAATAGCGGCCGGATCATTTCGGGAATCGGGGTTGGACCGCTGCTGGTCATCAGCAACGCCCTGGCCGGCTTCGGGTTGGCCGGTTACGTGGTCGCACCGTCTTGGTGGGCGATGGTCGCGTGTAGTTTCCTGGTGGGCCTGGGCAGCGGGACAACGGACGCCGGCATCAACACGTACGTCGCCGTCAACCACAGCTCACGCGTGATGAACTGGTCCCACGCCTGTTTCGGGCTGGGGGCGACTATTGGACCGGCGTTGATGACCACGATCTTCGCACTCGGCTATTCCTGGAGATACGGGTATGCAGTGGTCGCAACGTTGAGGGCGCTACTCGCGCTCGCTTTTGGTCTGACTCTCTTCCACTGGCGTGGCTCGACAGCCGAACCGGGCGAGCCGGTGACAGTGCATCCCCGAACGAGTGTGTCCAGTACCTTACGCCTGCCCATAACCTGGCTCAGCATTGCGATGTTCCTGGTGTACACGGGGATCGAGCTCACCGCCGGGCAATGGTCCTACAGCCTCTTCACCGAAGGGCGGGGAATATCACCTGAGATCGCCGGGCTGTGGATCAGCATCTATTGGGGGAGCCTCACGGCAGGGCGGTTGCTGATCGGATTCGTGTCAGACCGCATCAGCGGCATCCGGCTGATGCGGCTGTGTTTCCTGGGGATGCTCTGCGGCGGAGTGCTGCTTTCTTTACGCGGTTCCAGCACGCTGAGTTTTCTGGGGTTGGCGCTTGTGGGGTTTGCCTGTGCGCCGATCTTCCCATCGTTAATTGGGCTTACGCCCGGGCGGGTCGGTGCCTTGCACGCGCCGAATGCGATTGGTTTTGAGCTCAGTGCAGCCGCGATGGGCGGAGCGGTGCTGCCGGGACTGACGGGGGTCTTGGCGCAGAACGTGGGACTGGAGGTGGTCGGCCCCGTGCTCGTGGTGTCGGCTATCGTGATATTCGGATTGCACGAAGCCGTCGTCCACATGGCAACTTCGCGCCAGCCCGGAGGAACGCTCGTTTGAGTGTCGTGTCCGCTCTCTTGCAGAGAAGGTAACTCGTCCGCTACTACCGGCGCAGCGACTTTGGGATACGGACCGAGAACCGCCCCAGCTTGACGTCGTAGGCGGTTCCGCCGCGCCACTCGGCGGTCTGGTAGATACCCTCGCCGCCAATCAGCCGCTCGAATCCGGACCCGACTTCCAGTAGAAAGCCTCCATCTAAGGGTGTTTCCCCATGCCCGGGAAAGACCAGGTTCGTATCCCAACCGATGGCATACAGCCATTTCGCTGTCTCGATATACTGCCCCAAATCGGACCCGTCGCGGTGAGCCTGCAGCAGTCCGGTATGAACGGTGTCGCCAGTGAACAGCATCCGGTTGGTCTCGTCGAGCAAGCAAATGCTACCCGCTGAGTGGCCCGGAGTATGCAATGTCTCCAGAATGCGCCCGCCGCCGAGGTCTATCGCCTCGCCGTGGCTGAGCAGATAGGCTGCCTGCGATGGGGCGATCCGAAGCGTGCCCGTACGAGATTGAGGCGGAAGATACGACAGCTCGTGGGGGTTTTCTGTGAAATGGGCGTGCATCTCGGCCGCCGATATGCCGGCCTCCAGCAAGTGGGCTTCAGCGGAGTGAATTGCAATGGTGTCGAACAGGTGATTGCCGCCGGTGTGCTCCCAATGCGCGTGCGTGTTGACCACGATAACGGGCCTGGCGGTGATCCCTTCGGCCACCGCCTTGATGTTCCCCATACCCAATCCGCTATCGATGAGCAAGGCCCGGTCTCTACCTTCCACCAGATAACTGTGGGTGTGGCCTGCCTCGGTGATGAGGTGAACGCCGGGTGCCAGGGTCTCCACTTGAAAGACATCTTCGTGATCTGCCATATTATCCTTTCCAGTAAACGGCGGGGCGGCGATCCTGCAGGACAGGGAGGGTGCGCCTGACGGCCTGCACCATGTTCAGGTCCAGCGAAATGGTCAGTAACATTTCTGTCTCACCCGCTTCCACCACGTGTTCGCCCCAGGGGTTCACGACGGTGGAATGCCCGAAAAAGTGCGCGTTTCCGCCTGTCCCCACGCGGTTACACGCGACGAAGAAGCATTGGTTCTCGATGGCCCGTGCGCGCAGCAACGTTCGCCAGTGCTCCAGCCGGGGATGCGGCCACTCTGCGCAAAGGACGATCAGTTCCACGTCCAACAGCGCGTACTTGCGAAACAATTCGGGGAAGCGCAGATCGTAACAGATCGCCAGTGCACACTTGCCCCACGGCAAGTCGAAAACAGGTGTGCGGTCTCCGGCGGTGAGATAGCGGTCTTCGTCCATCAGCCCGAAAAGATGAACTTTGTCGTAATCGTCGAGCATATTGCCTGCGGGTGAAAACAACGGAGCGCAGTTATAGATAGCATCGTCCACGCGTTTCAAAATGGAGCCGGTGATGTAGATGGACTGCTCGCGTGCCAGATCGGCCAGGTGCGAAAACATACCCTGGCCTGGTTCCGCAGCGTGGTTGGCGGCATGCGGCAGGTCGTAACCGGTCGTCCACAACTCCGGAAACACGATGATATCCGAGCCGCGGCGTTTTGCTTCTGCCGTCAGCTCTGCGGCCTTCGTCAGGTTGACATCGGGCCGTCCCCATGCCACATCGATTTGCGCTACAGAAACCGTGACCATGCGGTTCGTCTTGGACCTCCTGTGGGACGCTGCACAACGTGAACCCGGCTGGATAGGGGTGATTATAGGTGAATCGTGTTCTCGGGTCAAGCAACGATGCGGTCCCTTGCCGCAAACCGTACCTTCGGCTACAATACCGTGGTTACATCACACAGGTCCATACCATCAAGAGGGAGATATTACGACATGGTCAAAGCGGCGGTCATGACAGAACCCAATCTGCCACTGGAAATTCGCGAATTTCCTGAACCGGAACTAGAGCCTGGCGCCATTCTGCTCGAGACACTGTTCAGCGAAGTGTGCGGCACGGATGTGCACCTGCACAAAGGGCAGCTCGCTGGTGTGCCTTATCCCATCATTCCGGGGCACATCAACGTCGGACGGATCAAGCGGATAGCCGGGGAGAGCTACGATGTGGACGGAAATCGACTCGAGTCGGGAGATGTCGTCACGTTCATGGATGTCCACGAAACCTGCAACAACTGCTGGTTTTGCCTGGTTGCCAAAGCAACCACGCGCTGTCCCAACCGCAAGGTGTACGGCATTACCTACTCAGCGGACGAGGGGCTTCTGGGAGGCTGGAGCGAGGAGATCTACCTGAAACCGGGTGTGAAGGTGGTCAAGCTGCCGGCGAATATCCCGCCCGAACGGTTCATCGGTGGGGGGTGTGGTCTACCGACGGCTCTTCACGCCGTGCAACAGGCCGGTATCCAACTGGGAGATTCCGTAGTGGTTCAGGGCAGCGGGCCCGTTGGGCTCAGTGCCGCCATTCTGGCACAGCTCTCCGGTGCATGTCAGTTGATCGTGGTGGGTGCGCCGCAATTGCGTCTGGATATGGCGCTGGAAATGGGTGTCGATGCGGTGATCAATATCGAAGAACACGGCTCGGAAGAGCGGATAGAGCTGGTCAGGGAGCTCACCAGTGGGCGTGGCGCTGATGTCACCATCGAAGCGTCGGGAAATCCGCACGCGGTCACCGAAGGGATGCGGATGACACGTGACAATGGCCGTTTCATCGTCGTCGGGCAGTATTCAGATGGCGGGGACGTGACGATCAACCCGCACTGGGACATCAATCGCAAACACCTGGAGATCAGAGGAACCTGGGGAATCGACTTCAGCCATTTCTACCGCAGTGTCAAGGTGATGGCGAAACATGGCGACCGTTTTCACTGGGAAAACCTGGTCAGTCGGAGTTACAGCCTGGATCAAGTCAACCAGGCACTTGCGGATGTGGCAGCGCTGAAAGTGATCAAGGCGGTCATCAAGCCCTGATCGTTCGGCCACGCGGTGCCCTGCGATCAGACAATGCCCAGGTAAGCTTTGCGCACATCGTCATTTTGCGCCAGCTCTGCCCCCGGTCCTTCCAGCACAATTTCGCCGCTTTCCAGGATGTAGCCGTAATCGGCTACATCCAGAGCGGCACGTGCATTCTGCTCGATCAACAGGATCGTTCGCCCTTCTTCATGGATGCGCCGGATGATGTCGAAGACCTGTTCGACCAGAATCGGTGCCAGCCCAAGCGATGGCTCATCCATGGTGAGCAACTTCGGCCTGGACATGAGTGCCCGTCCCACAGCCAGCATCTGTTGCTCTCCGCCGGATAGCGTTCCCGCGTGCTGCTTCTCGCGTTCTTTCAATCTGGGGAAGAGCTCAAATACCCGGCCCAAGTCCTGCATGACCCCTTCGTGATCTGAGCGGATATGCGCTCCCAGGTATAGGTTCTCAATCACAGTCATATCTGGGAACACTCTGCGTCCCTCAGGCACCATGACGACACCCCGTTCCACGATTTGATGCGGTTCGAGCTTCGTCAGATCCTGATCCTCGAATTCGATCTGTCCCGAGCTTGGTCTGACGATGCCGGAGATTGATCTCAACGTCGTGCTTTTCCCTGCGCCATTGGCTCCGATCAAAGTCACGATCTTTCCTTCGGGCACGCTCAGCGAGATGCCACGGAGAGCGTGGATTCCCCCGTAATGTACGTTTAGGTTCTCAATTGTTAACATTGGCACTCACACCCAAATATGCTGAAATGACCATGGAATCGTTCTGGATTTCTTCAGGGTAACCTTTCGCGATGGTGACTCCGTAGTTCAATACCAGCAACCTTTCGCAGATGCCCATCACGAGGCGCATCTGATGCTCGATCAAAAAGATCGTCAATCCGAAGTCCTTCAAGATCTGCTGAATGAAATCCATCAGTCCGTGGGTTTCCTCCGGGTTCATGCCTGCTGCCGGCTCATCCAGCAACAGCATCTTTGGCTCTGTGGCAAGAGCACGAGCGATCTCTACCCTGCGCTGCCTTCCATAAGGGAGGCTTCCCGCTTTCTCGTGCGCGACATCCTCCAACCCGGTTATTTGCAGCAACTCCAGGGATTCGTCACGCATGGCGCGCTCTTGCCGAACATAGCTGGGCAGACCCAGTCCGGCAACCAGGGGAGAGGTTTTCAGCCGGAGATGATGACCGACCATCACATTCTCCAACACGGTCATCTGAGGGAAGAGCCGGATGTTTTGAAAGGTCCTGGCAATCCCTTGTGCGGTAATCTGGTCGGATCTCAAGCCCGTGATGTCCTTACCCCGCAGGGTGACTCGCCCGCCGGTTGGTCTGTAGATCCCGGTGATGACATTGAAGGCGGTCGTTTTACCCGAACCGTTCGGGCCGATCAGCCCTACGAGCTCCCCTTCCTCCAACTCCACGTTGAAATCGGAGAGAGCAACCAGCCCACCGAATTGCTTTGTTAGATTCTCCACTTTTAGGACGCTCACTCTTGCACCCCGGCACTTTCTCGCCATATTCCCAGCTTGGTCAACAGCCAATTCCAGGAGAACTCGCTAGTTCCCATGATTCCCCGGCGATAGAACAGGATAACGATTAGAAAAATGATGGAAAAGATCACCATTCGCATGCCGGGTTGGCCCGGGATGGTGACTGGACCGATGGGAATGGGACCATCTATGGGCCGCAGTAGTTCGAAGAGACTCACATATACGGCGGCCCCCAGGACGTTTCCGGTGATACTTCCGACCCCCCCCAATACGACGACGGTCACGACTTGATACGAGAGCAGGAAGATGAACACGTTGGGATCTATGGTACTCAGCAGGCACGCGTACAATCCACCCCCGATGCCGATGAAGAACGAGGCGATCACAAATGCGATCATCTTGTGTCGGAACACCTGGATACCCATTGCACCCGCTGCCAACTCGTCGTCGCGAATTGCCATGAATGCCCGTCCGTAACTGCTCTTCACAAGCGTAGCGATGAAAGCGATAGTGATCACGGCTGCACCCCAACTCCAGAGCAGCGTAGTGTGACTGGGTATTCCCTTGAGACCCAAACTCCCGTTGGTGATTGTCTGTAGATTCATGTTGACCACACGGATGATTTCCGCGAGTCCCAAAGTTACAATTGCCATGTAGTCGCCTCGAAACTGCAGCGACGGTATCCCGACGAGAAACCCGACAAAGGCGGTCAGCAGCGCAGCCGTGACGAGAGCAGGTAGGAACGACCATTCCATCTGACTTAGAGGCCACATCATGGGGGCCAGGAAGAAGTTCTGTTCTTTCTGCGCAGGAGCCATTGTCAGGATGGCCGTTACATAGGCACCGACGGCGATCAGTCCGGCATGTCCCAGGCTGAACTGCCCTGTATATCCAAACACCAGGTTGAAGGTGACCGCCCAGATCACGTTGATGGCGATCAGAATCATGATCCGTCTCAGGTAAGGATTGAGATTTTGTTGCGCCCACAACAGAAATAGGACGAAAACAACCAAGCTAATCAGAGTCAAGATTTTGCTTACAGTGTTTTTGCTCATTTGCCTGCCTACGCTTTCTCTTGTATCTCTCGGCCCATGATACCAGTAGGCCGGATGAACAGAATGACGATGAGGAGAGAATAGGCAAATAAGTACTTCCAGCTTGCTAGTTCGGGAAAGAAAGCCACAATCATTATTTCCCCAACTCCCAGAATCACCCCCCCCAGCATGGCTCCCGGGACGCTTCCAATGCCACCTACGACGGCGGCGATGAAGCACTTCAAACCCAAGAACACCCCCATCAGGGGGAGAATCTGCGGAAATTTCATCGCCCACATCAGAGCGCCGATTGCAGCCAGACCGGAACCAAGCCCAAATGTCAGCGAGATGACCCAGTTGACGTTGATTCCCATCAGACGCGCTGCTTCCAGGTCTCTCGACACAGCGCGCATGGCCCGTCCTGTCTTGGTCCGGTAGACGAGGATGAACATCGCCACTAATAGCACCAGACATGTGGCAATGATGAACAGCGTCAGGTTATTGAATCGCACTCCTTGTACTTCCCACTGCTCAGCAAACATAGACGGACGAGGGAATGCTTTGGGACGCCCACCAAAAGCAACGATAGCGACGTTTTCCAGCAGCAGAGAGACCCCAATGGCCGAGATCAGAACGGAAATCCGCGGGGCATCGCGCAACGGACGATAGGCCACACGCTCAATTCCCATGCCCAAAAAGACCGTGCCGATGATAGCCAACAAAAATGCTACCGGCCACGGTAGCAAGAAAAGAGCGATACCGTAGAAGGCAAAATAGGCTGCCATCATCACGATGTCGCCGTGAGCAAAGTTGATCAGCCTTAGGATACCATAGACCATGGTATACCCTATAGCGATCAACGCATATAATCCACCTAGCGAGAGGCCGTTGGCGAGATGCTGTAGAAACAAGGTCAGGTCCATGAAACATTCCTCCGATGCAACTCCGTAGAAATAAAACGGGGAGAGAAGGAACTCCTTCTCTCCCCAAACTGCTTGCTTCTAAGGTTCCACAATCGTCAGGAATGAAAATGCACCATCCTTCACGGTCTTGACTACTGCACTCTTCACGGCATTATGATCAGTATCGATGGTGATCCAACCGGTCACCCCTTCGAACTTGTCGGTTGAAGCCAGGGCATCACGGATCGCATCCCCATCAGTCGAACCTGCTCGCTCGATGGCATCGACGAGAAGCATGTAGGCGTCGTAACCCAGAGCGGCAAAAGCGTTTGGCGCTCGTCCGTACTTGGCTTCGTAAAGATCGACGAACTGCTTGGAGGCGGGTGTTGTTGCGCCTTGTGGGTCATAGTGCGTGCTGAACGTCAACCCCTCAGCAGCATCTCCGCCGATCTCGATGAGCTCTGGCGCGTCCCAGGCATCACCGCCCAGCAACACGCCTTCGTAGCCCAATTCACGTGCTTGTTTTGCCAGCAGCGCTGCCTCACCATAGTACCCCGAAGAGAATATGACATCAGGGTTCTTGGAAATGACATCAGTGAGTTGGGCCGTGAAGTCCTGGTCGCCGGTCTGGTAGGATGAGAACGCCACAACACTCTTGGGGTCCCCTGTCAGCTCGATGAATTTTTCACGGAAATAGAAAGACAGGCCCACCGAATAGTCCTGTGCCACATCCTGGATAATGGCTGCTGTCTTGGCATCCAGGTCGTCAACCGCGTACTTGGCCATGACTGCTCCCTGGAACGGATCGATGAAACAAACGCGGAAGTAGTAAGCCTTCCCTTTGGTCACCAGAGGGTTTGTCGGGGAACAGCCCACAACGGGTATTCCTGCCTTCTCTGAGACCTCGCCGCCAGCCATAGACAGAGAACTGCCATAGCTTCCTACGACTCCAACAACACCTTCCGCATCGATCAATCGGGCCATCGCATTCGCTGCTTCAACCTTCTCGCTCTTGTTATCGACGAGAACTACCTCGATCGGCTTGCCAAGCACCTCACTTTTCTGTCCCTTAGCAAGTTCGATACCTTCCCAGGTCTGTTCCCCTCCCGCCGCCATAGCCCCAGTCATCGGTTCGAAAACGCCCATCTTGATCACATCTGGTTCGGCCGCACCGACTACAGGTACCGACACAACGAGCATTGCCACGACTACCAACAGAACAATCAATTTGTTCGACATCATCGTCTCCCTTCATTAACTAGGTTGTTAATCCAATACGCGATCAAGCAGAGTCCGGCCAATAGCCTTCCTCAGCTTTGCCTACCCTGACTCCTATTATAGCATTTCCAAACGGCGGTGTCAAGCGGGTTTGTACTGATTTTTACATTGTGATATATCAGATGGATTTCAGTTGGCCAAACATCTAGAGTGCGTTCGGCGAAGCATGAATCGCCAGGCAACTTCGTAGCTCTTCTGCTATTTCTTGCCCAAGTTTGGACATGCAGGAAGCAGCGCTATAATCTGTACGAGGTCCGAACTCAGTTCGGACATATCATCTCCCAAAGGAGGGAACAATGCACCGACAACATCTATCTGCGATTGACCCGGAGCTGGCCCGGGCGATCGAGCAGGAGCGTCAGCGTCAGGAGACGACGATTGAGCTAATTGCTTCCGAGAACCTGGCCCATCCCGCCGTTTTTGAAGCGGAGGGGACTGTTCTGATGAATAAGTCGGCGGAAGGTTACCCCGGCAGGCGTTACTACGGTGGCTGTGAATGGGTCGATGTGGTCGAGAGTCTAGCTATCGAGCGTGGGAAACTGG
>ENA-OSEO01003032-OSEO01003032.1-sediment-metagenome-genome-assembly--contig:-NODE-3032-length-21188-cov-3.723035_pt1 | contig 21188 bp, 20 predicted proteins | sample MGYA00237883_ERZ534232 | MGnify/ENA metagenome assembly ERZ534232
CTCAGACGCGGAACAATTCCGAAGGATCGTAGTCGGTCCGGGCATCGGCGATCATCTTCGCTTCGGCGTCCCTTCTTTTGTGAAGGCCGGGAAAGGCGTCTGGGTCCCACAGCCGCTTCATGGACCGGATCTGCTCGGAAATTCCATTTAGATCCTTTGCGATCACCAGGGGCTGGATGGCCTTTATCTCCTGCCGGCTCAGGGTAAATTGAATGCCGATTAGTCCAAAAAGGGCGGTTGCGTGCAAAATTCAGGATTGACATCAATAATTGAAAAAATATAGTCTTTATGGAGTGTTGGGCATTACAGGAAAGGCTTCGGAACAAATAAAAGGGCCCGTCCATGGGAAAAAAGCAATAGATGCAATGGTACTTCTCCACAAACATCGCACAACTTTGATTTGTCTGGTTCTGGTTTTGGCGACCCTTGCCGTATATTGGCAGGTGAAACATTTTTCTTTCGTCAACTATGATGACCAGCTTTTTGTAGAGGACAATCATCATGTTCAGCGCGGGTTGACCTGGGAAAACGTTATCTGGGCTTTTACCGACGCTTCTAAATTCAGCGGTTACTGGGCACCTATTACCTGGCTGTCCTTTATTATTGATTATGAGATTAACGGAAAAGCTGCAGGCGGGTACCACCTGACCAATGTGCTCTTTCATGCTGCAAATACGATTTTACTGTTTTTATTTCTCAAACAATCCACCGGAAGTCATTGGCGCAGTGGCTTTGTCGCCGCCTTGTTTGCGCTGCATCCGCTTCACGTGGAATCGGTTGCTTGGGTCACTGAACGAAAAGATGTATTGAGTACTTTTTTCTGGATGCTTGCGCTTATGGGGTACGTCGCATATGCTAGGAATCCGGGAAGAAAAAAAATGTATCTCTTGGTTTTACTGTTATTTTTCTTCGGTCTTATGGCCAAGCCTATGCTCGTTACCTTGCCTTTTGTTTTTCTACTGCTTGATTGCTGGCCCCTCTCACGCTTTAATTTCTTCCGCCATCCGGCGTGCGCGAGTTCAGGAAAAAAAAGGACCGCCACCTCCTTGATCGTTGAAAAAATACCGTTTTTTCTTATCGTATTTCAGGTATGTTTCGTCACCTATATTATGCAAAAAATAGCTGGCGCCCTCGCACCACTCGATTTCTACCCCATCAGCGTCAGAATTGCCAACGCACTGGTTTCATATTCCCATTACATCTGGAAGATGCTGTGGCCCGTCAACCTGGCTGTTCCCTATCCTCATCCGGGTATGCCCCCCATGTGGCAGATTGCCGGTGCGGTTGTTTTTGCGGGGGGCTTATCTTTTTTAAGCATCCGCTTGGCCCAGGAGAAACCCTGGCTCCTTGTCGGTTGGTTGTGGTATATCGGCACCCTTATACCGGTGATCGGGCTGGTTCAAATGGGTTCGTATAGCATGGCCGATCGGTATACTTACGTCCCGCTTATCGGTTTGTTTATTATTATCGCATGGGGCGTTCCTGAACTCATAGCCGACCGACCCCATAAAACCATATGGCTTGCCACGCTGTCGACAATCACCCTTATCATTTTAACGGCCGTTACGGAGAAACAGGTTCGGCTTTGGAAAAACAGCTTTTCACTTTTCAAACACGCAATTACCGTTACTTCAAACAATTTTGTCGCCCACTCCAATCTGGGACTCGCACTTGTCGACAGGGGACAGGTCGATGATGCCATCCACCATTACCGGGAAGCGATACGCATTAAACCCGATTATTCAGTAGCATACAACAACTTGGGATCAGCACTTGCCCGCAGGGGGCAGGCCGATGACGCCATCCGGCATTTCCGGAAAGCGATACGCATTGAGCCTGATTATGCACAAGCCCACTATAATCTGGGGGTAGCACTTGCAAAAAAAGGGCAGACCGATCAAGCCATCCGGAGTTACCTGGAAGCGTTGCGCATTGAGCCCGATTCTGAAGAAACCCACAACAATCTGGCCATCGCATTTTATGCAAAAGGCAGTGTCGCTACGGCTATAAGACACTTTAAATTAGCCTTAAAAATTAACCCAAATTCTTCCATGGCAAGCAACAACCTTAAAAATATACGGATGTTAAAACAAAACGAGGGCACCCATCAGGCTCCAGGCGATTGATGCTCTCAACTATCGGTTGCACGTCTGAATTAGACCCGGAACAATTCCGCAGGATCGTAGTCGGTCCGGGCATCGGCGATCATCTTCGCTTCGGCGTCCCTTCTTTTGTGAAGGCCCGAAAGGGCGTCCGGGTCCCACAGCCGCTTCATGGACCGGATCTGCTCGGAAATTCCATTGAGATCCTTTGCGATCACCAGGGGCTGGATGGCCTTTATCTCCTGCCGGCTGCCGCCGGACATCCGGGTCCCCCGATTGAAAACAAGCGACAGCAGCATGCCCTGGGCGTCGGCCGGCAGCTGCTCGACCCCCGGGTAGGCCTTTCGGGTCATTTGAGCATAACGGGGCAAGGTGGAGGTATAGAAGACTTCCTTTGCGGCCTCAAGGGGGATGGTGATTCGCTCGATGGGGGAAAGCGAATCCCGCGCTTCCTCCTTTTTCAGCCCCACCACTTCCATGAGATCATCCAGCTCGGCATCGGCGATCCTGCCTTTCCAGTCGCTGCGCACCTGGGAGGCCGGATGGTATCCCAGGTCATACCCGATGCCGATGGTCACCCCGCTTTCGGCGCCGGGCCAGGTGGGATGCGAGAGGAACCGTCGATAATACGCCTCGGATGAAATCTCGAATTGCACGATCTGCTCCAGGGCTTGTCGGGATACCATCAGGCTGTACTCCCCCGCGGTGTCGGAAGGGGCGCCCAGGACCTGGTCCACGAGGGATTCGATCCGGGAAAGGGTGACCGGACCCAGTATGCCGTCGTCTGCCAGACCCAGTCTCCGCTGGATGACCTTGAGCCTTTCGGTAATGGTGTTGATCGCCATGGCTGACATGCCTCCTCTCTGCAAAACCCATTCCCTGTCGGAAGCCTATGAAAGGCTTGGACTTTGATATACCGGATTCGAATTACCGATACCTGTCTTGTTCTGATTGAGAAAATTCCTGATAAGAAGCTTCAGCAAACGATTTTGGATCGAGGTTAACCCTGGTGCAAAAATATCGCATCGGGCGAGTAGGAGCCGAAGGATACGGATCGATGGTTCGATCCGGCCAAACCCGAAGCGCTATCCTCCGCCCACCGGGGGAAAAACCGTCACCCGGTCCCCGTCCGCAAGCGGGTCGTCCAGCTTGCCCTGCCGGTCGTTGAGCAGGATGACCTTGGGGGTGTCCGCGGGGATGCCCAGCGTTGCGAAAAGGTCCCGCAGCGTGCCCTCCTTTTCCATGTCCACCCATCGCGCATTGCCCGCCAGATCCGGATCGGGGAGATATTTTTTCATCTGGGTGAGCAGCCTGATTTCAATTTTCATCCGTATGCTTCCGCCCCCCTGATCATTTCCCGAAAACGATGCCCGGCAGAAAGGTGATGGTCTCCGGGATGAACATGATGGTCAGCAGCACGGCCATCAGCGCAATATAAAACGGGATCATGCCCGTTGTGAACTGCATGATGGAAATTTTGGAGATCTGGCAGATGATGAACATGCAAAGCCCCATGGGCGGGGTGACCAGCCCGATCATCAGCGCCAGGGTGGTCACCACCCCGAAATGGATGGGGTCCAGCCCCACGCTGTTGACCAGGGGCATCAGCATGGGGACAAAGATGATGATGTTGGCCGACGGGTTGATGAAACAGCCGGTGAACAGAAACGCGCAGACGATGAGGGTCAGCACCACCTTCGGATCGGAGGAAACGGAGGTGATGGCATCGGTCAGAAGGATCCCGGTCTGCTCCCGTGCGAGAACCCAGGCCAGGGCGAACGCACCGCTCACGATGAACATGATTTTTGAGGTTTCCTTGGCCGTCTTGACCAGGATGCCGAACAATTCGGAAAGCCGCGATTCACGGTACACCAGAAAACCGACGATCAGCGCATAGACCACGGCGACGACCCCGGCTTCGGTGGGGGTGAAAATCCCCCCGACAATGCCCCCGAGCACCACCACCGGCGCCCCCAGCGCGGGCAGCGCGACCAGAAACACCCTGCCGAGGGTTTTGGCCGACACCCTTTCGGTCTTGGGATAATTCCTTTTCTTGGCGATAAAATAGATGAAGATCGCCATGTAGATGGCCAGCATGATTCCGGGGACAACCCCCCCCACAAAGAGCTTTCCGATGGATATCCCCGCAACCCCCCCGATGATGACCATGGGGATGCTGGGGGGAAAGATGGGCCCGATGGTGGCCGAAGAGGCCGTTATGGCTGCGCTGAACCGCTTGTCGTACCCCGAATCGACCATGGCCTTGATTTCGACGGTGCCCAGCCCGCTGGCATCGGCCAGTTCCGAGCCGGACATGCCCGAAAAGATAAAGCTGGCCAACACGTTGACATGGGCCAACCCGCCTCTGAAATGCCCGACCAGCGCATTGGTGAAATCGAAAATCCGGGAGGTGATGCCGGTGCCGTTCATGATGTTTCCCGCCAGCATGAACAGCGGGATGGCCATCAAGGAGTAGGATTCGGCGCCGGCCACGAACCGAAGCGGAATCATCACGATGGGCAGGCCCGGCTCCACCAGGAAATAATAGAGCGCCACCGCGCCCATGGTGAAGGCCACGGGCAGGCCCCCGGCAAAAAGAAGAACCATGAGGAGAAAAAGGGTCAGCAGCATATCATTTCTTCCATATCTTGCTTACGACCGAAAGCAGTGAAACCGTCAGCATCAGAAGCGCCGAGACCGGCAGCGAAACAAACAGAAACGATTTGGAGATCTCGACGGATGTCGCGGTCTGGTTGGAGTACGCCTTGACCACCGGAATCGAGTAGTACAGGAGCACAAAGAGAAAGACATGGATGAGGGTGGTGGTCAGGATGGTCAATACTTTTTTAACCTTCTCCGGCAAGAGATCGAAAACGATATCGATGACGATATGGCCCTTGTCTCTGAAAACCAGGACCGCGGCGATGAAGGTCATCCAGACAAACAGCCATTCGGCCATCTCCCCGGCCCAGAGCAGGGATCCTTTGGCCACATAGCGGGTAAACACCTGCATGGAGAGCAGCACGACCATCGCGGCAAGCATGGCCGCGCTGACGATTTCCAGGATCTTTTCAAGACGTGTTTTCATGGATCGGCCGTTTCCGTTGGGTTGTATGGAAGCGCCCCCCGCAGAGGGTCTCCCGGGGTGCCCGGGCAGGATGCCGGCACCCCGCCGGGGCGGGTCGGCCCCGGACGGGTTGGGGCGGGCGCTTCAACGATCGGGTTGCGGCTTTTAAAATAACCTATTTCTTCCTGAAGGTGGCCAGCTCTTTTTGTATGTCGGCAAACAGGTTGGGAACCCATTTGTCCTTGAACTTTTCCGGGATAGGCTCGAGCACCTTGCGGAACGCGGCCTTGTCGACTTCAACAAAGGTCATGCCCCCCTTTTTGAGCTTGTCGACCCAGACCTGGTCGTTGTCTTTCTGAAGTTTGGTGTGAAACCCGGTGATGTAATCCCCGGCATCCACAACGACTTTTTGCAAATCCCCGGGCAAGCGCTGGAAAAATTTCTCGGTAACCCCGTAGGTGAAAAACGGCACCTGGTGTTCGGTCAGGTTGCAGTATTTCTGGACCTCGTAAAAATGTCCCGAATGGATGAAGGCATAGGGATTTTCCTGGGCCTCCACGATGCCCTGCTTGAGCGAGGTGTAGATTTCGGCAAAGGCGATGGAGGTCGGCAGCGCCCCCAGGGCCTTCCAGGACTCGACATAGATGGGCTGGAGGGGCACCCGTATCTTGAGCCCCTTGCAGTCTTCCGGTTTGCGGATGGGGCGGTTTGAGGTCAGGCACCGCTTGCCCCGGGGACCGTACCCGATCACCCGGATCCCTTTGTTTTTGAGGATTTCTTGGTTCATCCGTTCCCCGATGGGTCCCTTGACCACGGCCAGCAGCTCCTCAACATTGTCGAAAATGTAATAGGCGCTCCAGATGTTGTATTTCGGGGATGCCTGCTGAAACAGGGTAAACCCGTATATGGCCATCTCCAGGCTGTCCAGTTCCTGGGCCGTCACCATGTCGACTTCTTTGCCCAGTTGCTCGTTGGGATAGAGCTTTACCTTGATTCTTCCGCCGCTTTTCTCGTCCACCACCCTGGCAAATTCCTTTGCACACAGGTCATCTTCCGCACCGGACTGCCCCAGATAGGCAAGCCGCATTTCAATCGGTTTCCCGGCGCCGAATGCGGCTCCCGCAAAGATCAGACAAACGCTCGCCATGACTACCCAGAGTATTTTTTTCATCTTGCCTCCTTCTGGCACGACCTCATTAAGGGTTTCCATCATTGTCTTGGGATCGATAGCCCCCTCACCCTGCCCTCTCCCCCAAAATGGGGGAGAGGGATGGGGTGAGGGGGCCCGAACCTGTAAAGATTACTGTTTCCCCCCCCTTTTTGAAAGGGGGATTTAAAAATTGAAAAGCCGGTCGATCTCCTCCTGGGGAACGTCGAACACGGCGTTTGTGGGGGACAGCGGGTCCCGGCGCATCCAGTCGGGAAGCCGGTCCGCCTCGGGGCCGATGCCCGCCTTCAGGTTGAAGGCCCGCTCCTGTCGAAGCATCTCTTTGCCCAGGTCCCTAAAATCGTCCGCGGTCCATTCGACCCCATAGAGCGCTGCGACCATCGCTGCGATAAGCTCGGGCCGCTTCTCGATGAAGGTAAACATGCACAGCCCCGTGGCATCCAGGGCCGCAGTGAGGATCTGCTGGTTGCGGGACCGCTCCACCTGCCCCACCGGCGAAAGCGGGTCTTCTTCCACCACCCCCGCGGTATGGTCCGCCCCCTGGGGGCTGGTGGCATAGGTCACGGCCCAGCCCTTCAACGAGCGCGCCGAGTGGGCCGGGATCCCCTGCCCCTTCACCGCCGGGATCCGATCGATCCCGAAGACCTTGGCCGTGTGGGTCACCCCGCTTCCGAGAATGCGGCCCATGGGGGTCCCCTGTCCGATCTCATCGATGTAGGCCTCGGCTTTCCGGTAATCCCCGAACTCGAACAGCCCGGCATCGTTGAGCACCCCGATGGTGCACCCCACCTCGATGGTATCCAGCCCCAGCTCGTCGCACTGCCGATCCATCCGGGCCACCGCATCCAGATTGTCGATCCCCAGATTGGCCCCCAGCATGGCCACGGTTTCGTACTCCAGCGCGGAGGTCAGATGGTTTCCGTCGGCATCGTGAAAAATGGGGGAGCATTTGACGATGCACCCGGGCATGCAGGCGTTGCCCATGGATCCGCCCCGGGCGTTGTTCAGCGCGATCATGGTATTGGAGCAAAGGCCCTTTCGCTTCTCAAAGGAGCCGTGGCGGTGGTTGTAGCTGGGCAGGCTTCCCCGGTCCCCGTCCGCATCGATGCACACGTTGGTCCCCAGTTTGTGCATGACGGGGGTGCTCGGGCCGTTTTTGATGGCTTCGGCCGCCTCCCGGGCCGCCTTCTTGAATGCATCCTCGTCTGCGGCCTTGCGCACCGATGTGCCGGCGCCGTCCAGCACGATGGCCTTGAGCCCCTTTGCCCCCATCATGGCGCCCACCCCGCCCCTTCCGGCATGCCGTGCGGGTCGGTCTTCGGGATCGGTCACCGCCACGGTGGAGTTGGCCATTTTCATCTCCCCTGCCGGACCGATGATGATGATCGAGACCTTTTCTCCAAACCGCTTCCGAAGTTTTTCGCAGGCCGCATAATTCTTCATCCCGACGATCTCTCCGGCCGGCTCGAGCACCGCCCCCTTGGAATCGATCTTGAGCACCTGCCAGGCATCGGCATGCCCCTGGACCATGACGGCCCGGATCCCCAGCCGCCCCAGCATATGGGCTGCGGTTCCACCGGCATTGGCTTCCTTGATACCCCCGGTCAGCGGACTTTTACCGCCAAAGGAGATCCGACCCGACTGGGGTGCGCTGGAGCCGGCCAACAGCCCGGGGGCAACCACAAAAAGGGCTTCCGGGGAGAGGGGATGTTCGGTGGGGCTTCCGTATTGCGTCATCAGGTGATCGATCATGGCCCGTCCGCCGACGATGGTCTGTTTCGGAAACGGTTGGCGGACCACCTTTTTTTCGGTCATGTTCACCTTGAGCAGGCTCATAAGCGGCTCCTTTCATGGGGGCGGTCGGTTGGTGAGGAAAAATAACATCGCGCGTCTAACAATTTCTCCCAGAATCCATCGGGTTTGTCAAATGGATTGAAATTTTGGGAAACCGCCCGGCCCTGTCAGCCCGCTCAAAATTGCCGAATCGATTGACAGCCCCCCCCTGCCCGGAGTAAGAAAACCATACAGGAGGACAGCCGCCGATGAACAGCATCCAACGCTTCAATGCCCTGCTGGCCCAACAGCCGCCGGACAAGGTCCCCATCCGGGTGGGAAACTACAACGTCCTGATGACCCACTACTACCGGATGAGCATCGGGGACTACCTGGAAAACCCCGGCCTTAATGCCGAGCATTTTGTCCGGATGGTCCGCGAGTTCGAGCTGGACAGCATCAAACCCGGGCTGGGGTATATCCTCTACGGCTGCGGCCCGGAGATGGGCCCGGTCTGGCAATTTCCCGAGGACAACTTTCCGGCCGCGGTCAAAGGGGTCATCGACAGCGATACGGACATCGATCGGGTGGGGATCCCCTCCGAGCCCCAGGGGTACTTTCGCAATTTTCTAGAGATCAACCGCAGGGTCAAAGACGCCATCGGAAACCAAACCCACCTGGGGGTATCCATTCTGGGGCCGTTTTCCTGCGCGGCGTTTCTCAGAGGCTACGAAAACCTGCTGGTCGACATGGTCCAGGACCCGGGCTTTTTTTCCCGGATCATGGAAAAAGCGGTGGAGGTCTCGGCCTTTATCGGCCGGCACTGCCTGGGGCTGGGTTTCGGCTGGACCAATCTTCTGGAAATTTTTCTGATTCCCGGGATGGTCAGCCCGGACGCCTATCACCGACTGATCGCTCCCCACTGCGATGCGGTTCGAAACCGGCTGTCCGATCCCCCGATTCCCAATTCCAATGCGGCGTTTATGGGAAGCCCCGGAAATCCGGAAAGTTACCGCGACGGCAAGCACATCTATGAGTATTATTTCGGAACCGCGGAATCGCTTGAGGTCATCCGGGAAGCCTCCCGGTTCATGCTGCCGGGCTTTCCCCGGCTGGTCTCGCTTTCCGGAAACGCCCTGGTGCACTGGCCGATCGATGAAATCCTCGATTTTATCCGCCGGGGGCTTGATTTTTTCGTTCATGAACGGCGCGAATATCCGTGCATCTTTTTGCCCTCCCTTCAGTCCGAGGGCCCGGATCAGGCGCCGGAGGTGGCCGAAAAGCTGCGGACCATCGCAGACTTTCGAAATGGGTACCAACTTGTTTCGTGACGGCATAGCAGTGTCCCTCCATAAATAGCCTTTATTCCCCTCCCCCTGTCGAAGATCCGCCTTTGGCGGAATGGGGGAGGGTCAGCCCGCCAAAAGTGGATAAGGGTTGGGGTGATAATATCTTGATAATATGCATAAAACAGTTATCGAATATCCCCCTCCCCTAACCCCTCCCGCTCACGCCACAGGCGGACCTTCGGCTGGGAGGGGAATTTATGGATGGGTACTCGCTGACGTCAATTCAGTAAGGTACACTGCAGAGTGTATTTTTTGGGTTAACCTGAAAGGAGGAGACAATGAAGATTCGAGGCAAAAATTTCAAATGGTTCCCGTGTATTCCGGTCTTGGCCGCGGTGCTGCTGGTCATTTCCCCCGCCCATGCGATGACGCTCAAATTGGCCCACACCATGAGTGTCAACGACACGATGCACCAGGGGACCGTCAAGTTCGCCGAACTGGTCAAGCAAAAGACAGCCGGGGAGATCATCGTGGAGGTCTTTCCCACCAGCCAGTTGGGAAACGACAAGGCCATCATCCAGGGCGCCCGGATGGGGAGCATCGATATTTCCATGACCGGAAACCCGTTTTACACCGGTACCGAAGCGGCGTTGAACGTCCTGGATCTGCCCTACCTTTTCAAAGATTTCGATCATGTCTATGCCGTTCTGGACGGGCCGGTGGGAGCCCGGATCGGCGCACTGTTGGAAAAGCACGGGCTCAAGGAACTCGGCTTTATGGAAATCGGTTTTCGAAACCTGACCAACAACAAACGCCAGACCAGAAAACCCGCGGACTTTGAGGGCATCAAGGTGCGGGTCACCCCCAATCCGGCCCATGTCCAGGCCTTTCAACTGCTCGGTGCGGTCCCCACCCCCATGCCCTTCGGGGAAGTCTATATGGCGCTGAAAACCGGTGCGGTGGACGGCCAGGAAAACCCGATCACCCTGATCCACGGGCAGAAATTCTATGAAGTCCAAAAATACCTTTCGCTGACCTACCATGCCTATTCGACCTCCCATGTGACCATGAACCTGAAAAAATTCCAGGGGCTCAGCCCGGCCCACCAGAAAGCGCTCCTGGATGCCATGAAAGAGGCCGCCGCCTTTCACCGGAAGCTCAATCGAAACCTGGAAGCCGACCTGCTCAAGGAAATGCAGGCCGCCGGCATTCAGGTTGAAGCCGAGCCGGACCGGGCCGCCATCGCCAAGGTGGTGCAGCAAAAGACCCAGGAGAAATATGCCGAAAAGTTCGGCTGGGATCTGATCAACAGCATCAAGGCCGTGGGGAAATAAGGAAATCGTGTGATGGGCATACCGGCCGGGGCCAAGCGAATCGCCGATAAACTGATCGAGGGCGCGGGGAGCCTTCTTCTGCTTGGGGTAACCGTCCTTGCGATCCTTCAGGTCATTTTGCGGTACGTGTTCAATTATGCCTTTATCTGGAGCGAGGAACTCTCCCGGCTTCTGTTCATCTGGATCATCATGCTGGGGGCCGCGCTGGGCGTCTCCCATCGAAAGCACATGGTGATCGAATTTATCCATCAACACCTGCCCGGGGCGGTCGGCGCGTGGACCGCCCTGGGGCTTCAGCTCCTGGGGGCGGTGTTTCTGGGGGTGCTGGTGATCAAAGGCGTTCCATTGCTCGCGCTGACCCGCACGGACTACTACGTGACCCTTCCGTTTCCGGTGATGTATGCGTATCTGGCCGCGGTGGTCGGGGGCGGGCTGATGCTCTTCTACTGGCTGTTTGAAATCGCCGCCACGGTTCGGCGGCTGATTCGAAAAGACCTTCCAGCGGGAAACCAGGGGGAAAACCGTGTTTCTTGAAGTCTATGTCTTGATCGGATCCATGCTCCTGCTGATCCTGCTGGGACTGCCCCTGTTTCTGTCCATCGGCTGCTCCTCCCTTATCACCATCTTTTTTTTCCTGCCGGATCTTCCCCTCGAACTGATCCCCCAGAACCTGATCGGGGGCATCGACAGCTTTTCGCTGCTGGCCATCCCCTTTTTCTTTCTGGCCGGTGAAATCATGAACAGCGGCGGGCAGACCACCCGGATCATCCGTTTCGCCGAAGGGGTGGTCGGGCATATCCCCGGCGGCCTGGCCCACGTCAATGTGGTCACCAACGTCATCTATGCGGGGATTTCCGGGGCCGCCGTCGCCGATGCGGCCGCCATCGGATCGATCATGATCCCGGCCATGAAAAATGCCGGCTACTCGGCGCGTTTCACCGCAGCCATCAACGCGGCGGCCGCCACCATCGGCCCGATTTTCCCCCCGTCGATCCCCATGATCATCTACGGGGTCATCGCCAATGTTTCCGTGGGAAAGCTCTTCCTGGCGGGGGTGATCCCCGGGCTCATCATGGGGCTCTACTTCATGGTGACCTGCTTTGTTCTGGCGGTCCGCCGGGGCTACCCGAGGACCGAGCGGATGGCCCTGATCGATGTAATGAAAAGCACGGTCGAGGTGTTCTGGGCGCTGATGTCGCCGGCGGTTATCGTGGGGGGGATTCTGCTGGGAATTTTCACCCCCACCGAGGCCGGGGCCGTGGCCGTGCTCTACAGCGTGATCATCGGCGGGCTGGTCTACCGGGAGCTGCGCCTCTCGGATCTGTCGATGATCTTCAAATCCACCCTGGTCAACTCCGCCACCGTCTTGATTCTGGTGGGCACCAGCCAGATCTTCGGCTGGGTGGTGGCCCAGTCCAATATCGGGATCGAAATCGGCAACATGATGACGGCCATCTCAACCCATCCCATGGTCATTCTGCTGGAGCTCAACATCCTGTTTCTGGTTGTCGGCATGATCATGGATCCGCTGGCCGCGCTGATCATCTTTGTTCCGATCTTTCTTCCCATCACCCAGTCGGTGGGGATCGATCCCGTCCATTTCGGGCTGGTCGTGGTGTTGAACCTGATGATCGGGCTGAGCACCCCGCCGGTGGGCTATCTGTTGTACATGACCTCGGCCTTGGCCGAAATTCAGGTCGAGCAGGTCATCCGTGAGATCATGCCGTTTCTGATCGTTATGCTCGTCATCCTGGTGATGTGCACCTATTGGCCGGCGATGGTACTGTTTTTGCCGAATTTACTTTAATCTGCCGCCTGAGCGGAACAGGCTCGAGCAGGCAACCGGAAAGCGACCGAACCATGAAAATTATCGATCTGAGCATGACCCTCCAGCCCCACTGGCGCTGGAACATCCAAACCAAACTCGCCATGGATCACAAGAAAAACGATCCGTTTCAGGTCACCGTTCTGACCCTGCCCATGCACGCCTTTACCCACGTGGACACACCGCTTCACATCGAACCGGGAAAAATCACCATCGACCGGGTGCCCCTGGACCGGCTCTGCGGGCCGGCAGCCGTCGTGGATCTTTCCGCTTGCGGGGCCAACACCCCCATCACGGCCCAAGACCTCGAACAAAAAGGCGGTCATATCACAGAAGGGGACATCGTCATTTTAAAAACCGCCTGGGATCGCAAACGCGACTGGCTGACCAAAGAATACTGGCTGGATGCCCCCTATGTTCAGGAAGATGCCGCCGAGTGGCTGGCGAGGCGTCCGATCAAGGCCGTGGGATTCGATTTCCCCCAGGACTTCGCCATACGCGAGATCCCTGCACGCCATCCGCCGGCAACCGAGATGCCGACACACCACCTGCTGCTTCGAAAGGGTATTTTTTTGATCGAATATCTGTGCAATGTGGACCAGATCGGACCGGACCGGGCAACGGTCTATGCCCTGCCCCTGAAGGTAAAACAGAGCGAAGGGGCGCCCGCACGGGTGATCGCCGTCATCGATTGACAGCCGGGGTATCCGCCCTTTTCCGGCGCACCGATCTTACTGCAAGCACTATGGACAATCCGATTTTTGTCACCGCTGCGGCCGGCCTCATCATTTTTGTCGCCTTTTTCATCCGCTCCCTCACCGGCTTCGGCAGTGCGCTCATCAGCATACCGCTGCTTGCGGTGCTGTTTGAGCTGAAATTCGCCGTTCCCTTGGAAGCGCTCTTTGAAGTCGGCCTGAGCATCGTGTTGCTGCCAAGCGTCTATCCGTTCATCCGCAAAACAACCCTCGTCCCCCTGATCATCGGTGCCCTGCTCGGGTCTTTGCTGGGGACCTTCGTCCTCTATTCATTTTCAAACCTGTATCTTAAAAAGGCCCTGGGTGCGGGGGTCATCCTCTTTGCGCTCCATTTGATCACGGCAAGAGCCGACGATCGGGAAAGGCCGCCGTCTTCAGGCTGGGGCCTGCTGGCCGGAGGCCTCGGGGGGATGTTTGGCGGACTGTTCGGCACCAGCGGCCCCCCCTTTGTCATCTACCTGACGTACCGGCTGAGGCGAAAAGAGGTCTTGCGGGCATCTCTGATCGGGTTGTTTGCCGTGGACTACGCCTGGCGGGTGGGGGTCTATGCAGCCACCGGACTGCTGACCCCGGAACTGTTCACCTTCGCCTTGGTGTTGACCCCCGCCTGGGTTTTGGGGACGATCCTCGGCCGGAAAGTTCACGTTCACATCGGTGAGCGGCGGTTTATGCAGACGGTGGCCGCGCTTCTCGCGGTTTCGGGTATCCTCCTGCTGATGGATTAGAACCGATCCCTCCCGCACCGGTCACTGCACCCCCGGGCGTTTGCCCCGGGACCGCCGATACAAAAAGACAAAGAGGGTCGCTGCAAACAAATGGATGATGATGAAGGTGGAAAGAACCACGGCATAGGATCCTGTTCGGTCAAAGAGCCAGCCGGCATAGATCGGGGATAGAAAGGTGCCCAGACCGTTTCCGATCAGCATGATTCCCCGCAGGGTGCCGTAGCTCCGGCGGCCGAACAGATCGCCGATCAGCGCCCAGTTCAAGGGAACGATCCCCATGGTGATGGCCAGCCCGACGGGCAGGACGTAGAGCAAGGCACCCGATCCGCCCAGGATGAGCGCCAGCATTCCGACGATGGTCGGCAAAACCCCCAAGCCGCACAGCAGGGACTTGTTCCACCGGTCTCCCATCCAGCCGCTGACCAGGGTCGTAAGGATCGTACCCAGGGCGAACAGGCTGATCAGATAGGCGCTGCCCACTTCGCTCATCCCCTTCCATACGTACAGGGGGACGAAATGAACCGCCAGGGCGACAGTGACCGAAACCCGCAGCCCGATGGCCCCGAACAGCAGCCAGTAATCGAGGGTCCTGAGGGCATCCCGAATCTTAAATTCGACTTCGCCCGATGGATCCACCCCCGAACCGCCGGCCCTGTTCGCGGCAGGCTTGCCCGGGCCGCCGTCGGGAACCAGACCCATCATTTCCGGGGTCCGTCGGATCGGAAGGGCGGAAGGCACGGCGATGCCCAAAATGAGAAGCCCGGAAATCGTCACCGCGGTTCGCCATCCGTAGGTGACGATCAGGTAGGAAAGAAACGGCGCCATGATCATTCCGCCGATGCTGGATGCCGCTCCCGTGATGGCGAACCCTTTTCCCCGGTGCCGGACAAACCAGCTGTTGACGGCCGCATAAACCGGGTGGAAAAAGCCGGCATTGAATCCCAGCGAGACGATAAAGATATAGACGAAAAAAAATCCCATGAAGCTCTGGACGGTGGACAGCAGCAGGAGGCCCGACCCGGCGAGAACCGATCCGATAAGGATCATCACCCGCGGGCCCCATCGGTCGACCATATACCCCACCAGGGGGCCTTCCGCTCCCCCCTCCAGCCGGGCGCACGCATAGAGAAGGGAAACGGCTGCACTGCTCACGGCCAGATCCCTTTTGATGGGAAGAAAAAAAACCGTGAAACTGTGGTAGAGAATCCCCGATCCGACACAGACGACCATGGATCCGAGAAAAAGAACCCACCAGCCGTAAAACACCCGGTTGAAGATCCAAGAAGGGGAAAGTCTCATGGGCATCGAATCCCTGTGCGCAGCGTTGTGGTGCCTCACCCAAAGGGCTTTCGAATTTATCCCCGGAAGCCTTCATTTGTCAACCGCTTGGGTTGGATGCCGGCGATTTTCGGTGCAGTGAAGTCGTACGGGTCCGGGGGCGAAGACGGGGGAGTTTGCCGGCAACCGGTGCGGGCAGGGACGGTTTGAAACGTCCGGGAATGGAACCATGAGACGGGGTGCGGATGCGGATAGTCGCTTGTGCAAAAATGGGAACACCCCTTCGCCCTCGGTGGCAACGGAGCCCATCGAGCAGGCCTGGGCACCTGTCTTTCTAATGAGTGTCCGCTTTTTCGGCTTTTTTCCTACCCACGCAAATGGAGCGGAAGGCACATCCCTGTTGATCGCAGTACCCGTTGGCGGAACCGAAACAGTCAAAATTTCCTTCCGCAAGCTGGATGTGACGGATCAATTCAGCCTTTGATTTCCGCATCGTGGGAATACCCAGTGTGTGGGCCATGGCCCTGACTTCATTCATTTTCATCGCAGCGGTTCCTTTCGCCAAGGCACGCAGGTTCACCCGAAACCCCGTGCCGTTTGTTGTACCCGGTCCTCCGATTAATTATAAAGCAATTTACGTGCCATCGGAAATGGCGCTGACGGGGGAATCCGCTTCATCGGCGATTGGCGGCCACCCCCCGTGCCGCCTACCGGCGCCGGGGGGTGGGGGGTGGGAAAACCCGCCCCGAAAAGGATCTTTTTGCCGGTTCTTTCGTCAGGAAGTTGCCAAGAACCGTTGGGGGTCTGTCGCCCGGGTCGGACCGCCCTTAGGGTTTCGGTTCGAGAGGGTCGGCATCGAACCGTATCCCTTCCCATCCCTCCCGCATGAACGTTCGGATGTTGGCATGATCGGTGCCGTCCGGATTTTCCAGCACGTCTTTCCAGTACAGCTCACCGAACAGCGCCAGGGTTTCTTTACGGGACAGATGATACCGTTTGCCCAGGGCGAATATCTTGCAGGAGCCCTCGTTCTTTCCCGGCGGGTTGACCACCGGCCGCTGCCCCTGCCCGTTTGTAAACCCGACCGGGGTATAAACAAAATGATCTTCTACGACCTTGAGGGTCTCCTTGAAGGTGACCTGTTCCCCCTGTTTGATGCGCGCGATCAGTTGCTCCGGGGTCATGGGTATTGCTCCTTTGTCTTTAGGTGTTTAACACGACAAATTATCGGTGAATAAATGCCCGCCCCTGTCGTTGCGGGGATCCGTCAGACCCGCTGGGTGAGTTCCCCGTTTTCGTCGAAACCGATGGGAACCCAGTCCCCGGCCGCCCGGATGTCCGGCCGATCCTTGATTTCCTGCCAGATCGGCTCGGAAACGTAGAGGTCGTCCAGCTTGAGCGTGTTCCGGATGATGACCACCCGGGGGATCGCACCGGGCAGATTCCAGACGGTCTTTACGGCGACGTCAAAGGCCTCCTTTTCGGTATCGACCACGATGGGGATCTTTGCCCGCTCCAGAAAGGTGGCGGTGATGGTGTTGGTGTAGGTCGCCTTCAGATCGAGTTTGTCGTAGAGCCTGCGGGTGATCAGGTCCGCGGTTCCGATCCCCAGCGCATTGCCGCTGGTCTCCTCGGTCAGGTCCAAAACGATGATCCGCTTGATCTTGGGGGGGGTGTATTCCGCCGGATCGTAGGAGAGGATCCCCCCGACGATGTTGGTATCCATTCCGGTACCGCTGATGTTCTTTCCCATCTCCTGCACGAACAGAATGTCGATATGGGGTACCGGAAGCTTGGGCAGCAGGGCCTTGCATTCGGCGAGCAGATCCCGGTCGACTCGTTTAAAATCCCGGGGGGCCGCGCCGGCGATCCGGCAGGTTTCGTCATAGGCGTTTTCCAGAATTCCGATCCCGCATAGAATGGGGGCCTTTTCGAGAATGACGTCGGCAAACCGGACCATATAGTCTTTCAACCCCTCGACCCCGAGCGAGTGGACGAGGCTTGCGCCCTTGTGGTTTCCCAAACCCACCGCCAGGATCTTGCACAGTCCGCTCTCGATGCCGGACTTGAATCCGGTATGCACCTTGACGCGGTTGACCGCGATAATGCCGTCGGATTCATAGGCGATCTTATCGAAATAGACCTTCAGCCCGTTGTCCAGCGTGCCCAACTCCACGACATCCATGGTCGCGCCGACGGGCACCCCCATGGTTTGTTCGGAAAACCCATACTTTTTGAGAACCGCGCGCTGCCCCTCTGCCGTGGCGCCGCCGTGGGATCCCATGGCGGTAATCAGAAACGGGTTTCCCCCCCGGGTTTTCACCGCTTGGATGATCGTTTGGATGATCGTCTGCAGGTTCCGGATCCCCCGGCTTCCCACGGTGATCCCGATCCGCATTCCCGGTTTGACCATCTCGTCAAAGCGGATCGCGGCCAGCTCCCGGGAAACGGCCCCAGGGATGTCTTCTATCCTGTCATCGTTGAATATTTGATTGATCCGCCGGATGCGAACCGGTTCCATTTTTCGTGTCCTTTCTCCAATTGACTCCCCTCGCACCTATGGGATTTACGGGTTCAGGGTTCAGGGTTTCGGCATTTCATATCTTCCTTACCGCCTCACCGATTCTATCCATTCCCCGCTCGATCTCCTCGTAGGCCGTGGAGTAGGCGATCCGGATGTAGCCTTCCCCGACCGCACCGAACGCACTTCCCGGCACCACGGCCACCCGGGCCTCCGCCAGCAGAAAGTCAGCGAATTGCTTTGAGGTCATCCCGTATGGGGTCACGGATGGGAATGCATAGAAAGCGCCCGCGGGGGGGACGCAGGGCATGCCGATCTGCTCCATGCGGGAGATGAGCAGTTTTCGACGCCGGTCAAACTCGGCGACCATCTCCCGCACGCAATCCTGGGGGCCTTCCAGGGCCGCCTGGGCGCCGTATTGAACGAAGGCGTTGGGGCAGCTGACGATGTGCTGGTGGATCTTTATCGCATCGGAAACAATCGGGCGGGGTGCGATCAGGTAGCCGACCCGCCACCCGTCCATGGCATAGCTTTTTGAAAAGCTTCCGATGATCAGGGTCCTCTCTTTCATTCCCGGTGCATTGGCGATGGGATAGTACGCGACCCCGTCGTATACCATGTGCTGGTAGATATCATCGGCGATGACCAGAAGATCGTTCTCCACGGCCAGGGCTGCGATTTTTTTGAGTTCCGCTTCGGGATAGACCTGGCCGGTGGGGTTGTTCGGCGAGTTCAATATGACCACCTTGGTTCGATCGGTGATGGCCTGTTTGAGCCGGTCCGCAGTCAGCATGAACCGGTCCTTGGCGGTTAGCGGGATCGTGGTGCAGCTCGCTCCGCAAAGAAAGGCCCATCCGGTATAGTACACGTACATCGGTTCGGGGACGATCACCTCGTCTCCGGGGTTCAGCACGCTCTGCATCCCGATGTAGATGGCTTCGGTCGCGCCGCTGGTAAAGATGATTTCATCGGGGTCGACCCGGAGCCCGAAGTCCTGGGAAAGCCGGTTGCACAGCGCTTGGCGCAGCGGAAGGATTCCCGGGCTGGCGGTGTAATGGACCTCGCCCCGATCCAGGGCGTTGATCGCCGCCTGCTTGATGTGCGGCGGGGTGTCAAAATCCGGCCGACCGATGGAGAAATTGGTGACGGAAATCCCCTGCTTTCTGGCCGCCTCAACCTTGGCGAATACCTCCCGGATCTCGGAAAATTTTATTCCCTGAACCCTCGATGCGGACCATGGATTGTCCATTGCTGTCGTCCTTTCCCAAAAGGTCTGTTCAGACCCGAATTGAACCCACTCCCCTCCCCGTCCCCCTCACCGCTTGATGATCAGGCCCAGCGGATCGATCTTTTCACGGATCAGACGAAGCTCTTCGGGGGTGGGGGGTAAAACCTCCCGGCTCTGCTCAACCGCTACCTCAAAGCCCACCGATTCGCGGATCGCCTGGGGCGAGCTTCCCGGAAAATACCCCCACAGATACATGCGGCCCGTATCCTTGTCGAACCGGAAAACGGCCATGTCGGTGATGACCAGCGAATCTCCGGGTCGGGAAAGCCCGCAGCGGCTCCGTTCTTCGGGGGTTTTGGGCATTCCGGGGGACGTTACGTAATCCAGCCGGGGGACGAACCGGCGCCGCTCCTGCTTCATGAAGGTCATCACCCGGCCGGCATAGGCGGCCGCATCAAAGGCCCCCCCCGCCCCCGTGAACCGCATCCTGGGCTTGTGGTAATCCCCCAGGCAGGTGGAATTGAGGTTTCCGTAGGGATCGATCTCGGCCGCGCCGAGGATCGCCACCACCCGGTGTCCGGTTCGGGGGTTTTGCAAAATGGCGAAGCTTTCAGCCAGCCCCGCATTGATGGTGGTCCCGAACATGATCCGGGGGTCCGCCACCGACAGCGGCAGCTCTCTGAGCTCGCAGTCGATTCCGCCGGTCTCGAAAAAGATGATGCTCCGGGGGGCGCTGATATGTTTGGCCGCCATGGCGGCCACCATGGAAATACCGGTTCCGCAAAAGACGATATCTTCGTTTCGAATTTCCCTGGCGGCCGCAATGGCCATCATTTCCTGCGGCGAATAGGTCATTTCGATTTCGCACCCCCCCGGGGCCGGTACCCCAGCTCGGGATCCGCCTGAATGGACCGGAGTCTCTCCGGGCCGATCCGCTCCAGAAACGCCGCGTGGGAGGAGACCCCGTAAACGGTATCCTCGAGGTAGGCGGTAAAGGTTTCATCGGTGGATGCGGCCCTGCTGTAATGCTTCAGGTGGTCGTCATCGTAGTCATAATACCGGTAGCAGGCCGTGGGGTATGCCCCGTAGGGCAGATGCACCACCGCATCGACGATAAAGAAGGGGAACTGATTTCGGTCCGGCTCCTTTCGGATCGCCTCCCGGGTGACCAGCTCTTCGCAGGATACGATCACCCGCTTGGCGGCCTTGGCCTGCTCCACGTCCGCGAAGGTCAAGCCCTCGATTCGGCAGGTGCCCTCGGAATCGGCCTTCTGCACATGAAGGAGGGTGACATCCGGCCGGATGGCCGGAACCAGGACGATTTCTTCCTGCTTACCCGGCTCGGCAAAAGGGTTTTTCAGCGTAGCCAGCTTTTTGGGCGCCACCCCCGGGGTTTCTTTCCGGAAGGCTTCATCAAACCCCCACTTACGGATGACATCGGTATCGAGCGCCCCCTTGAGCGGCATGAACGGGACCCCCATGGCCCCGGCCAGAAACCGCATCACCATCTGGTAATTGGAATAATCCTCGAACCGAAGGGTCCCCCCCTCGATGGCTTTTCTGAATCGAATTCCGCCTGCGGGAGAAAACCGGGCGATGCCCCCGTAGGCCACTTCGGTTGCCTTGACGCAACCGGCTCCGATCAGAAGATCAAACGCCATCCCGTGGGAATGGACATAAACGTGAAGGTCTCGGATCTTCTGGCGAACGATCTCGTAGGCAAGCCCCATGGGGTTTCGAACGATGGTAAAGCCCCCGATGGAAATATGACACCCGTTATGGACGTATCGCTCGACGGCTTCCCGAAGATCCATCACTTTATCGGTCATCTGCACATATCCTCAGATCGCTCCGGCGCCCCAATCCGGTTCCGGTGGATGTTCACCCTCCGCATACCCTATCTTGCCGATAAATTCAACGATCGAGTGAATTTCCTTTCCGCCTCCCCCACAGGGGGCCGACTCTACCCACCGGCGGACCCGGCGGGCAGGGCAATCGCATGTAGTCCGATATTCCAAGATATGACACGGCAGACGGGGTATCCGATTTTGGAATCGGGAAACTGTCTGAAGATCCTTAGGGGTCGTTAAACAGAACCCAAAATGTGCAGTGGATTTATGCAA
>ENA-OSEO01003033-OSEO01003033.1-sediment-metagenome-genome-assembly--contig:-NODE-3033-length-21187-cov-6.582568_pt1 | contig 21187 bp, 15 predicted proteins | sample MGYA00237883_ERZ534232 | MGnify/ENA metagenome assembly ERZ534232
GATATCCTCCCTGTTTTGCAAGATTTTTAGGTGAAATCATTGTAGCATAAAACATGAGGATTCTGGCCTTTTTCTTTAAACTTTATGGGACAGCAGTGGCTCAGTATTAAAAAACCAAAAAAGTGGTTTTGACTTGGATCAAGGTTTTTACTTAAAATATATAGTATGCTTATTTATCAATAAACTGACTAAATAGAAAAATTCTCTGGTATTGATCTCGTGGAAAACCTATCAAAAACCATAGATTCTTTGAAGGCGGAAGTGAAGACGCTGCGTCTGGAACTGGCTGAATTGCGGGAAGGCCAGGCAGCGTTGAAAGAAAGTGAGGCCAAGCACCGCCTGATGATTGACTTAGCCCTGGAGGGGATTTGGTTGATCGACGCCCAGGCCAGGACCGTCTTTGTCAACCAAACCATGGCCGAGATGCTGGGTTATTCCCCCGAAGAAATGCCGGGCCGGTCCCTGTATGATTTCATGGACGAAACGGCCCAGAAAGAGGGTGAAAAATATTTCGAGCGACGCCGTCAGGGTTTCCGTGAGGTTATCGATTTTTGTTTTCAAAAAAAAGACGGGAGTGAACTATGGGCCATATTGTCTACGGCCCCGATTTTTTCCAAAGAGGGTGACTTCACCGGGGCTCTGGCCATGGCCGTCGACATCACCCAAAGAAAACATTACAAAGAGAGTCTCAAGGCCCAAGAGGAGCGCTACGCCTTGGCCGCCCAAGCCGCAAAAGTGGGGGTGTGGGATTTCAACCTAGTTCTGGAAACAGGCTACATCGATCCCAACTGTAAGGCCCTTCTGGGTTACAAGGACGACGAGCTATCCAATGATCCGGCGGTTTGGCGGGAACTGATTCACCCCGAAGATCGCCGGCGGGTCGAAGAATCTTTACACACTTGTATTGAAGGGCGGTCCACTGAGGTGGCTTGTGAACACCGTATGCTTCATCGAGACAAGTCGAACCGCTGGATACTGGCCCGGGGCTGCTTGATCCGCAATGATGAGGGCCGACCCCAAAGATTGATAGGCACAGCGGTGGACATCACCGAAAGGAAAAGATTGGAAGACATGCTCTACCAGGCCCAAAGGATGGAAGCCCTGGGAACCCTGGTGGCCGGTTTTTTCCATGAGATCAATAATCCCTTGAACCTGATCATGTTTAATATACCAATCATAAAAAGGATATGGGCCGACGTCCTTCCGGTGCTTGGAGAAAGGGCCGCTCTTGAGCCGGGAAAAACCTATGGCGGGTTGAGTTTTGAAATGATTGAGGAAAACTTGGATCAACTCTTGACCGATATGGACCTGGCCGCCGACAGAATGGCCGAGACGCTCAAACGGTTGAAGGATTTCGCCCAAAAGTCCAGTCTGGCCGATGTAAAACCTGTCCAGCTCAATACGGCGGTCCATAACGCTTTAAGGCTGGCCCAGACCACCATTAGAAAATCCGGGGTGAAAGTCGAATTGGACCTTACAGAAAATTTGCCCATTATCCAAGGCCATCTGCAAAACCTCGAACAGATGATTTTAAACTTGTTGCTAAATGCGGTTCAAGCCATTGACCATGATCAAGGCCGAATAAAGATCAAGACCCTTTGGGATGAACCGGAACAACAGGTGGTTTTGAAGGTGGAAGACAATGGCCGTGGCGTTGATCCTGTCCTGGCTGACCGGATCTTTGACCCCTTTGTTTCGAATAAGCAGAGCCAAGGGGGGACTGGCTTGGGTCTCTCGGTAACCTACCGTTTGGTCCAAGCCCATGGCGGACGGATAGATTTTCAAAGCCGCCCTGGGGAAGGAACTATTTTTTCCGTTTCTCTTCCCACCGAGATCAAACCCCAACCGACTAAAATTCTGGTGGTTGATGATGAGGAATCGATCCGCTCCATGCTGACCTACGCCCTGACCAGACAACAGAACTACACTATTGAAGAAGCCGCCAGCGGGGTCGAAGCTTGCGTTAAACTTGGATCTTTTAAGCCCGATCTGATTATTCTAGACCTCTTCATGCCCGACATGGACGGGCTGGAAGTCTGCCGGTTTATCAGGGAGAATACCGAACTGGCCGGCACAAAAATAATGATCATCACCGGATATCCCGGGCACCTTAAGCTAAAAGAATTGAATGAACTGGGCTTCAAAAATATTTTTTATAAACCCTTGGACCTAATCAGGTTCGTCAGCGAAGTGGAAGCGGTTTTGAGTGCAAATCAAGTTGGAAGGGTTGAGTGATGGAATCCATTCCGGAAAACGCTCTTATTCTGGCCGTCGACGACGATGTGGGGCTACTGAAGAGCGTCAAATTCGGACTGATCAGCGCGGGTCTGCCCGAACCGGCTTTGGCTTCCGAAGGCCGAAAGGTGATTGACCTGCTTAGAAAGCACCCTTTCCGCCTAGTCTTATTGGACCTGATCATGCCTGATTCCGACGGTCTGGCGGTCCTTAAACAGTTGAAAGAGGAATTCCCGGAAGTTGAATGTGTGATCATCACCGGGGTGGATGAGGCCGGTTCAGCGGTTCAAGCCATGAAATACGGGGCCTACGACTATCTGGTCAAGCCCTTGGACTGGGAAAGGCTGATCATTGTGGTCAATCACGCCCTGGAAAGATACAGCCTCCGTTCCGGACTCGACCTTTATCAGAAAAGCCAATCTTTGGCCGGGTTAAAAAATCCTGAAGCTTTCGCCGAAATGGCGGCCGAGGATGAAAAAATGGCCTTGATCTTTCATCAGGCCGAAATGATCGCTCCGACCGATTACAACTTGTTGATTACGGGAGAGACCGGAACCGGCAAGGAGATGCTGGCCCGAATCATCCACCGTTTGAGCCCCCGCTCATCCGGACCCTTTACCGGGGTTAACCTGGCCTCTTTCGCCAAAACCTTGTTCGAAAACGATTTTTTCGGGCACGCCAAAGGAGCCTTCACCGGAGCCTTGAGCAATAAAAAGGGATTTTTCGAGGCCGCCCAAGGAGGCACCCTGTTTTTAGACGAAGTGAGCGAACTGGACCTGGACCTCCAACCCAAACTTTTGCGGGTCATCCAGGAAAAGCAGCTTTACCGCCTGGGCAGCACCAATCCCGGCCAAACAGATGTGCGCATCATGGCTTCTTCCAATCAGGATTTGCAAAAGCAAGTCAACGAGGGTCGTTTCAGATCCGATCTTTTTCACCGGCTGAACATGTTTCATATCCATATTCCACCGCTCCGGGAGAGAAAGAAGGATATTCCTCTCCTGGCCCGCCATTTTTTAAAAATATTCGCCGGGCAGAATAATAAAGACATAAAAGACTTGTCCCCTGAACTGACTGAGCGCCTGCTGAATTATCCATTTCCGGGCAACGTTCGCGAGCTGGCCAATATCATCCGCTCCGCCGTGATTATGGAAAAAGGAACGGTCCTTAGCCTAGCCGCTGCCAGATTCCTATCCTCTGGCGAACCATCTCCACATGAAAACGGACAGCCGGCCACTCTGGCTGAAGTGGAAAAGCGGCATATTTTAAAGGTTTTAGAGGCCGTCGGCGGAAACCGGACTAAAGCCGCCAAGATTTTAGATATTGGCTTAAGGACCCTCCAGAGAAAGCTACAGCAATGCTCCACGTCAGAATGACGCACTATCGGCCGATCTGACCTAATTTGCTTATTTAGCTGAATATATTCACCAAATAATAAAACGCCCATAGGAACTGCGTCGATTTGACGTATTTATAAGTCCTGATTAGGACAGAGCTCAAATAAACCTGCCGTTGCACTTCAAGTTCAACCATATAATTTTATTACATAAATATCATGAATCTTCTTAAAGCCGACATGTTGGCATATTTCATGCTCTCTCTTAAATCAAATTACCGGGAGTGGCTATTTAACCGATTTAAAACATGGAAATAAGGTGCATCGCCTTATTGTCAGGAGAAATTAATGATTCTCATCGTGGACGACGATCCCGGAACCCTAAACGCCTTGAAGATGGGGTTGAACAGTTTCGGTTACCAGGTGATCACCGCCGCCAATGCGAAGGAAGCCTTAAGGATTATAGAGCGCTATAAGAAAGAGTCAAAAAATTTGGACCTGCTTCTGACCGACTTGAAAATGCCGCAAATGAACGGCCTCAATCTAGTTAGAAAAGCCAGGGAATTATTTCCCGGTCTATATGCCGTGATTATGACCGCTTACGGCAGCGAATGGGTGGTTAAAGAAGCCGAAAATATAGGCTGCGGATATTTGGATAAACCCTTTCGGCCGGAAACCATTGTCAAAATGATCAAAAAGGATTCCAACGGCGGAAACAATAAATTTGCATCCTCGGCCTGAAAAAATCTTAGACCTTTTAACTGGAAATATTTTTTACAGGAGGGATCAGTCATGGAAGATCAGGAAAAAAACCAAGAACAGCTTGTGGAGGAATTGTCACGAACCAGGGCGGAGCTAAAGGAATGCCGGTGGAAATGGCAAATGCTGCTGGACAATGCGCCTCAGAAGATCTTCATGAAAGACACCGAGAGCCGTTGGGTTTTTTGCAACGAAAAACTGGCCCAGGATTTGGGTTTATCCCCTGAACAAGTGGCCGGGAAAACGGACTATGAATTTTTTCCCAAAGAATTGGCGGAAAAATACCGGGCCGACGACCAAAGGATCATGAAGTCCGGCCAACCAGAAGTCCTGGAGGAAAGTTATATCCAGGCAGGTCAGGAGGTGATCGTTCAGACTTTTAAGAAACCGATTAAGGACGATAGCGGCCGAGACCTCGGCATATTGGGTATTTTTTCGGACATCACCGCCTACAAGCGGACCGAGCAGGAAGCGGTCAGGCAAAACAAGGTCCTTAAAGCCATCAACCGGGTCTTTACTGAAGCCATTGCCTGTGAAACCTGGGAAGCCCTGGGACAAGCCTGCCTGGAAATCGCCATGGACCTGACCGATAGCAAATACGGATATATCGGCGAGATCAACCCCAAGGGACGACACGATACGATTGCCCTGAGCAATCCGGGCTGGCGGAACTGCAAGGTTCCGGAAACCCAGGCCCCCCTGCTGATCAGGGACATGGAGATCAGAGGCATCTGGGGCCGGGTCCTGAAAGACGGCGTTTCTCTTCTGACCAACGACCCCGGGTCCCACCCGGACAGCGTCGGAATACCGGACGGACACCCGGACCTGACGGCCTTCCTGGGCGTCCCCTTGAAGGAGGCCCGGAAGACCTTCGGGATGATCGCCCTGGCCAATAAGGAAGGCGGTTTTGAAGACTCTGACCGCGAGGCGGCCGAATCCTTGGCTGGGGCTATTGTTCAGGCCCTGCGTAACAAGCGGGCCGAGATGACGGCCAAGGCGGAACGGCAAAGGCTTTTCCGGCTCATGGACGGCCTGCCGGCCTACGTCTATCTTCAGGCCCCTGATTACACCATCCCCTTCGCCAACCGATATTTCCGTGAGACCTTTGGAGAAAATGAAGGCGTCCCCTGCTATAAACTTCTTTTCGGCCGGAACGAGCCTTGCCAGCCATGCGTCACCCTGAAGGTCCTGGAAAGTCAGGAACCCCATACCCGCGAAGAAAATTTGCCCAACGGCCGCACTTATGAGGTCCATTCTTATCCTTTCTCCGACGTGGACGGCTCGCCCCTGGTCCTGGAAATGGGCTTTGACATCACCGACCGTAAACGGGCCGAACAGGTCATTGCCCGGCAGGCCCGGGAGATTTTAGAACTATCCACCCCGGTGGTCCAGGTCTGGGAAGGTGTGGTAGCCGCCCCCCTGATCGGCACCCTGGACAGCGACCGGACCCAGCAGTTTATGGAACGGTTTCTGAGCAGCATCGTCGAGACCAAGTCGCCGGTGGCCATGGTGGATATCACCGGCGTGCCGACCGTGGACACCCAGACCGCTCAGCACCTGATCGAGGCTATCACTGCAGCCCGACTACTGGGCACTCAGGTCATCCTGACCGGAGTCAGCCCGGGCATCGCTCAAACCCTGGTCCATTTGGGCATCGACTTAGGAGGCATCGAAACCCGTTCGTCTCTGGTCGGGGGACTCAAGGTGGCCTTGAAAATACTCGGCCTCCAAGTGACGAAACAGTAACGAAGCCATCTGGAGTGCATAACAATGAACGATACAGCCGAGACTAAAGAAAAACTGTTAAATAAACTGGTCGATCTCCAGCGGGAAATCGAGGAATTGAAAAGGGAAAAACTCCAAAGCGACCGGCTAAACAAGGACATAACCGTTCAGCACGATCAGCTTTTTTCCATATTCGGCAACATCAAGGAACATATCTATGTGGCCGATCCGGAGACCTACGAGGTTTTGTACGTCAATGGGGCGGTCAGAAATTCCTTCGGCGACGTTGTTGGGAGAAAATGTTACCAGGCCTTTCAAAAGCTGGAGGCCCCGTGCCCGTTCTGCACCAACGACCGGATTTTTGGTGAAAATCTAGGCCAAACCTATATCTGGGAATTCCAAAACCAGGTCAACCGAAGATGGTACCGATGTATCGATCAGGCCATTCCCTGGCCGGACGGGCGCATGGTCAGGTACGAAATGGCTGTCGACGTTACGGACTACAAGAGGACCGAAGATATCGTGGCCAAGCAAAACCAGGAAATATTGGAACTTTCCACGCCGGTCATTCAAATCTGGCCCGGTATAGTGATCGTTCCCCTGATCGGCACCCTGGACAGCCAAAGGACCCAGATTTTCATGGAGCGTTTTTTAAACCGGATCGCGGAGACCCAGTCGACCGCAGCTCTGGTGGACATTACCGGCGTGCCCACGGTGGACACCCAGACCGCCCAGCACCTGATCGAGGCCATCACTGCGGCCCGGCTCTTGGGCACCCAGGTCATTCTGACCGGAGTCCGGGCCAACATCGCTCAGACCTTGGTCCATCTGGGTGTGGATTTATCGGAGATCGAAACCCACTTTTCCCTGATCGGCGGACTGAAAATCGCCCTGGATATGGTGGGGTTGGAAGTGATTCCTAAAACGGCCCAAGGCCGGGAGGAGAAGTAATGACCGGGGAAAGCATTTCGGTAAATAAAATCAGGGATATTCTGCTGGTGACCGTGCCGGCCGATCCGGACGATGAGACCATCTCCTTGCTTCAAGAAAAGATTCTCCTGGCCATGGAACGTTATGAGGTCAAGGGCCTGATCCTGGACATTTCCACGGTGGAAATCCTGGATTCTTTCTTCGCCCGAACCATCATCGAGACGGCTCAGATGGTCCGGCTTATGGGCGGACGGACGGTAGTGGCCGGGATGCGGGCCGGCGTGGCTATTACCGCCACCCAACTCGGGCTGGTCTTTGGAGATTTGAGGACGGCCTTGGACGTGGACCGCGCCTTGGATATGTTGAGAGACGCGCCATCGCGGAGGTGATGGCTGAGATGGAAAGAAAAAAGATTAATCAAGTGGTTATTTCCGGCGAAGGGGACATCCTGGAGGTCCGTAAAACGGTCCGCAATGAAGCTGCGGCTCTCGGTTTCGGACCCACGGACATCACCCGGATCGTCACTGCGGCCTCAGAACTGGCCCGCAACGTGTTCCGGTTCGCCGGAGATGGCGTCATGCTTTGCGCTCAACTCTCTGCGGATGGACGAATCGGCCTGGAATTAGTCTTTGAAGATCAAGGGCCGGGCATCGAAAACATCGGCCAGGCCATGGAGCGGGGTTTCACCACCGGCGGGGGACTCGGTTTGGGTTTACCCGGAGCCAAGCGTCTGGTGGACCAAATGGATATTGTCTCAGCCCCAGGCCAAGGCACCAGGGTTACGGTGGTCAAATGGCGAGGCTCAAAAGCGGCCTAATAAATAAAATGAAGGTCGAGGTCAGGTTGGGACTAAAATCCGGTGATATTTGCCGGGGCAAAGCGATATAGTGAAGCCAAGCAAGACCATTATAATCAGCCACTCCAGCGATTTAGTTGAGGCCAAGTCGGCGGCCCATGAACTGGCCGGCATCTTGGGCTTCGATCAGAAGTCTGTCGAAGAAATCGCCCTGGTGGTCAGCGAGCTGTCCAGCAACCTGGTCAAACACGCCGGCGGCGGTTCGCTCATCCTGACCGCGCTGGAAGAAAAGGGTCAGCGCGGGATTCAAATCGAAAGCCTGGACCAGGGGCCGGGCTTCAAGGACCTGGACCAGGCGGTGGCCGACGGATTTTCCACGGTGGGCAGTCTGGGCTATGGACTGGGCACGGTCAACCGGCTGATGGATGAACTCGAGATGGACTCCATCTCGGCTTCCATCAGGGGCGCCCATCTGGTCTGCCGGCGGTGGCTGCGTGCGATCCGCCCTTCAAAGGTCGATTGCCCTTTGGATATCGGGGCGGCCACTCGGCCTCACCCCAAAATGGAAGTCAATGGAGACGCCTTCGTCATCAAAAAATGGGAAGAAAACGCCCTGGTGGCGGTGATCGACGGACTGGGACACGGTCAATTCGCCCACCGGGCCGCGCTCAAAGCCGCTCAGTATTTGGAAAACCATTTCGACCGGCCTTTGGAAGATATTTTCCGGGGAGTGGGCCGTTCGTGCCGGTCGACCCGGGGCGTGGTCATGGCCGTGGCCCTGATCAATTGGTCCCTAAAGAAATTTTTTCTGGCCAACGTGGGCAACATAGAAGTCCGGATGCTCAACAGCCCCCAGCCGCCGTCCTTTCGGCTGCGGCGCGGCGTGATCGGTTTGAATGCTCCTAATCCGGTCATTACCGAGCACGATTGGCACGAGGACAATATCTTGATCATTTATTCGGACGGTCTGCGCAGTCATTGGCAGTGGAAGGATTTCATAGATTTGGAACCGGAGTCGTCTGCGGTTATCGCTCAAAAGATGCTGCACCGCCTGTCCAGAGACAATGACGACGCCACGGTGTTGGTGGTCAAGAACCGGGAATCGACTAAAGACGGGAAACGACTTCGTCCAGGTCCCTAAGAATTGAGAGACCCGGCCGTACAGGTGATCAAGTTATGAAAAAGGAAACATTGGCTGAACTGAAGCAAGCTCGAGAGACGATAGCTCGATTGGAAAAAGACCAGCGGCTCGCTTACGATGAGCTGGAGAGAACCAGTTCCGAGCTGGTGCAGTTGACTTTGGAACTAGAGGACCGGGTGGACGCCCGGACGGCCGAGCTGAAAAAATCCAAGGAAGAACTGGCCAGACACCGAGACCATCTGCAAGAACTGGTCGATGAACGAACCGTTGAACTGAAAGACCTCAACGAGCAACTCAAAGAAAAACTGGAAGCCCTGCAGGCCTCAGAAGAGAGATTCAGAAGCCTAGTTATAACCATACCAGACATTGTGTATCGGATCGACGAAGAAGGCCGCTTCACTTTCATCAACTCGGCCGTTCGCCGGCTGGGCTATGAGCCGTACGAGCTGGTGGGCAAGCACTTCAGCGAGATTATCCTGCCGGCCGACGTCGAGGACATCAGCCGGGTGAAAGTGCTGAACAAATATCGTGGAAAAAGAACCGGTGCATCTAATTGCCCCAAACTTTTTGACGAAAGACGAACCGGCGAACGCCGGACCACCGGACTCGAGGTCAGGCTGATTACCAAAAACAGAAACCTGAAACCAGGCCTGGTTGAAAACATAGGCGACGAGTGGTTAGTGGTTGAAGTGAACAGCGCCGGACTATACTCTATCAGTATCAACGGCACCTCAAAGAATTTCATCGGGACGGTCGGCGTCATCCGGGATATTTCCGACCGAAAGCAGGCCGAGGACAATCTAATCAAGCAAAGCAACACCATTGAGGCCATCAACAGGATTTTTCAAGAAACGCTGACCAGCAATTCCGAAGAAGATGTCGCTCTACTCGGTTTGGACCTGCTCCAGGAACTGACCGGAAGCAAGATCGGATTTTTGGCCGAGCTTAACGCCGCCGGAAGGTTTGAAAGTATAGCAATAAGCCGAACCGGCTGGGAAGAATGCCCGATGGACCAGGAAAAGGGCAAGGCTCTCTTGAAAGATATGGAATTAAAAGGCATAAGGTCCAAAGCCATCCACCGAGGGGACACCCAGATAATCAACGACCCGGTCCACGATCCCGATTGGTCCGGGCTCCCTGAAGACCATCCGCCCATAACCTCGTTTTTGGGGGTTCCGGTCAAATACGGCCCTGAACTTTTCGGCCTGATCGGTCTGGCCAACAAGGAAGGCGGCGAATACGATGACAAGGACGCGGACACGGCTGAATGTCTGGCCATGGCCCTGGCGGAAGCCTTGATGAAGAAACGCCAGGAATTAGAACTGACTGAGTATAGAACGCATTTGGAATCCCTGGTCGAAAGCAGGACTTCAGAGTTGCAAACGGCCAACATAAAACTTCGGCACGAAGTGGACGAACGCGTTCAGACTCAGGATTCCTTAATTGAGACGATGAAACAGCTGAAGACTTCCCAGGCCAAGCTCATCGAGACTGAAAAAATAGCCGCTCTGGGGACCATGACCGCCGGCATAGCCCATGAACTTAACAATCCCATGATGGGCATGCTCAATTTCATTCAATATTGCCTTAAACATACAGAGAAGGACGACCGGCGTTGGCCTGTTCTTCAGGACGCCGAACGCGAGACCCGGCGCTGCATCGACATCGTCCGGAATCTGCTCACATTTTCCCGCATGGAAAAAAACGAAGCCGAAGATTACTCTTCTGAAGCCATACAAGAAATTATCGACCGGGTCTTGAAGCTGCTGGCTTACAGAATTGAAAAGGAAAACGTGCAAATTTCAATGAATATAGACCCGGAGATTCCAAATATCCCGGTAAATCTCAGCAATATTCAGCAGGTTTTTCTTAACTTGATCGTCAACGCCCTGGACGCCCTGAAAGAGAGCCCGAGAAAAGAACTGGAAATTTCCATAAGACCTTATGGCGAGGTGATAGAAATCAACATAAAAGATACCGGCTGCGGCATCAAACCCGAAGATTTTCCCAATATATTCGATCCATTTTTCACCACCAAGCCCCCCGGTCTGGGGACGGGCCTGGGACTTTCGGTCTGTCAGGGCATCATCTCCAAGCATGACGGGGAAATCACTTGCCGCAGCAGTCCGGACAACGGAACGGAATTTACGGTGACCCTGCCGATCAAACGGCCGGACGCCTGAGATTAAATATGGGGTGATTTATGCCGAAAAACATTCTGGTCATCGACGATGAAGCCGCAGTCAGGAAATCGTTTGTCTTAGCTTTGGAAGACACTGATTACCAGGTGGACCTGGCCGAGTCGGGTTATAAAGGCCTGGAAATGCTCGAACAAAAAAATTATCGACTTATTTTTCTGGACCTCAAGATGCCCGGCCTGAACGGAGTGGAAACCCTTCGGCGGATCAGAGCAATCGATAAAAAGGTCCTAGTTTACATTATCACCGCTTTTTACGGCGAATATCTGGAAGAACTGAAAAAATTGACCCAAGAAGGTATCGAGTACCAGGTTCTGCGCAAGCCGATCGACAGTGACCAGATTCTGACCTTAACCCAAATTACTCTAGATCAAGACGCTGAGGAGGGCAATGTCTAAGGAGTTGAAATGACTATTTATGAGCTGAAACTTTTCGTGGTGGACGATTCTCCGGCGTCGCAAAAAATTATTAACAGGCTCCAACAGATTCTGGAAGAGGAGTTTAATGGCCGGTTCACCCTGGAGACTTATTCCGTGATCGATCATCCGGAGATGGCCCAGAAGCACGATATTTGGGTCACCCCTACGGTGCTGAAGTCTTCGCCGGAGCCGGCTGTCCGAATCATCGGCGATGTCTCCGATAAAAGCAAAATTTTGGGTCTGCTGGTCATGAACCGGAAAAACGGCGATCAATGAACTCTCTCCTAAGAAAGAGGCCTAGGGTCAAAGAGAAGACGGAGACGAGAAATGCCGAAGAAAGAGCTTCAAATAGACCAAAACCCGGACTATGAGGGGACCACCCATCTCCGGGTCAAGCTCCTTTCGGCCGCAGGGGTCTTATTAGGCCTATATATAAGCAGCCTGTATAGTTACCTGCTTTTCCACTCCCTGGCCGAAGGCCTGAGCATCGCCGTGGCTTGCGGCATCTTTATGATCGCCTGGAATTCGCGCCGATTTATTCAGAACAATTATCTGTTCTTTCTTGGCCTCGCCTATCTGTTCATTGCCGGGCTGGACCTGGCTCACACCCTGGCCTACAAGGGGATGGGCGTCTTTCCCGGGATCACCGGGAATACGGCCACCCAACTCTGGATCGGGGCCAGGTATATGGAAAGCCTGTCCCTACTGCTGGCTCCCCTATATTTAAACCGAAGGTTGAAACTCTCCCTGGTCTTGTGGGCTTACATCCTATTTTCTTTGCTTATCCTGGCCACAGTTTTTGCCTGGCCCATCTTTCCGGTCTGCTTCGTCGAAGGAACCGGCCTGACCCCTTTCAAAAAAATAAGTGAATACATCATCAGTCTGATTTTGACGGCCGCCATAGTCTTGCTGTTCAAGAAGCGGGAACATTTCGACCGGCGGGTGTTTCAAATGATGGTCGGGTCCATCCTTCTGACCATCGGCGCCGAACTGGCCTTCACCTTTTATGTCAGCGTTTATGGGCTGTCCAACCTTATCGGACACTTCTTCAAAATAGCTTCTTTTTATCTGATTTACCGGGCTTTGATCGTAACAGGTCTTAAAGAGCCTTATGCCCTGTTGTTCCGGGAGTTGAAAAAAGAACAAGAAGCTTTACGGATCAGCCAAAACCGTCTGGTGGAAATGTTCGAACATTTGGACAGCGGAGTGGCCGTGTACGAGCCGCTCGATAACGGCGAAGATTTCATCATCAAGGACATCAACGCCGCCGGCCAGCGGATCAGCCGGGTCAATAAGAAGGATGTGGTGGGGCGGCGGGTGACCGAAATCTTCCCCGGCATAATTGAATTCGGTCTTTTTGATGTTTTTCAACAGGTCTACCGGACTGGACGGGCCGAAGCGGTCCCGGTGGGCCAATACCTGGACCAGCGGATTTCCCATTGGAGCCAAAACTATGTGTTCAAACTTCCCTCGGGCGAGGTGGTGGCCGTTTACGAAGACGTGACCGAACGCATCCGATACGAAGATTCGTTGAGAGAAAGCGAAGCCAAGTTCCGGACTTTGTTTAACAGCGCCGGCGACGCTATTTTCATCCACGATCTCGAAGGAGGCATGCTGGAGGTCAACGACGCAGCCTGCACCCGTTTGGGATACGCCTATGAAGAAATCACGGCCTTGACCCTCCAGGACATCGACGCTCCGGACCAGGCCCGTCTGGCGGAAGAACGCATTAAGAGTTTAAGCGAACGTCAGGAAATGGTTTTTGAGACAAAACACTTGACTAAGGAAGGTGGGATCATACCGACCGAAGTCAGCAGCAAGCTCATTGATTTTCAAGGCCGGCCGGCGGTGTTATCCATCGCTCGAGACATCACCGACAGAGTCCGGGCCGAAAGGGAACTCAAGGAAAGCGAACAGAAGTTTCACAATATGATCGCCGCCAACGTGGACGGTGTTCTGATTCTGGATGAACAGGGCGTGGTGCGTTTCATCAATCCGGCCGGCGAGGCCCTTTTCGGACGGTCTGCCGACCAGTTTGTGGGCCGTCATTTCGGTTTTCCAGTCCTGGAAGGTGAAACCACGGTCATTCAGATTATCCGGGGCCAAGGCGAGGTGGTCCATGCGGAGATACGAGTAGCCAAAATCCAATGGGAAGGGAAACCGGCTTATATGGCCTCTCTTCGCGATGTGACCGAACGGATTCGAGCCGAGCAGGAAAAAGCTCGATTGGAAGAACAACTCCTCCAGTCTCATAAGCTGGAAGCTATAGGCACCCTGGCCGGTGGCATCGCCCACGATTTCAACAACATGCTTACAGCCATCGGCGGCTTCGCCGATATCATCTCCTTCGAGGCCGAGGCCTCTCCATCGATCAAAGAAAGCACTGAGATCATCCGGGAGCAGGTCCGTCGAGCGGCTAGACTGGTCCAGCAGATACTGGATTTCAGCCGCCGGAAGCACGGCGATAAACAGCCTTTGGAAATGACCTCTTTTCTGAAGGAAACCTACAAGCTGCTCAAGCGGACCATTCCGGAAAATATTGAAATCGTTCAAAAAGGTGTAGGACAAATTAATTGGATTGAGGCCGATCCCGTTGGTATCCAGCAAATTATTACCAACCTGGCTATTAACGCCAGGGACGCTATGCCCGAAGGGGGCCGCCTAGTTTTAGAGCTCTCCCGATTAAAGATTGAAGCCGATCAGCCAAGACCTTTTCCTAATATGTCCAGCGGTGATTGGCTGGTGTTGACCGTTTCGGACACGGGCTGGGGCATACCGGAGGAAAACTTGTCCAAAATCTTTGATCCCTTCTTTACCACCAAGGAAGTGGGAGCCGGGTCCGGCTTGGGGCTTTCCCAGGTTTTCGGACTAGTCGACCAGCACGGCGGCTATGTTGATGTTCGAAGCCGGGTGGGTGAGGGAACCGATGTTTCTGTCTTTCTGCCCTTGCTGGAGCACAAGGAGCAAAACCAGCCGGAAGAACCGGTCAAGGAGGCGTCCGGAGGTCAAGGCGAGACCATTCTGCTGGTCGAAGACGAAAAACAGGTTCTGCTCGTAGGTCAACAAATGCTGAAAAGTTTAGGCTACCAGGTTTTGGTCGCCCACAATGGCCTTGAGGCCCTGCAGGTTTTTCAAGAAAACCAACATAGAATTTCTCTGATTTTAACCGACTTGGTTATGCCGAAAATGGGCGGGAACGAATTATTTAAGAAAATAAAAGAAATAGACCCTCAGGCCAAGATTATGATCTGGACTGGGTATTCTAAAAAGGAAAAGGGCCGAGCGTTAGCGGTTGACGGATTGGCGGGTTGGATTCAAAAGCCGGTGTCCCAGGAAAAACTGGGGGCAAAAATCCGTGAGGCTCTGGATCGCAAAGACCGCAGAGACCCGGCCTTGGACAATTCGATCAACCATGAATGAAGGAGGCCACATGGCGGCTATTCTAATTGTCGATGATGAACACTATGTGCGCCTGGCGGTTAAGAAAATATTGGAGAAAGCGGGGCATTCCTGCACGACCGCTTCCGACTCTGCGGAAGCCCGTGCCTGTTTAAATGAAAAATTCTTCGACCTGATTCTTTCCGATATCAACATGCCAGGGGAATCCGGATTGGAACTTCTAAAACACATTAAAGCGGAATACCCGGATTCGGCCGTGGTCATGATGACGGTTATAGACGATCCAGCGATAGCGGATACTGCTATAAACTTGGGCGCTTACGACTACATCACCAAACCTTTCGAGTCCAACGAGTTGGTTATCCACGTCAATAACGCCTTACGCCGCCGTGGTCTGGAAATGGAAAACCTGGCTCACCGGGAAAAATTGGAATCCTTGGTCCAGGAACGCACCGCCGCTTTCCAAGAAAGCGAAAAACGATACCGCCGGCTGGTGGAAACGATGAACGAGGGGCTGGCTTCCATCGACCCGGACCGCCGCTTCCTCTTGGTCAATCAACGTTTTTGCCAAATGCTTGGATATACCGAACAGGAATTGATCGGCCGGCCCATGGAGGATTTCGTCGAGGAAACCGAAAAAGAAAAATTACTTCAAGAACTGGCCAAACGACCCTTGGGCCTAGAAGACCGGTATGAAATTATCTGGAAGACCAAGGAAGGCAAAAGGGTATATACCCAAATCTCCCCGGCGGCCATGTTTGACGACCGCAGAAACTACTTGGGCGGCTTCGGAGTCGTTACGGATATTACCGAGCGGAAACTGACTGAGGCCCGGATTAAGCGGGAACTGGAGATAAACACTGCCTTGGCCGAGACGGCGGGCCTTTTGGTCTCCGCGGCTCCTCTTGAAGAAATTCCTTCTCTGATTTTAGAGCAGGCCCGGAAACTGACTTCAAGCGAGTACGGATTTGTCGGTCATATTGAAGACCGAACCGGCTATTTGATTGTCCCGACTCTGACCGGGGATATCTGGGAAGTCTGCCAGGTCCAAAACAAAGATTTGGTGTTCAAGGAATTCGGAGGACTATGGGGTTGGGTGCTTAAGAACCGTGAACCCCTGCTGACCAACAGCCCCGACGATGATCCCAGGTCGTCTGGAATTCCGAAAGGTCATGTGCCCATCCGCAGCTTTCTGGGGATCCCGGCCATACTAGGTGACACATTAGTGGGCATGATCGGCTTGGCCAACACCGCTCAGGCTTATACCGACCAGGACCTGGGCATAGCTCAGACCCTGGCCGCTCTTTACGCCATGGCCTTGGAAAGGCGCAAGCACGAGGAACAAACGGCCCAGAGCGAAAAAAGGCTTCGAAGCATTATCGATTCCATCTCCGCCGGCATTTTGATCGTTGACGCCTCCAATCAAATAATATTGGATGTCAACCCCCTGGCCGAAAAGATGATTGAGAGACCACGGGGGGAAATAGTCGGCCGTGAATGTTGGAATTTCGTCTGTCCTGTAGATAAAAATTGTTGCCCTCTAACTGATTACGGCCAGACCATAATCAACGAGGAAAAAACTTTGCTCACCGCAAACGGCCGGGAGATTCCTATAATCAAAACGGTCGTCCCGATAGACCTGGACGGCCGTTCATGTCTCTTGGAAACCTTCATCGATATCAGTGAAAGAAAAATAATGGAGGCTAATCTGGTCCAGGCCCAAAAACTTGAATCCCTTGGCCGATTGGCCGCCGGCATCGCCCACGAAATCAACACCCCGACCCAGTTCATCCACAGCAACGTGGAATTTCTGGAGGATATCTTCAAGCAGTTGACCGGTTTACTCCAAATCTGGCAAAAACATTTGGAAAAAAGTGACAGGGAACCGGGAGATCCGGCGGTCCTCCAGGCCTGTCGTGAGGCCCTGGCCGAAACAGACTTGGATTACCTGGCTGCCGAGATACCCGAGGCCGTGGCCGGCGCCTTGGAAGGCGTGATGCGCATAACCAAAATCGTCGAATCAATGAGATATTTTGCTCATCCTGGTAAACAGGAGAAGACGATTATCGACGTCAACCAAGCCCTGGAGAACGCTTTGACCATTTCCCGCAACCATTGGAAATATTGTGCAGAATCACACTTGGACCTGGACGAGTCGCTGCCTTCTTTTAAGGCTTATGCGGCGGAGTTTAACCAAGTCCTGCTCAACTTGATTATCAACGCGGCCGACGCCATAACCGAGGCCATCGGGACAAATCCCAGAGAAAGGGGAGAAATCAGGGTGGCCAGTTCATATAATGACGGTCATATTGAAATCAGGATCAGCGACACCGGATGTGGCATTCCTCCTGAGATCAGGCCGCAGATATTTGACCCGTTTTTCACTACCAAGGACGTGGGCAAAGGGACCGGACAAGGCTTGGCCCTGGCATATTCGGTGGTGGAAAAACATGGCGGAACGATTGATTTCGAATCCGAGATCGGCCGGGGCACCACATTCTTTTTACGTTTTCCCGCCGATTCTGAAATAGATTAGAAAATTGGTTTAAACCATTATGAATAATGTATTAATATCAAATAGATTTATGGAGAAAACAGATGACCGATTATAAAGTTCTCTTGGTTGATGATGACCCTGAAATCCTGAAATCGTTCAAGAGACGTTTGAGAACTAGGTTTCAAATAGATACAGCTTCGAGCGGAGAGGATGGTCTTCAAGTTATCACTAACCACGGCCCATACGCAGTGGTTGTCTCGGACTACCGAATGCCGGTCATGGACGGGATAGAATTCCTGGCTCGCGTGGGAGAAATCTCTCCTGACTCAATAAAAATTATGTTGACCGGCCAACCGGACCTGGAAATGGCTATTAAAACAGTCAACGAAGGCCGTGTGTTTCGGTTCCTGACCAAACCTTGTCCGCCCGAATCCTTGGCGCAAGCCGTTGAGGACGGCCTCAAATTTTATAAATTGATCGAGGCGGAACGTGAACTCCATGGGTTGAAAAAGTGGCGCCAGAGCATGGAATCCATGATTTTAGCCTTTGTGACTCTCATCGAAACCAGGGATCCATACACTGCCGGGCACCAGCAGCGGGTGACCAAGTTGGCCGAGGCCATCGCCCGGGAGATGTGTTTATCGGACAGTCGGATTGAAGCCATCCGCATGGCGGCCACCATCCACGATATCGGCAAAGTGTATGTTCCCGCTGAATTTCTAAACCGGCCCGGCCGTCTGTCCGAAGTGGAATTCAATGTAATCAAGCTTCATCCCCAAATAGGCTATGAGGTGCTCAAGTCCATAGACTTCGAGCACCCCGTGGCCCGCATCGTTCAACAACACCACGAACGATTGGATGGGTCCGGATATCCTCTCGGACTTAGCGGCCAAGACATCCTTATGGAAGCCCGCATACTCACCGTAGCCGATGTGGTCGAGGCCATGAATTCCCACCGCCCCTACCGGCCGAGTCTGGGGCTTGAGGTGGCCTTGGCCGAGATTGTCGAAAATAAAGGAAAATTTTATGATCCAGACGCTGCGGCCGCCTGCCTTGACTTGTTTCAAGAAAAGAAATTTGAGTTTTAGGATGAATGTTCACAACGGAATTCTCTGCTCGGAGGACCTTCCATGTCGGAAAAATTGAAAATAATGGTTCTGGACGACGAACCGCCCATCACTAAAGTCGTCGCCCGTTTTTTGAAGAGTCATGGGTATGAGGTGATTGAAGTCAACGATCCTCTCAAGGTCGAGGAATATATTTTGTATACGGATCTGAGCCTTCTGATCACCGATGTGAATATGCCCGGAATGGACGGCTTGGATGTCCTTGAACTGGTCAAAAAAAGCAAGCCGAATTTACCCGTATTAGTTTTGACCGGAGTCTCAACCGTGGAAACCGCTGTTCAGGCCACTAAACTTGGGGCCGCTGAATATTTGACCAAACCTATTAATAACGAAAGCTTGTTAAAGGCTGTCCAAAATCATATTCAAGTCGACCAAGCTCTCCCAGAAGGCGTCAAAGAACTTATCAACGAAACCGTAGTCGCCGAGGAAGATCAAGGCTTTGTTGAAGCTGATAAAATCCTGTTGAAGGACGAAATCGCCTCCACCGAATCCATTCCCGACGGGTTGGTGGAGATAAAGTTCGAAGACATCCTGTCGGGACAATTTTTACCCTTCGCTCTTTTTATACAGATTTACAATAAAAAGACCAAACGTCACTATCTGCGCAAAATATCCAAGGAGAACACCGTCTTTACCTCTGGATTAAAAGACATCCTACAACAAAGGCAGTTGGCTAGTGTCTTCATCCGTGAACAGGATTACAGTGCCTTTTTGGAATATTTTAACGCCGTCAAATTTTCGCCGGGTTTTCAACATCAGAAAATCAGGGACAACAAAAGGCTGTTATTGTATGGCAAGGCCGTGGAAGCTGTCACTGATATTTTATCTGACCCGGCCGACAACCAAAACATTAAGGCTGCAGTAGATTTGGTCGACGGGTTGTTTAAAACCATCGTAGAAGACCCTGTGACTTATCTGGATATGTTTAAGCTTTTCAAAAGGGACACCACCATATTTAACCATTCGGCCAATGTCTGTCTTTTAGCTGTTTCTTTTGGCGTTTACCTGGAATTGCAGGCTAAAACAGTCAACACTTTGGGATTAGGCGGTTTGTTTCACGACGTGGGCATGAACCGGGTGGATAAAAGAATTTTGGAAAAAAAAGGCCCTTTAACTAGGTGGGAATGGGATGAGATAAAGAAGCATCCTGAAAGAGGGTTTGCCTTGCTCAAATCCTCCCTTGTTGTTCCAGTCCTATCTTTAAGAATTATCATGGAACATCACGAAAAGGAAGATGGCTCAGGCTACCCCCGCGGCCTAAAAGGAGATCAGATCAGCAAAGCAGCCCAAATATGCCAGATTGTCGACAAATTTGACAGTATGACCACTACCAAGCCATACCGGCCAGTCTTTCGGCCGACCGATGCCTTAAAAAGAATTTATTTTGAGGAATCTTCTGAAACCCATCGTGCTGTTATCCGAAAATTTATAGAATTTCTCGGCGGAAAGAATAAAGCAATATAAATAATTCAGGATTCTCCGGTATAAACTATCGAATCTTCCCTGTAACAGGCCTGGGCACTAATCTACCTTCAAAAGGACATTATCTTGGAGATTCTGCGTTCAGATTCGATAAAAAGAATTTATAGGCAAATCCCGCCCTGATGTCCGACCTATGTCCCACCAAAAGAAAACAGGCACTCACTTAAAATTGTAAGTGCCTGAAATAACTGGCGCGCCTGGAGGGGCTCGAACCCCCGACCCACGGATTAGAAGTCCGTTTACGAGCTATTTCACTAAAAATCACTTGACATAATTCCATATAACATTTAGCCTAGTTATAACCGTTTAGGGTAGCATTGTGAATCACGTGAAATAACGGTTTTTAACTTAAAAGGGTAGCTATAGGGTAGCACGCACGATTTACGGACTATTGAAAAACACCAAAAAAGGGGTTGAAAAATGGCTGGCCGAATCAAGACAAAATTCCCTGGGGTTTACCGGCGGGAGTCTCGGGAACGTCAGTTTAAGGGCGGCCCGGACATCTGTTTCGACATCGCTTACAAGGTGGACGGGAAAAAGGTTTGGGAAAAGTGCGGCTGGCTGTCAGAGGGCTACTCCGAGAAGCTGGCCTCACAAATCCGGGCTGAACGGGTGAGGGCAATCCGGCACGGGCTTGAACTGCCCAAGCAGAGGAAAAAAGCACCTTACTTCCGTGACGCCTGGGCGAAATACCGTCAATGGGCCGAAAAAAACAAGACACGGGCCGGGCGTGACGATATATCAAGATACCGACTTTATCTTGAAGGCCCCTTGGCCGACAAGCGCCTGAACGAAATTTCATCTTTTGACCTGGAGCGCTTGAAATCCGACTTGCTCAAAAGGGGTTTGGCCCCGGCGACGGTGAAACATTGCCTTGTCCTGATACGTCAAATTTACAACAAGGCCGCGGCCTGGGGGCTTTATCAAGGGCCGAACCCGGTAAAGGGCGTCAAGCTCCCTTCGCTTCAGAACCAGCGGACCCGGTTTCTCAGTCCAGAGGAAGCCGAACGGCTTTTGACGGCCCTGGCCGATATGAGGACCCCGGACCTTCACGACATGGCCCTTTTAAGCCTTCACACCGGGCTTAGGGCGGGCGAAATTTTCAGCCTTCGGGGTTATGACCTGGACTTTGAAAACGGGATA
>ENA-OSEO01003035-OSEO01003035.1-sediment-metagenome-genome-assembly--contig:-NODE-3035-length-21185-cov-8.925905_pt1 | contig 21185 bp, 15 predicted proteins | sample MGYA00237883_ERZ534232 | MGnify/ENA metagenome assembly ERZ534232
GGAATGCTCGCCCAAGCCCAAATCGACCTTCAAATCGACATCGGGTTCGGCGACGTGATTACACCGGAAGCCCAGGAGATAGAATACCCCACGCTTTTGGATCTTCCGCCGCCCCGCATCCGCGCCTATCCCAAGGAGACCGTAGTCGCGGAGAAGCTTCAGGCCATGGTCGATTTTGGGATGGTCAACAGCCGAATGAAGGATTTCTATGACCTATGGATCATATCCAAGCAGTTCTATTTTGACGGCGAAACACTTACCAAAGCGATAAAAGCGACTTTTGCGCGGAGAAAAACAGATATACCCAAGGAAACCCCGCTGGTGTTCGGCTCAGAGTTCATCGAGGATCGGAGTAAAATTGCTCAATGGCAGGCCTTCCTCACCAGAACAGGCTTGTCGGATGACGGCAAGGGGCTGCCTGGGGTAATGGAGGAACTTCGTCTCTTCTTGGGACTTCCCCTGCTGGCTACAGCCACGGAAAAGGGCTTCGCCAAGGTCTGGAAAACAGGCGGACCTTGGGAATAAATTGTATTATTTAGGATATTTCCGGACAGTTGGGCGTTTGAGGGCGGCGGATGGTCAACCTTTCGGAATAATGGCCTAACCCACACGGTCATCAACCGAGAAGAGAGGAGCATGAGCGCCAGCATAATCGGCCGGCCGAGAAGGATAATAGTTGACAACGCAAAATGCCCGCCCCTGATTCGGCTTGACCTTTTGGGGAAAATCGCTTACAATTATATACAATGAAAAAACGAAACGGCCGGAGGACCTCACCGCCGGTTTTTTTGGTTTTCAGCCTCTTTGATTCCAAATTGGCGGCATCCGACCCTCTCTACAAAAAGGGAAGTGGGAGGGAACGAAGGATTGTGGCCTGTTTTCCTGGTATATTAGCATTATTGCCCATATTTCATTGTCTTAGGTGAAAATCCGGCCTCCCTTTTCCCTGGGAGCGGTGTATGAATGAAGGAGAAGAGGGGCGCCCTATGACCCCGGTCCGGACAGGCTTGGTCAGAGGGCGGACGGGTAATCCGTAGTGGATGGATATTTTTCAAGAAAGTCTGACCATGCCCGGCTGCTTCGCCGCCGCCGGGCGAAGACGGCAGTCAGTCTATGGGCGGCCGGCTTGTTGGGGCTGATTTTGATTTATCCCGGCCCGGCTTGGGCCGCCCGCCCCAGTCCGGGAAATTTAATCGAAGTCACGGCGGCCGTGCCCAGAAACTTCCCGCCTCATTATTTCCTGGACGAAAAAGGCCGGCCGACCGGTTTCGCCGTCGAGGTCATGGAGGCCGCGGCCCGCCGGGCCGGGATGAAAGTCAATTATCTGGTGGAAGAAAACTGGCCAGCTACGGCCGAGGCCCTCCGTTCCGGCCGGGCCGATCTCATTCCCAATCTCGGGATCACTACCGAACGGCTTGAGGATTTTGACTTCACCTCCCCGGTGGAGACTTTTGAAGTGGTCATTTTTGTGCGGTCGACGACTTACGACATCGACGGTCTTTCGGACCTGGCCGGCCGCCGGGCCGGTGCGGTCGAGTTCAACGTGGGTGTTGATATATTGAAAGATTTGGACGAAACGGCCGTCAAGGTTTTCGACTCAAACATAGAGGCTTTGTTCGGACTGCTGTCTGCGGAAGTGGACGCCCTGATTTATCCTACGCCGGCCTTGCCGGCTCTGGCCAGAAAGGCCGGGGTGGATCACAAGATCAAGGCGGTCGGCGCGCCGCTCATGGAAGTAAAAAGGGCTATGGCCGTCCGCAAGGGTGAAACAGTCCTATTGGAGCGTTTGGACCAGAGCGTCAAACAGCTGGCGTCCTCGGATGAATACCAGCGAATATATTCCAAATGGTACGGCCGGCCTCGGTCTTTCTGGACGCCGGGGCGGGCGGCCTGGGCTATGGGCGGGGTTTTACTGGTGGTCGCCGCTTTGCTGGCGGCCTGGCGTTTTCGGACTGTATTAAAGCTCAACCAGCAGTTGGAAGAAGCCCTGGCCGAACTGGGTCAGGCCCAGGAGGCTTTGAGGGAAAGTGAAGAAACGGCCAAGGTGATGTTGAACGCCGCCCGGGAGACGGTCTTGTTGATCGACCCGGAAGGCCGCATCCTGGCCGTTAACAAGGCCGGGGCGGCCGCATTGAAAAAGCCCTTCGATAAAGCCGGCGGCGAGGAGGGCCTGGAGGCCTTTTTGCCCGTCAAGGCGGCTGAGATGTCCAGACTGATGATCGGTGAAGTTTTGCGGACCGACCGGCCCGTCCGATTTGAAACCGAAACCGGTTTGGACCGGTCCCGAGAGGAGCAGGGGGTTGTTCTTCAGATCAGTCTTTACCCCATTGCCGGTCTGGACGGGACGGTAAGCCAATTGGCCGTTTACGTCCGAGACGTCACCGAAAGCAAAAAATACGAGACCCGGCTCCAATCAGCCCTTCAGGAAAAGGAGGTCCTGTTGCGGGAAATTCATCACCGGGTCAAGAACAACATGCAGGTGGTTTCCAGTCTGCTCAGCCTGCAAGCCGACCGCATGGATAATCCACAGGCCCAGGCCGTGTTCCGGGAGGCTCAAAACCGGGTGACGGCCATGGCCTTGATCCACGAAGCGCTTTACCATTCATCTTCCCTGGCCGAGATCGACTTCCGGCAATACTTGTCAGGTCTGGCCGCCGGCCTTTTTCAGACTTACGGCCGAGACCCCCGACAGGTCCGTTTCGAGGTGGATGTCCAGGGGACCGCCTTGACTTTGGACTACGCTCTCCCCTGCGGCCTGATCCTCAACGAACTCATTTCCAATTCGCTCAAGCATGCCTTTCCCCATGACCGGCCAGGAGAAATCAGGGTCAAGGCAGAGAGCGGCCAAGACAGTATGGTGACCATAACCATCAGCGACAACGGCGTGGGGCTGCCGGCGGATTTGGATTGGCGACACCCCGGCACCTTGGGCCTGACCCTGGTCAAGGGCCTGGTCGAACACCAGCTTGGCGGGCGTCTCGAACTGGATCGAGAAGCCGGAACCAGGTTCGTGTTGACTTTCAAACAGGAGACTTATAGGCAAAGGATTTAAAACCATGGAAAAACCAAGGCTGATGATCGTGGAAGACGAGTACTTGGTGGCCGCCGAGCTTAAAAACCGGCTGATGGAAATGGGCTATATCATCTGCGCCCAAGCGGGCAGCGGTGAGGAGGCCGTGGTCCGGGCCGATGAACAGCGGCCGGATTTGATTCTCATGGACATCTACCTCCGCGGCAGGATCGACGGAATCGAAGCGGCCGATGAAATTTTCCGCCGGCTGAGCATTCCGGTCGTCTTTCTGACGGCCTACGCCGATATGGACCTGCTCAAGCGGGCCAAGCTGGTCCAGCCTTACGGTTACGTCCTCAAGCCCTATACGGCTTATGAGTTGCGGGCCGTAGTGGAAATGGCCCTATATAAAGCGAATCTGGAAAAGGATTTGCGCCGGCAGGAAGAGCTTTTCCGCAACCTGTTTCAGAGGGCCCCCCTGCCCTACCACTCCCTGGACGAGGAAGGCCGGCTGGTCGAAGTCAACCGGGTCTGGCTCAAGACTATGGGGTATACGGCTGAAGAGGTCGTCAACCGCCGGTTCGAGGAATTTTTGTCTCCGGAGGACCGGAAGGTTTTTAAAAGTAATTTTCAAAAATTCATTGAGTCGGGGGAAGTAAGCGGAATTTGGTATGAAATGATCAGAAAAGACGGAGGAACCCATCTGATGGAATTTTTCGGGGAGGTGAGCTGGGACGAACAGGGCCGATTCAAGCAGACCCATTGTATATTGAACGACATTACCGAACGCCGGCGGATCGAGGGCGAACGGGAAGCACTGATCGTCGAGCTGCAAAACGCCTTGGCCGAGGTGAAAAGATTGAGCGGTCTGCTGCCCATTTGCGCCTCGTGTAAAAAGATACGCGACGACCAGGGTTACTGGCAGCAGGTGGAAAAGTACGTCCAAGAACATTCGGAAGCCCGGTTCAGCCACAGCATCTGTCCTGACTGCGCCAAAAGACTCTATCCCGACATTTTTCCCGATCAATAGGTCTTGTGGCCTGAGGTTTTAGGGCGATGGTCATCACCGCTTGAGCACTTTTGACGGGATTAATGTTTAACCAGGGACCTCCATAATAAAATAGCCGCGTTCCTGGGTCGTGACTTTGAATCCGTGGGGAACAAGGATGGTGGTATCCGGCAGGACGATAATGGCCGGGCCGGTGATTTTCATGCCGTAAGTCAATCGGTCGCCGTCAAAAAAGGGGGTCTCGGCATAGGCGTGTTTTTCCTCCAGATAAGCCGGCTGGACGCCCATGAGGGCCTGGGCGGGGTCTTCCGTCGGGCTGAGGCGCTGGGCGGGCAGTTCAATGGCCGGTCTGACGGCCTTGGCCGTGTGCCGCCACATGACGAATTCCACTTCGGACTCGAAATCCGCGGTCTTGTACCTGGCCAGATGGGCTTGATGAAACTCGGCGGTCAGGGCGGTTACGTCTTCAGGGCGTAAATTAGGTGAATGGAAGGGAATTTCCAGTTCAGTCACCTGCATGGGGTATCGGGCCGAGCAAAAAAATTCCATTTTTCTTTCTGCGGCCGGAACGCCGAGGCGGTCGAGGAAGGCCGCACCCCTGACTTTGAGGTCGGCCAGGAGCCGGTTGACGCCGTCGAAATCGAATTTTCGGCTGTCCGCGTACTTACTGGCCACCAGGCTGAGGGCGATGTCGGCGTTCAAGCCGCCGAAGGCGCAGAGCACGGCGGTCTGCTTGGGAATGATCACCCTTTTTACGCCCATTTCCCGGGCCAAGCCGGCGGCGAACAGGCCGGTGGCCCCTCCGCCCGAGACGATGACGAAATCCCTGGGATCGATACCCCGGCGGACGGTCATGTCCAGAAGGCCGCCGACCATCTTTTCCCTGGCCACCTGGCAAATGCCCAGGGCGGCTTGTTCGACGGTCAGGTTCAGAGGCCGGGCGATCTTGTCCCGGACGGCCGCCCGGGCCGCTTCCGGGTCTATCTTCATGCGTCCGCCCAGGAAAAAGTCGGGGATGATGTAGCCCAGAGTGACGCAGGCGTCGGTCACGGTCGGTTCAGTCCCGCCCCGGCCATAACAGACCGGTCCCGGCACGGCCCCGGCGCTGCCCGGGCCCACGTTGAGAATCCCGGCTTGGTCCACCCAGGCGATGCTGCCGCCCCCGGCGCCTAAAGTCAGGATTTCCGTAGCCGCCACGCCGGTCGGGTAGTTGAGGATGCGGCCGTCCCTGGTTGTGGTGATTCGGCCTTCAACCACAGTGCTCACATCGAAACTGGTCCCGCCCATGTCGATGGTGATGCAGTTTTTCTCCAGGTTCTGCCCGCCGTAATAGCCGCCGGCCACCGGGCCCATGGCCGGGCCGGAAAAAAGCATGAAGACCGGCTTTTTCATGATTTCCCGCACCGGGACCAGGCCGCCGCTGGACATGACGATCAAAGGGTCGCCCTTGAAGCCGTGGTCCGCCAGTTTGCGCCACAACCGGTCCAAATAGGCCGAAACCACCGGCTGGACCATGCAGTTGAGGACCACGCAGGACATGCGGTGGTATTCTCTTATGATGGGCTGGATTTCCGAACTGAGACTGAAGGCGGCTTCCGGCCACTCTTCTTTGATTATTCGGCCGATCCGTTGTTCATGGACCGGATTGATGATGGACCAGAGCAGGCAGACGGCGACAGCTTGAACCCGCCAGGCTTTAAGTTGACGGACCGCGGCCCGGACCTCGTCCTCGTCCAGGGGGACCAGGATATCACCTTCGCTGTTGATCCGCTCGGTCACTTCCAGGCACAAATAAGGCCGGACCAGGGGTTGGGGCGGATGGACCTTGAAGTTGAAGATATTCAAGCGCCGGCCTTCGCCCCGCCACAGGGTGTACTTGGTCCCCCGGGTGCAGATCACCCCGGTCTTGACCCCTTTGCCTTCCAAAACCGCGTTGGTGGCCGTGGTGGAAGCGTGGATGAAAACCTCGGTCCGGCCGAGCAGTTCCGACAGATCGAGGACCAGGTCCTCGGCGGCCAGCCTCAGGCAGTCAAAGACTCCTTCGGTCAGGTCTTCCGGAGTGGTGGCCGACTTGTGCCGGGCCAGCAGAGTGGCGCCTTCGGCGATGGTCAGGTCGGTGAAAGTGCCGCCCACGTCGACGCTGATTCTATAGCCCATGCTTCACATTCCTGCGCCGACGTTTTCGGCCTGGGCTCGAAGTTTTGCGGTGGCTTCCCCATCCACCTCGAAAAGCTCCGAATCGGTTCTGATGACCACTTTATAGATGTCCCGGGCCGCTTCTATAGACACGAAACCGTCGCGCACGTCGTCCCTGACCGCTTCGGGATCACGCTCAGCGGGATCGCCGAAGCCGCCCCCGCCGCCGGCCTGGGCCACCCAGTCCTGGTCGGGTTTGACTACGGCGCTGCCGGCGCTGCCCAGATGCCGGACTATCCGCCCGGCGGCCCGGTCTTCGAGCCAGTGATCGTCGGCCGAACCGGGCCGGCCTCCGGCCAGTCCGGCCGGGCGATTGGTGTACCCGGTGGCTCCATAGATCAGGAGCATCTCGTGGTCCCGGGGCTGGATTCTCTGGCCGACAGACACCCCGCCCCGCCACCGGCCCGGCCCGCCCGAATCCGTGACCGCTTTGATCTCCCAGACGATGTTGGGCACGGCCAGTTCGAAGGTCTCGATGAATTCGTACCCCATGTTGCCCATGATGCAGGGGGCGAACATGTGGGGCAGACCGTCAAAACCTTCCGTGGCCCCGCCGGCCGGCGCGGCCAGGTAATACTGATGGGTGTAAGGTTCGCCGGTGCGGGGGTCCACGCCCGAACCGTCCAGGTTGGCCACGGAAAACTCGCCCATGCCGGCCAAGGCCCGGTCAGGCCTCACCTTGGCCCAGACCTTGAAGACCAGGTTGGTCACGGTGTCGCAAAAACCGGTGGTGGCGATCATGGTCCCGACCGGCCAGCGGGGAATCCCGGCCACCGAGCCTTCCCGCAAGAGGACTTCGATATGGTCCAAGGCCCCGTCGTTGAGCGGCAGGGCCGGGTCCAGGACCGGCAGGGTCCCCTGCAGGGCCGAACACCTGGCCGTGGCGTAGGTCAGGTTGTAGGAAGATTCAAGCTGATCAGGCATGTCCCGGTAGTCGAAGATGATCCTGGCCCGGTCCGGATCGATGGTCAGCTTCATTTTGAGCCTGACCCCGTCCGGACAGATGCCGTCGATCTTTTCGCTCAGCATCTCGTCTTCCACGGCGACCGCGGGCAATTTTTTTATTTCTTCGGTCATCTTGCGGTCTCCGTAGCGGAGGACCTCTTCGAAGCAGCCTTTGACCGTTTCGTAACCGAACCGATCACACAGCTCTTTGATCCGGTTTTCGGCCACCCAAAGGGACCCGACCTGGGCCAGGAAATCGCCGTACCACTGCCGGGAATAGCGTAGATTGTAACCGATGAGCCGGATCAGGTCGGAAATGACTTCATGATGGCGGCATACTCGGACACCGGGGAAATGCAGGCCTTCCTGGTAGACTTCCTTGGCAAAGACGTCGCCGGTGGTCGGCAAGGGACAGCCGATGTCGATCAAATGGCATTTATTGACGGCCCAGGCCACGAACCGGCCCTGGTGGAATATCGGGGCGAACATGGTCCAGTCGCCCACGTGAGCATTCCCGGCGTAAGGGGCGTTGTTGACGAAGACATCGCCTTCCCTGATGTCGCCGGGGAACGACCTGATGACCCACCTCAAGGCCGGGGCCATGGTCCCCACGTGGACGGGCAGACAGTCGTACATGAACAAGACCTTGGCCTTGGCATTTAAAATGGTGCAGGTGAAGTCCTTGGCTCCATACAGGATCGGATTCCTGGCCGTGGCCAGGATGGTTTCGGTCATTTCCCTCATGATGCCTTCAGCCCGGGCCACGACCACGGAAAAAGTGATCGGGTCGATCTCGGACTTTCCGGCGTCCAAGGCTCCGGGGAGGTCCTGAATCTCCTGGTCTTCGATTTCCCTGGCGATCTTCTCGACGCTGTAAGGGGGAAAATCTATGCGGACAGCCATTTAATCAACTCCGGCGGACAGTGAAAAATATCGGTCAAGTCAAATCCTCCCGCTTGGTCACCATGACCTTCATCTCACGCCCGGCCAATTCTCTGAAATAGGGTTCCGGAGCGATCACCTGCTCCGGTCCCCAGACCCCGGGCGGAATCAGGCCCCGAGTCTGCATCCGGGCCGCCACGGCCGGGGGGACGCCGGTCGAGGCGTCGCCGCAGGAACCGCCCCAGCGACTGTGGGGCCGGATCAGGCAGTCGAGGACATACTCCACTCTCCGACCGGCCTGGACACCGATGACCTGGGCCCGGATGCACTCGGCGTCGTTGATGGTCAACTCGACCCCGGCCAGCTTGTCCTTGATCTGCTTTTCCACCACCGCGGCCAGGACGTCCCTGGGGGTTACTTCCTGTCCTTGGACCCAAACCGGGGTCTGGTCGGCAAAGCCCAGTCCGGCCAAAAACCTGGCCTTGGCTTCCAAGGCCGGCGGCAGTCCCAGCCGCCAGGTCACCTCCCTGACGCCTTTGGCCTTAAAGGACCGGGGGATGGTGGCCGGTTCGGAATGCAGGGTGTGGAAACACTTCATCCGGCCGATGGGCGCGGGGAAATCTATCTCCATTTCACCGGAGAGCGGGGGCAGGGTTTTGTACTCGCCGTCCAGGAACTGAACCGATTCGTCGGAGTATTCTTCCATCAGGGTCCTGATGGAATAGGGCGGGACAAAAACGTCGAGCCCGTGCATGTCGGTCAGGTCGATAGTCCCGTCGCTCAGCCGGACCGCTTCGACCGCGTCCAGACGGTCATAGGCGTACCGAGCCAAGACGTTGATGGTGCCCGGGGCGGCGCCTATGCCTAAAATCGCCGACAGACCGGCTTTTTTAAACTCGTCGAACAATTCAAGCTGCCGGCGGGTGGTGTGGAACATGCCGCCCAGGTCGTTGTAATGGGCCCGGGCCTGGAGGCAGGCCTTCATCAGGTTAAGGTTGACGTAATACTGGGCGGCGTTGATGACCGTATCATACCCTTTTAGCAAAGCGGCTGTTTCTTCGATCCGGAAAGCATCGACAAAACCGCCCTTGATCCTGGGATCGTGGAAAGAATCGGCATAGGCCTTGGCCTTATCAGCCTGATAATCGGCCGCCAGGATTTTTTCCACCTCAGGGTCTTCGCTCAGGTCTCTGACCGCGGTCCGGGCCATGGCCCCGGCCCCGCCGATGACGGCAATCTTCATGCTGGGCCTCGTTTGTGGATTCTGTTCGAGTATCACACCGGCCTGTCTCCGATGATCAGGTTGGTCAGTTCATCGGTGTCGTCGGCCTTGCGGGGAAAATGCTCCTGGATGAGCTGGCCGCATCGCCGAATCGCCTGACAGATAGCTTCGGCGGCCTTTTGTTCTTTGATCCCCTTGGTGATTATGGTCACAATTTCTTCCCAAGTCCGGGGCGGGACCTTTTCGTTGATGCCCTGATCGGCCAGGACCCAGACCTTTCTTTCAAATACGGAAATGAAGATAAGGATGCCGGTCCGGTCCCGGGTCAGGTGAAGGTTGTGGCGATAGAAGGCCAACGTGGCCGCTTCTTCCACTTCTTCGGCCATCTCCTGGGCGGTGATGAAAAGCAGCTTCAAACCGGGTATTTTTTTAACCAAGAAATGAAACAAAAAGAAGGCCAGGGCGAAGAAGCCCATGAAGGTCCACATATCGTTGCGGCCTAAGGCCAAGGTTGCCGGGACGGCCGTGATCAGAGCGAGGGTCAAGGCCCCGGCCAGTTCGGCCCGGGGATAGGTGTAGCTGGCTGAAACTATCATGGGCACGATTTCGCCGGAAGTGGTTTTTTCCACTTCCTGGACGGTTTGGATGATCTGTTCCTGCTCTTGCTTGGTCAGAAATTTTTCGGCCGGACTTTTCATGCCTTTATATCTCCAGTAATATCAATGAACATGCCGCTAAGGCCCTCGGTCACCAGGATCCGGAAGCCCCGCCGCCGCCGAAACCGCCTCCGCCGCCGGAAAAACCGCCTCCCCCGCCGCTGAAGCCGCCGCCGACAAAGCCGCCGGACCGGTAATGTCCGCCTCCCCCGGAGAACACCCAGAATAAGGGGGCCAGCAGACCGAGAATGAACCCCAGGGGAATGAATAACAGCACGGTCAGAAAGCCCAAGGACCAGACCAGCCAGGCGATGATCGGAAAAAAGACCGCGCCGGCCACCGCCCCCAGTATTCGCGAATGGGCGGCCAGAAAAGTTACGACCAGGAAGGGCATGAACAAGACGAAAAACCAGCCGGACCCGCCGGAATCCCGGCCGGGTTTTCTCTCCGGAGGTTTGTATTCGCCCCGAACGGCGGCGGTGACGGCCTCGACGCCCTGAATGAACCCGGCGTCCAATTCACCGGCCTTGAACCTGGGCACGATTTCATAATCGATGATCCGGCCGGCCAACAAGTCGGTCAGGGCTCCTTCCAGGCCGTAACCGACTTCGAGGCGGACCTTCCGCTCCTCTTTGGCCACCAAAAAGAGGACGCCGTTGTCCAGCTCGGCCTGGCCCAGCCCCCAGGTTTCGGCCACCTTGATGGAGAACTCTTCGAGAGACTCCCCTTCCAAAGAAGGGATGGTCAAGATGACCAACTGGGTGGAATCGGACTTTTCCAAAGCGGCCAGCTTGGTTTCCAGGACCTGCCGGGTCTGGGGCGAGATCATGCCGGCGTAATCGTTGACCCGGCCCTTGAGCGGAGGGACGTCCAGGGCCCAAATCGAGGCGGCCGAAATAAAAATCAACAGAAAAACCGCCAGGGCCGTCCGGACTCCGGCCGGCAGTCTTCGGCCGGGCCGGATTTTTCTTTTTAATTTCATGATGGACCTTTACGGCTTAAAATTTGACCTTGGGGACTTCCTTGGCCGATTCATCAGCCTTGAAAAACTCCTTGCGCTCCAAATTCAGGAGCAGGCTGTTAGTCAGGGAGTTGGGGAACTTCCGAATGGAGTAATTGAACCTCTCCACCGCCTCGTTGTAACGCTGCCTGGCCACGTTGATCCTGTTTTCCGTGCCTTCCAACTGGTGCTGGAGGTCCAGAAAATTCTGATTGGCTTTGAGATCGGGGTATCTTTCCACTACGACCATCAACCTGGAGAGGGCCGAGGAGAGTTGGCCCTGGGCGGCCTGGAACTTGCTCAAGGCCTCCGGGTCCCCCAGCATCTCCGGTTTAAGTTGGATGGACGTGGCCTTGGACCGGGCTTCCACCACGGCCTGCAAGGTCTCTTTTTCGTGGGCCGCATATCCCTTGACCACCTCGACCAGGTTGGGAATCAGGTCGGCCCGCCTTTGCAGCGCCGATTCCAGATCGCCCCAGGCCCGGAAGACGGCTTCTTCGTTTTTCTGCATCTGGTTGTAACCGCAGCCGGAGAGCGACCAGGTCCAGACAAGCAATAAAGTCAACAAGGGCAGTAATATTCGCCTATTCACAGCAACCTCCATCTCGGCTCATGGGCCTGAATTCAAAAACATCTTCGTTTTATTATTAATGCCAGAAAGCCAAGAAAAAATAAACCGGTCCGGGTAAAAAGATCGACGAGCCGAGGGAAGCCTCCTTACCAAATGGTATAACCGCCGTCCACGACCAAGGTGGAGCCGGTGGCGTAGGCCGAAGCCTCGGAAGCCAAAAAGACGGCCGCACCCACGATTTCCTGGACGTGGCCCAGTCGTTTCATCGGGATCTTGTTCAAAAGAAAACTTATGGCCGATTCATTTTCTTGAAGATGCCTGACCATCTCGGTCTCGACGTATCCCGGCACCAGGCAGTTGACCCGGATATTATAACGGGCCCACTCAAGGGCCAAGGCCCTGGTCATCTGGATCACCCCGCTCTTCGTAGTGCAATAATGCAGAGTGAACATGGTGGCGCTCAGCCCCAAAATCGAGCCCACATTGATAATATTGCCTTTTTTTTGCTCGATCATGATCCTGCCCGCGGCCTGGGACAAGACGAAAACGGCTCGAAGGTTAGTGTCGACCACCTGGTCCCACTCTTCCATGGATATGTCGACCGCCTTGCGCATGGGGCCTATGCCGGCGTTGTTGACCAGAATATCCAGGCGGCCGAACTTCTCTATGACCTGATTCATCATGGCCTCAATCTGGTCATTTTTTGTGACGTCCATGGGAATAGCCGCGGCTTCCCCGCCCTTGGCCCTGATCTCTTCAGCCGTCTGTTCAATCAACTCCCGGCTGCGGCTGACCGCCACCACCTTGGCCCCCACTTCGCCGAAACCGCAGGCGATGGCCCGGCCGAGGCCTTTGCTGGCCCCGGTCACCACGGCCACCTGGCCGTCCAATCTGAATTTTTCCAGGATATTCATGATAATCCTCCATGTAATCAATCCAAGGCCCAAGATTTATGGCTGAAACAATATCCGCCTGTCAGGGTATAGCAAAAAATCGGCCCCAAGGCCATTGATTCTGGGAAAAGGCATCCAAGAAGAACCAGGGCTTGGTGGAATGTGAAGCATTAGGCTTTATGATGAACGGACCGGAAAAAATCGAACCGATTGCCTATCCCTTCTGGCCCAGCCGCTGATTAATCTAGTTCATTAAATCGTTTTGCTGAAACAGTCATTGCTTTTTCTAATAATTATGCTATATTAATCTATATTTTATGTAAAAAAATATGGACCCTAATGGTATTCGACGACCTGTTAGCTTAAAAGTCGGCGTCTATTAATGGTGACCCCCAGACTCTTATCCACACATCAGGCCTTATATTCTTTAATGACGGAAGCTCACATTTCCAGAAGCTTGAAAATGATTAAATAAATGTTAAATCAAATAGTTAACCGTTTATGCATCTGTGAACTTCCGTTAATGAGGTGAAGCGTGTCACTTTTGCTGTCCGAGTACCTTCGCCATACTCTGACGAAATCGACTATATCCTCTCCCAAATTTCGGACAAATACTTCGACTCCTTTATAAAGGACGAAACTTTAAAGAGAGACTGGAAAAGCTTCGAAAGGCCCTTAGACCCTAATCGTGGTAGCCCCTAAGCCAGAAGTACGCTTTCTATGGGTGCCGGGAACACATGAAATCTCACATGGGGAGGTAACTGCATGTACGTAAAAAATGTCAAAATCAGCAATTTCCGAGCCCTTCACTCCGCTGACATTTCCCTTCACCCCGGCCTCAATATCCTAATCGGCCCCAATAACGTCGGCAAGTCCACAATCCTCTCTGCTATTGACTTCGTTTTGAATCCGAACATCCAATGGTGGCGAAGGGACGTTCTCAGCGAGCTTGATTTTTTCCGTGGCAGAACCGACCACCCAATCGAAATAGATGTTTTGATAGGATGCGGTCGCCAAGCGTGCGCTGATGACGAAAACAAATGTCCGCGCCTTGAGGTAATCTCTGGGGACAGGTCCGATCTGTGCCGATTGGCGGAAAGGGCTATCCCCTGGGACAACATAAACAAGCGCTTTCTGAAGGTGAGTGAAATGGAAGGCGCTGAACAAATTGAGAATAGCCTGCGCCTCAAGATGACCGCGACTTTCGAAAAGGCTGAAGGGTATGTGGAGACAGCCCATCTTGTCCTAAACGAAGACGGAAACGAATGGGCAACCTTGACCATTCCGATGAGGGAATGGATTGGAGCCCGATTTCTCGCCTCCAATCGCGACCCTATGGCTGAATGCAGGCTGCAATATAATTCCCTTCTTTCCAGGGCGATAGGCGATATCAAGGAGTGGCGAATCAGGTGCGCAAAGGAATTCCGGCAGGCGCTTATCCCTATTGTGAAGGAGCTTTCTGAAAGGCGGGCAACTGAAATCATCAACCTCATAGACAGGACCACCAAGGATATCGGCCGCGCTCATGAAGAGAAGACTGTCCTGAGCCTGGGGGACGTCAGAAGCTACGACATAGTCAGACAGATAGAGCTTTGCCGCAGGGGAACCGAGGGCAAGGAAGAGGAAAGGAATGAATGGGAAATCCCTTTCTCCCGCCAAGGCAGAGGGCTTCAGAACGTCGCCTCTCTGGTTCTCGGCATCCAATCGCAAAGCACAGCACTGCTTTCGGGCTTTTCCATCATCATGCTTGAAGAGCCTGAGCAGAACCTAGAGCCGCAGATGCAAAGGAGTTCTGTAAAATCTGTGAGGGCCCTGTGCGGCAGTGATGCCCAAATCATAATGGCCACCCATTCTCCGTATGTGCTGTCGTCCATCATTGACCTCAAAGGGGTTCAGAGGCTTGCGAAATCACGCGACGGGGAACTGGATTGCGTTGACCTTGGGACTGTCTCACCCAATGGGCGGGATTTTCTCCAGCTTCGAAAAAAGGTTCCCCATGACATGGAGGTGCTTGAGGCGCTATTCTCTCCTCTTGTCGTTATTTGGGAAGGGGATTGTGAGGCAGGGCTTTACCCCACCTTAATGAGACTATTGACTGACTATCCCTCAGAGTGGCTTGCTGGCGTTAATGCGGGCGATGTTGGCCTTACTCGCGTATGCTCGTGGTTCAAGCAGGCCGGATACGAGACTTTCGTTGTCCTTGACGGAGACTGCCCTGAAACCCTTGCCAGCCTTTCCGCCGAGAGGATAAGCTTTCTTGCTTTGCCACAAGGCAAGAAGCTTGAGCACATTGTCAAAGATGCTTTGGCTGGGATGGAAGAAGGTAACGCGGCAAAAATCCTACTTTCAGCAATCGGTTTTTCAGGAAAAATCAACTGGCATAATGAGTTCCCTACCATATGGCCTTCGCTGGCAGGGCTTTTCAGAGAAAAAGACCTTGAGCGAAAAACTTTGGCAACCGACGTGGCATTGGTAGAAATTGCTGGCTCTGCATCCAGAATAGGTGGCTCCCAGTTTCCGAGAGACCCACTGAAAGTATTGGTGTTTAATAAAGGCCGGCGCGCTTACGAGACTATTGCCTCTTGCCTGAACCAGGAAGGAGCGATTCCTGCTATCTGCAGCAAGGTGCTGGAGGCCCTCAGAGAAATCTGGAACGACCAGCGTCCTCCTGGTCAGTATCAGTTTGATGACTCCGGCAGTATCCAGAACTACACGGTTTGATTTGACATGGAAATCTCCGAAGACAAGAAACGCATTCTTGCCGAGATTGAAGTAGGTACGGCGGTGATTATCGAGGGCGAAGCCGGAACCGGAAAGACCGTCATGGGAGTGCTTTGTGGCCAGAAGCTCCTAAACTCTGTGCTTTCCTGGCAAAAAGTGTTGTACCTGACCTTTTCCAAGCTTGCCAAGCGCCAGATAAGCGATTGCGTCGACAGAATGACTGATTCCGGGCTCTTATCGTCGGAATCTGCGGGCCGCATGGAGGTATTGAACTACCATTCGCTCTGGTGGCAGCTTATAACCAAGCAATACAGCTTCCTTGGGATTTCCCGGAAGCCTTTGCTCTGCACTCCTGACGAAACTGAGAAACTGGCAAAAGAGCTGATGGGGCAGATGCCTTCAGGCATAGTGCCAACAGGCTTGGTTCGGAAGAACGGTAACATCAACTTAAGGAAAGAGCACCTTCTTGTAGGAGCACTTTCAGGCTCGGCCGCTGTGTATGCGCAATGGGGACCGGAGAATTTCGGCAGGCGAGCTGAGGACTTTGTTGGCAGCCAGGATTTTCTACACTGGAGCAGGGAGCAGATTTTTAGCCGGAACAGGAAGGGGTTGTTTTCGCATGCTGAAACAGTGTGCTGGGCCCATTCGCTCCTGACAAGCCACCCTAATGAGCTGTTCCTGATGCGCGAAAAATTCCCGATTGTCATCATTGATGAGTTCCAGGATACGGATGTTGCCCAATGGGATATTATACAGCTCCTTGCGCCAAAGACCCTGATAGCAATGGCCGACCCGGCCCAGACTATTCATATTTGGCGGGGCGCAGACCCAAGCAGACCCCAGCAGTTGAAAGCCTTTTGCCAAGGTTTATCTGCGTACACAACGCTAGGGAGCAGAAGGCTGGATACATGCCATCGGGCTCCAAAGCCAATGTCAGCGCATGCAAACATAACATGGACAGAACTTAAAGTTTCAGCAAACCCCAACAATGCCGGCCAGATGAATCTTGCCAAGAAAATAGCCAAAGCTAAGTGTAAAGAAATTGCAAGAAAGAGCGCAGGGAACGGCAGGACCGTCGGTATTCTTTGCCTTACCAATGACGTGGCCGACGACATGACCTCATTTTTCAGGGAGCGCCAGATCTTTCCGAAAGGGGGCTACAGTTCTGAGATTCCCTGCATGAGGCTCGGCGCTGATAATTCGCCATTCGAGAACGCGCGCGAGCTTGTCTTGCAATTGCACGAAGAGGTTTCCCGGATGTCGCAGCAAGAATTGCAGAAGTTACTGGCAAACTCTCTCTTGCAGGCATTTGTCCCATGCCAAATCAATAACTGCTCGGCAACCAGCAGGGACGAGGATCTGAAAAAGAGATGGAGCCGGGCTGGCAAGGTGGCAACGCTTTTTCCAAAGGAATTCGGATCAGGCTTAAGAGAACTTGCGAGGTTTGCGGTTTCTGAGGCGCGGTCAATGAACTGCTACTGCGATCTGGGAATGATTGGCTGCCTGAAGCATGTCGGGAGTTCGGTATCGAGGCAGGGAATCAAGGGCTGGAAAGAGCTGTCGTCTGATGAGAGGCGACGGAAGATAGACGCCGCTGTCCTGCAGTACGAAAATGCGCTTGCTTCCTCCCGATTAATTGTACCTATATCGGTAATGACTGTACACCAGTCAAAGGGCAGGGAATTTTCAGTTGTGGTCCTTCCCTGGTTTACCAATATCCCGTGGTTGCCGAAAGATTCAGGCTGGGACACATCCGAAATCGAGCATGAAAACCTCTTCCACACAGCCTGCACGCGGGCAAAGGACGAATCCATTGTGATATTCCCGCAGGGTCAGCAAGCTATGTGGCCTGCGCAACGATGATAGAACATCCTGCCGAAATACTCTCATTTGTATTAGTTAGGATCTTCCCGGACAGTTGAGCGTTTGAGCATGGCGATCGAGAAGGCACCAACTGATAATTTTTTAGCTCCGTGATTCTTTGTCGGCTGGCTGGCGTTATCCCCGGACACCTTGATCTTCAAAGGTGCTTCTTGAAAAAGGCCAACTGATCGGCCACGCTTTTTTCAAAATTGTCTCCCAGGTAAATATCAAAGTGGCCGATGGGATAATGGATGACCGTGGCAAGATTCCCCAGCCGGTTCGCGGTCTCTTCCGCGGCGCTGACCGGCGTAAGGTCGTCACGGTCGCAGATTTGAAGCAGGACCGGACAGCGCACCTTGTGGGCCTGCTTGACCGGCCGGTACTTGTCCCCCCGGATTATAATGCGCGCGCAGACCTCGTTGACGAAGCCTTCCGGGGCCATCAGGCCGAACGCCGCCCAGGCGTCCGGGGTGGGCATCATGGCCACGGTCCCCAAAAGGGTGGCTCCGACCACCCCGCTCCGGGGCGGTGGGGGTCGGCCGAGGCCGGCCGGCCGAAGGCCACAAGAGGCCCTGGTCAACGTCCGGCCAACCAGCCATGACCACCTGGGTTTGCCGCCGATAAATCAACGGCTGCGCCCTGGATGAGGTGAGGCTTGCCTTCACCCGCCTAATGACTTAAACTGCGGCCATCGTTCATGGGGGTCCCTCTTTCCTCGAATTTTGAGCGATTTAGGGGGCTACCCATAATCCCGGCAAGGTCAAACTCTGTGAATCTCCCGGCACCACCTTCAAAGAAGGAGCAGCACCGATGACCTTTGATCCTGATTGGCGGACCAGGGCGGTCAGCCCCGAGGCGGCGGCGGCCCATGTCCAGAGCGGCATGAAAATTTTCGTCCACGGGGCCGCGGCCACGCCCACGCCCCTGCTCCAAGCCCTTTGCTGGCGGCGGGACCTGGAAAACGTCCGTCTCTACCACCTCCATCTCTCGGGCGAGATTCCCTTTGCCGCCCCCGAACACCAGGGACGCTTCATCTCGATCTCCCTATTCGTGGGTGAAGCCTTGCGCCGGCCCGTCGAAGAGGGACGGGCCGACTTCATGCCCATCTTCCTGGCCGACATCCCCAGATTGTTCACTTCCGGGACCGTCTCGTTGGACGCGGCCATCGTCCAGTTGTCGCCGCCGGACCGTCACGGCCTCTGCACCCTGGGCACCTCGGTGGACGCCGCCAAGCCGGCCGCCGACTCGGCCCGCCTGATTATCGCCGAAATCAACGACCAAATGCCCCGCACTCACGGCAACACCGTGCTGCCTTTCGACCGGATCACCGCTTTCCTCCACACCGACCGGCCTTTGATCGAACACCTCCCGGCCCCGGAAACCGAAATTGAATCCCGCATGGGCGAAATCATCGCCGGTCTGATCGAAGACGGGGCCACCCTCCAGATGGGCGTGGGCAGTATTCCCAACGCCGTGGCCAAACGGCTTCACCACAAGCATGACCTGGGTATTCACACGGAAATGTTCTCCGACCCGGTGGTGGACCTGGTCGAATCCGGCGCGGTCACCAACCGCCTGAAGAAGGTCCACCCCGGCCGCCTGGTCACCAGCTTTGTCTCCGGCTCCCGGCGTCTCTTCGACTTCGTCCACGACAACCCCAAGGTCGAATTTCACCCCTGCGACCGGACCAATGACACCGCCCTCATCCGCCAGAACGACAAAGTCGTGGCCATCAACTCGGCCTTGCAGATCGACCTGACCGGGCAAATCTGCGCCGATTCCCTGGGCCACAAAATCTACTCGGGTATCGGCGGCCAGATGGATTTCATTCACGGCGCCTCCCTGTCCCGTGATGGTAAGCCGATTATCGCCCTGCCGGCCACGGCGGCCAAAGGGACCGTGTCTCGGATCGTCCCCGAACTCAAGCCGGGTTCCGGCGTGGTGACCACCCGGGGACATGTCCACTGGGTGGTCACGGAGTTCGGCGCCGTCAATCTCCACGGCCAAACGCTCCGCGAACGCGGCCAAGCGCTTATCTCCATCGCTCACCCCGACTTTCGGGCCGAACTTTCCAAGACCCTGACCGGCATAAGGCATTTTGTTCCGGGGCGGCAATGAAGGCTTTTTCCGAACCAATGATTAATTTTCCGGTGACGGATAAAACCGGCCTGTTTGGAGGGAAACCGCGGGTTGCTCAGGGTGAAGAGACTGTGAAAGAACTATTTTTCTTTCACAGTCTCGAAGTGGAATTCAACGTTTCTTTTTTAGACAATATGTCAGCTAAGTTCTCGAACAAGTTATTTAGAGGTTAATGCCTTTCCTTGATTTTCAAATTTGTGCTGCAGACCTCTAGGCAACCGCATTCTGGCCCGCTATATTCCCGAAGCAAAACGCCGCCGAGAAGGCATTGCCGCCGATGTATTTGGTTCCGTGCAACCCCCCCACCACTTCTCCCGCGGCATACAACCCGGGAATGGGAACAAGATAAGGGTCCAGGACCTGCAGTTTGTCGTTGACCTTCAGGCCGCCGCAAGTAACCATGACGATCGGGTTTCCCTTTAAGGAATAAAAGGGCGGCGTGATAATTTTTGCTCTCAAGTGCTCTTTGTCTCGGCCGAATTCCGGGTCTTGACCCTTGGCAACACAGGCGTTGTAATCCTCGATGGTTTTTTTCAAACCCTGGGCGTCCAGACCGGCTTTGCCGGCGAGTTCTTCCAGCGTGTTTGCTTTATTGATGAAATACTTTTCTTTTTCAGCCTCTTCCAGGACCTGGTCTTTCGTCCAACCGATCACCGGAAAAACAGGCCTGGCTACAAATTTTTCCCACATATCTTTATCGGAGATGACGTAAATAGTGGCCTCCGGCTGGCTTCTTAAGACCCAGGCCACCGAGGTGGGCGAAGTCTCTTCTTTTACGAATCTCTTTCCGTTTTTGTTTACCAGAATCCCTCCGAATACTGACGCCAGATCATACCCGCGGTGCATGAGGCCTCGCCTGGATTCCGGCTTGGTGACGAAGCCGTAAGCATAAACCGCGCTATAATCCAGATGGGTGACGCTTCCAGTGGCTTTCATCCCCATAAGAATTCCCTCGCCCGTCGAGCCGGGAGACGAGCCGACAATGGCGCCCTTGAAGGGGATGAGGAATCTGTCGATCATATCTTTATTTCCGCCGAAACCACCGGTGGTAAGCAGAACAGCCTTGCGGGCCCTTATCAGGATTTTCTTGCCTGCTTTTTCTGCTTCCACTCCCAAGGCCCTGCCCGTGGAGTCCTCGATAATGATCCTCTTGGCCGGTGTAGAATAATGAACCGGCACATTGCTCGCCTTGACTTCCTTTAACACTATGTCTATGTATTGTTTGCCGGTCCCGGCATAATGGATCCTATCCAGGGAAAAACCAGGGTAAGCCCTGATCATAAACTTCAGGCCTCTTTGCCGGAACCATTCGACTGTTTTCCAGGAATTTTCTGAAAAAAGTTTTACCAGTTCTTTATCGTTGGTATGTTCTCCTTCTTCCATGATGTCTTTATAAAACAACTCATATTGGTCATTGATTCCGGCTTCTTTTTGAACGGAAGTCCCGGCGGCCGCCACGCTTCCGCCGCAAATCGCGGAGGATGATAAATAAGGAAGGGCCTCTTTCTCAAGCAATACAACTTGAGCACCCGCCTGGGCAGCCGACAGGGCTCCGAAAAGGCCGGCCGCTCCGGCTCCGACCACGACCAGGTCCGTTTCCTGATCCCATTTTTCCGTGGTTCCCGCTATGACTACGTTTCCGGAAGAGAGAAGTGACCCTCCAACAATCCCTATGGCTCCCCCGGCCAGGGCCGCGCCCGCCCCGGCAACGAATTGTCTTCTGGTTATGGAGCCTTGCGGCGCTTCGTCTCCCAAAGATTTTTTCCCGCCAGTTGCTTCACCTTTTTTAGGCGTTTTTTGATTCATTTAATGTAATCCTCCTCTTGTGAGTGCTCTTTTTTTGATCAAAAAAGCCGATTTTTATTTTTTGCAATTCATAGACCATTAAGGTTATTGAGCCGGAGATAAAAAAATATTTTATTTTAATGAGTTATAGATAGGTTACTCCTAGGGGGGGCTGCTATATTCAATTTTTTGTCAGCTTTCTTTACATGCTGTTAAACAGGAATTTAAGAGTAGAGAACGATTTTTAAATAAAAATATTGTAATAATAGGAGGTTAAGATGAGAGGGGTTGTA
>ENA-OSEO01003038-OSEO01003038.1-sediment-metagenome-genome-assembly--contig:-NODE-3038-length-21120-cov-3.579860_pt1 | contig 21120 bp, 20 predicted proteins | sample MGYA00237883_ERZ534232 | MGnify/ENA metagenome assembly ERZ534232
TTGTTGAGTGATTATGTTCAAGACAAATACTTTATCTGAAAGACTACAAGAAATTGAAGAAAATTTACTGATAGCTTTAAACGCAAAAAAAAGAATGGGAGAAAAATGCGGTAATCTTCCAACAAGATATCATAATCAAGATTTTAATAATAAATTAAATGAAGTTCCTTATATCAATTTTATACAAGGTGGTGATTATCACTACTTTGTATCCCGTGTACTTTTTTTGAACCACGTAGAGATTTACTCATTCTATGCTGCACAACAATGTGTTGAATGTTATTTAAAGGGGTATATGAGATTAAAAGAAAAACCCGTTATAAGAACACATAACCTTGAAAGCCTATTAAAAAAATGCAGAGAAATCGATCCTTTGAATGAATTTTTGAATGCGCCGACTATAGATGCAATAATTATGAAATATAATTCTTTTAATGAATATCCTCGTTATCCTATAAGCCTTTTTGGACCAGGTGATTTTTTTGCATTTATCTATCCCGATGACATACTTTGGTTAGACTATTTCATCTTCAAAATGAGAGAGTTTATTAAAATTCCAAGTAATTTTCCAGATATATTCAGAGATCATCACTTTCGTTTATTACAAACACAAGAATCAAAGCCAAATTTTTATAATACTTTCAAAAAAGAAAACATTAATTTTCTAAAATAAGCTAACTTCTAGTTTTGTTGTTCAAGCCCCCTTCAAACAACTATTCAACAGAGGCGCACCCCACCCAGGATGCGCCTCTTTAATGTTAAATTCCGGCGATGCCGGGCTTGGGTTCGCCGGTGTCGGGATCCACCACATCGGAGCTTACAGGGGTTGATCTGGCTTTCTTGCGCTCAATCCAGTCTGTCTTTGGGGCTTTGGCGCCGCGCTTCAGCATTTCTTCAACGTCTGCCGATTCTCCCGAGAAGCGGTAAACCATGCGGAGGTATTCGGTATCGTCAATCATTCCACGGTCGCGGAGCTCTCTGAACACGTTGTTAACGTAGGTGGTCGCCATGCCATAACTGACATTATCCCGCGCTGAAATATCGGAGCCTTTGACGGTGAAGGGTTCTTTGTGGGGAAGATCCTTCTGGACCATAGCCCGGCGGTGGATTGCTGCCGATAAGATGTCTTCCAACATCCAGAGATAAAACCGCTGGCGCTGCTCGAAGTGGCGGAAGGTTGGCCCGCCCGCCGCTTCAGCGGTGGTGCGGGTGGCGCTTTCGGGTTCGGCTAAAAAGTGCATGGGAATACCAGCACCAGCGGAGATCATTTTTTTGATTGCCAGGCCGTCGGAGTTGGCTTCAACGGAGTCAAGTTTGGCTGATAGCACCTCCCAGGTTTCGCTCTCGTCGGTGACCAAAATGCTGCCAGGGCTGGGCGGGTTGGTGTTGAGTTGGGATTGGCGGGCCAGCCGTTCGGCTTCGGACTGGAAGCGGGCTTTGACCACGTATAGAAAAGCGGTCCGGAAGCGGTTTAACCTTGCTCTATCTTCCAGCCAGTTGGCATAGCGGGAAAGCCATTTGAGCAGGGGGGCAAGGTCTGATTCTCCCCAGGCCGCCCCCACGGGGCGGTTAATCGCATAATGCAGCATGGCGGGGGCGAAGCCGCCGGCTGCGGTGGGGCTGTCGGTGTTGGGATCGTAGGCAGGGATTGGGGCGGGATCGGGGTCGGTGTTGGTGGGCTTTAGCTTAAAGTAAGTTGGCTGCTCGACGTCGTTGGACCGGGTTTCGATTTCAGCGATGGCGGTCGCGGGGAAGGCGCGGACATAGGTCATGCCGGCTTGATCGGTGGAAAGCAATATAAACAGGTTGCCGGTCCGGGTCAGCTCATCGCACCACTCAAAAGCGCGGACGTCCATCCGGTTCAGGCGGTGGTTCCAAAAGTCGGAGATAAACTTTGAGAGTTTATCGTTCTTTGATTCGGCGTTGATCCCTCCTCCGACCACATATTGAGAAGTAAGCTCCACGATCCGGCGGGCAAGGGGATTGACGCGCCAGGCTTCGAGGGAAAGTTCCAACATCTTTTCGCGGTCATAGGTGAAGCGGTCGCGGTCGGACTGGTTGAACTGGCGGGCACCAACAAGAAAGCTGGCTTCGGTTTCGGCGGCGGATAATGCCGCCCGCACCTGCCGCCGGATCTCCCCGCCGAACAGGGTCCGTGTCATTCGTTCCATCAGGTTCTTCCTCATTATTATTGCTCTCCTATTCTATGGTCGGGGGTTTCCCCACTCAACTAAAATCCTTCATCCAGGTCGCGCAGCGGGTCGCGCCCGGGGATGACCAGGGCCGGGGCGTTCAGCGCCCAGTCGTGTTCCTCCAGGGCGGCGCACAGGGCCGCCGAGAGGAGCAGGTCGTCGTGCAGCGGCGCGCCGTCCAGCGGGTCGCGGCGCCCTTCCGGCACCCCCCAGCGCATGCGCTGCTCGGGGCCGGGCGAGACGTCCATCTGGCAGGCATCGAGCTGGCGGTAAAAGGCCGCCCACACGTCCTCGCGCACGCAGCCGGCGGTGGCTTCCCGGTAAACCCACTGCGCCGCCGGATCGCCGTCCGGCGCTTCTTCAAGGTCCGGGTCCCAATCGCGGAAGCGCCCGCTGTCGATCACCGCCAGGAAATCCCAGCCCAGCTTGCTCTTGGAGGCGGCGCTGAACACGAACGGGATCACCTGCCGCGGGAGGGCTTTGCGCAGGAAAGCGGCCAGCCCCGCCCCCACCCCGGTGGCGTCCACCACCACGTAGCGCGCCTTCCAGTGCTCCGCCAGGGCGGTCAGATGCCCCTGCAGTTGGGTGTAGCTGGTGCCGTGCCACTGGCAGCGGTCTGCAACCCGGTACACCAGCCCGCGCGCCGCCAATTCCCGCGGCGCCTCCAGGCTCACCTCCACCACCGTCAGGGCGGTCAGGTCGCGGCCGGGGCGTTCCAGATCTGCCTCGCCCCGCAGGGCAGCTTCGTCCTCTCCGGCCACGTCCACCAGCAGGGCGTACTGCCTCCCGCGGCGGGGCGCGCGCAGCCGGGGGTGATCGCCCCCCATCCTGGCCTGGCGCTCCGGCGGGAACATCCCGGCCGCCCCGTCGATCTCCTCGCAGAAATACTGGGTACGCACCAGGGGGTGGCTGCGCCCCAGGCGGGCGATCTGGCTGGCCAGGTGCCTGCCGTAGGCCGGGACTTCGGCGGCCACTTCTTGCCCGGTCAGCACAAAGCAGCGCCGGATGCCGTCCGCGGCCTGGGCCTGCCGGGCGGCCCGCAGCTCGCGGGCCAGCAGGGTGTGGCTGGTCCAGGCCGTGCCCCAGAAGATGCGGGTGGCGTTGGTGCTGGCGGCCATCGGGGCGATATCTTTGTCGAACTTCTCCACCAGCACGTCCTGGGCTTCGTCCACTTCCAGCAGGGTGCTGGCGGTGGCCCCGACGATGTTGGCCTCCGGCGCGCCGGAGAAGAAGTACATCCGGGCCTGACCCACCCGGTAGATGTAGCCGCTCTCTTTCTGCCACTTATCCCGGGTGATCTGGTTGCCCGACAGCACCCGTTCCAGGCGGCGCATGGCGTTCTCGGCCTGCGGGCTGCGGGTCGGCGAGATTTTGACGATCTCCGCCGGGCTTTCGGAGAGCAGGAGCAGCAGGTACGCCTCGAGCTGGGCCTGGACCTCGTTCTTGCCCGACTGGCGCGGGAACATAACCGCGAAGCTCAGTCCCTGTTCGTTGACCACCGATTCGACCACCGCCCGGGCCACTTCCTGCTGGTAGGCGCGCAGGGTCAGCCCCGACCCGCATTGGGTGAAGCGGCACAGGTCGATCATCAGCTCATAGAGCAGCTTTTCAGGAACCTCGACGATACCCTATCCTTTTCGAGCCCTTCGCGGCCGGTTCAGCCGCCCCAGAAGGCGCGCAGCAGCGCGGCCAGCGACATCAGCCCCGACCCGCCCGCGGCCAGCCCAGACCACACCTTGAACTCGGTCACCCCGGCGGTGGCGGAGCGCAGGCGCTGTTCGTGGTCGAGGGCCTGGGCTTCCAGCGCCCGCAGGCGGTGGCTGGCCAGCTCGCTGTCGTGGCGCTGCTGGGCTTTGAGGGCTTCGATCTCGGCCCGCATCAGGTCGAGGGCGTGCCGCACCTGTTCTTCTACCAGCGCGGCCTGTTCTTCGTTCATCGTCATACCTCCTGTCTTTCCCGGCAGGGGCGGCGGCCCGGGCGGTCTCAGGGGGCCGGGGGCATCGTCTCGCCCGCTCTCGGGAGCGGGCTGTGCCGCCGGCAGGCTTTCCGCGCCGCTGAGCCGCCCGGCTGTTGGCCGTGGAGCCGCCCCGATTGCCGGTGGGGCAGCAAACAAGCGGCGCCGCCGCCCGTGCCGGAGGAGCTAATCCTGCGGGGGGAGGGTTCCGGCGTGCTTCGCGCGCATGTCGCTCAGCACCGCTTTCAGCGCCCGGCTGAGCGCGGCGCTGCCGTCCTCTTCCAGGCTGTGCTGGGCTTTGATCAGCGTCAAGACCCGGGTGCAGGCGATGCTGGTGGTGTTGAGCGCCCGCAGCAGTTCCTCCAGGGTGCGCCCTTCATCCAACAGTTGTCCGATCCGCCGGATGATCTCCCGCAGCAGTTCGATCTCATCCCGCAGGCCGTCGGGGGCGGCCTCTTCCGCCTGCTCGGGGCGGCGCGGCTGGCTTGATTTTCTGGTCGGCATCAGCCTCCTCATTTACAATAGAATTAATGTTCTATTTTATGATACCAGTATGCCACGGGACCGGCCGCCGCGCAACCTGTCAAAAGGGGCGGGTGGGTACGTCATTAATGACAGGTGGGGCTTCTTCCCTTTTGTCTTTTGAGTTCAACATGACAGGCGATTTATCTCACGCAAAGCCGCCAAGGCCGCAAAGGATTTCAACCAAAAAAAGTTTTCTTGGCGTGCTCACCTGCACTTGCCGCAGTTACAAGTGTGGCGCCTTGGCGTGAGCTTAATCATTGCTCGCAAGAGCCGCGATGTCCCGCCCATCTTTATCAAATCTTTACACTTCCTTTATTGTATTTGTCAGACAACTCGGTTATAATCCAAACATTCGATTATTGTTAGCTGCTTTTTTTCAGCACGACCACTTACATTTTTAATCCGTTTCATCCTGCCGTGTGCCTCTCTGGCCGGGAGCAGGCCGGTTTGTGCCGCCTGCTGTCACATCCCGCCGGTGGGCATCCGGCCCAACGTCATCGCTGGCCGCAGCGGTAAAAATTCATCCTCTCAACCAGAAAAGGAAAAACATTTTATGTCAGGCAAACAAAAAACTGAAGCTTCCGTTGCAAACAAAGGCTGGCTGGTCACCATCGCCGGCACCTGCGCCCTGCTGGCTCTGGGCGTGCTCTACGCGTGGAGCGTATTCAAAGCCAACATCCCGGCCGAATGGGGATGGGCCGATTCACAAAAAACCCTGCCTTACTCGGTAGCCTGCGTGGTCTTCTCACTGATGACCATGGTCGGCGCCCGTTTATTGAACCGCTTTGGCCCGCGGGTAGTGGTGAGCGCCGGCGGCGTGCTGGCCGGTCTGGGCGTCATCATCTCCAGCATGTCCACCTCTCCTCTGATCTTCACCCTCGCTTTCGGGGTAATGCTCGGCTCCGGCATCGGTTTTGTGTATGCCTCAGCCAGCCCGGCCGCCCTGCGCTGGTTCCCCGCCTCCAAAACCGGCCTGATCTCCGGCATTGTGGTGGCCGGCTTCGGCATGGGCAGCGCCTGGGTAGCCCCGCTGGCCCGCACCCTGATCGCCACCGTTGGTTTGCAGACCACCATGCTCTATCTGGGAATCGGCATGCTGGTGGTGGTGGTTGGTTTCGCCCAGCTCCTGTCCTTCCCCCCCGCTGGCTTCGTCCCTGCTGGCAGCGCGCCCGTCAAAGCCGCCAAAACCTCCAAAAAAGCGGAATTTACCGCCGCTGAGACCGCAAAAACCTGGCAGTTCTACCTGATCTGGCTCGCTTTTGCCTTCGGCTCCGGCGCCGGCCTGATGGTGATCGGCAACCTGGCCTCGATCGTGAAGGAACAGATCGGCCTGGCCGCGGTCAGCGCGATCGCGGTCTCCGCCCTGGCAATCGGCAACGGCGGCGGGCGGGTGCTGTACGGCATGTTTTCCGACAAATTTGGCCGCAAAGCCGTGCTGATGTTTGCCTTCATCTTCCAGGCCGCGATGGTCTTCGGGCTTTCTTTCGTCGTCACCGGCAGCCCGCTGGCCAATGTCCCGGTGCTGATGGTGCTGGTGGTCCTGATCGGCGCCAATTACGGCGCCAACCTGGCGGTGTTCCCCGCCATCACCAAAGATTACTTTGGCGCGAAAAACTTTGCCATGAACTACGGCATCGTTTACACTGCCTGGGGTCTGGGCGGTTTCATGCTCTCCCAGATCGCGGGTTCCATCAAAGACACCTACGGCACCTTCAACTACGCCTACCTCCTGGCCGCCGCCATGCTGGTGGTCGCCGCTGTACTGACGGCCGTCCTCAAATCTCCCCAACCGGAGCTTGAGCCTGCCAAACCGGTCAAAGCGGAAATGACCGCCGCGGACTAAAAGCCGACTTTTATTGGTATGAAGCGGGCTGCTCTGCGGCCCGCTTTCGCTTTAAACCCTGGTATCCGGCCTGCCAGACAAACTACCCAAGTCCGGAGGACCCTTCACCCCACCAGACAGCCGCCAGACCGCCGTCATCGCCCGCTTTCAACGCCTGTTTTCCGGAAAAAGATGAATTTCTATGCCAATTGTCGGTATAATAAGTTTTAAGGGTAGCGCGTTTCAAGCATTAACAGAACGCTCCGTGATATGAATATTTCTCTCAAAGATCAGGCTTTGTCAAAAAGCCCTCACTTCTTTTCCGGCAAAATAGGGTTGGTTTTGCTGCTGGGATTGGCGTTATCCGGACTATACCTGTCCAGCCTGTACAGCTACCTGCTTTTCCACAGCCTGGCGGAACTTTTCAGCATCATCATCGGCTGCAGTATCTTTATCCTGGTGTGGAATTCACAGCGCCACCTGGATAACAACTATATGCTGCTTGTGGGGATTGCCTATCTGTTTGTCAGCATCCTCGATCTGACCCATACCCTGGCATATAAGGGGATGGGCGTGTTCACCGGTTATGACGCGGACCTGCCAACCCAACTTTGGATTGCCGCGCGATCCCTCCAAAGCATCTCCCTCTTAGCCGCTCCGTTGTTCCTGCGCCGGAAATTCAATGTCTGGCTGGTGCTATCGGTTTACCTGGCAGTGACCATCGCCTTGCTTACAGCAATTTTCGCGGGCTTTTTTCCGGCCTGTTTTGTGGAGGGGCAGGGCTTAACCCCTTTCAAAATCATCAGCGAATATATCATCTCATCCATCCTCCTGGGATCGATTGTCCTGCTGCTTCAAAACCATAACAGTTTCGACCGGGAAGTGTTGCGATGGCTGGTCATCTCCCTGCTGTTCACCATCGGCGCTGAACTGGCTTTCACCTTTTACATCAGCGTGTACGGCTTTTCCAATCTGGCCGGGCATTTTTTCAAAATCATCGCCTTTTATTTTATTTACAAAGCGATTGTTGAAATGGGCCTCGAAAGACCGCATCGCTTGTTGTTCCGCAGCCTGAAACAAAGCGAACTGGCCCTCGAAAACGCGCTCGCCAAGACGCAGCGATTGGCACTTACCGATTCTCTGACGGAGCTGTATAACCGCTATCATTTTTTTGAGTTATCGGAACGCGAGCTGGCGCGCGCCCGCCGCTACCAGCATGACTTATCCGCCATCATGCTGGATATCGATCAGTTTAAATTGATTAACGACACCTACGGGCACGAGGTTGGCGACCAGGTGCTGAGAGAAGTCGCTGAATGCTGCCGCCAGACAGTGCGCAAAGCGGATGTCCTGGGGCGCTACGGAGGCGATGAGTTCGCGGTCATGCTGCCCGAAACCAGCCTTGCCGGAGCCTGCCAGGTTGCTGAACACCTGCGCCAGAATATCGCCGGCAAGGATATCCTCACCGAAACCGGCAGCATCCATATCACCGCGAGCCTGGGGGTCGCCGCGTTGAACGACGAAATCGCCACCCCCGAAAAACTATTAAATGCTGCCGATCAGGTGCTGTACAACGCCAAACGCGGCGGTCGGAACCGGGCAAACTGCGGTTGACAACCGCTCGTTTGACAAAACATCCCATTATCCTGTAAAAACCAGCCCAGCAAATGCCCGGCCCGCGCCGTTCACGGTGGTTTATATCAGGACGCGTAAAGCAATATACCGTAACCGCATCGCACCTGTGTCATCCCGCGCTTCAGATTGTCATTTCGAACGCAGTGAGAAATCTTGTTTTGCGCCAGGGTTTCCCGCTCGCTTGGCGCTCCCTCGAAGCGCGGCGAAGGGTCTCTGGCTGACCGGGAAGGAAGTCAGGTTTGGAAAGGGATTGCTGCCGGGATGCGACGTAGAGATTCCTCCTCCCTGCGGTCGTCGGAATGACATGAGGGTGGCGGTCGTCGGAATAACACGAATGGGGCTTTGTGAAACAGTTTCGGACTCCTGGAAAGAGCCGCAGCGATTGTCTCACGCAAAGCCGCCAAGGCCGCAAAGGATTTTTATACTAAAAAGGTTTTCTTGGCGTGCTTTGCGCCTTGGCGTGAGCTTAATCACCGCCCACAAGAGCCGCGATGTCTCTCGCCGCGCTGGTTCAAGACGCCATCCGCAAGTGTCACCCTGAGTGCAACGAAGGGTCTCTGGCTGGCCGGGAAGGAAGTCAGGTTTGGAAAGGGATTGCTGCCGGGAAGGGGCGTGAAGATTTCTCCTCACTCCGTTCGTCGAAATGACAGGAGCTTTACCTCACGCAAAGCCGCAAAGGGTTTTCTTGGCGTGCTCACCTGCGCATGCCGCAGTCGCAAGTGCTGCGCCCTGGCGTGAGATTCATCACGCCCCATCTTGTAATCGGGGTTTCAACACCTTACAATAAAAACACCGCGATCCATTTTTATCCTTCGAATATTCGTCGCGGCGGCTTTTTCGAACATGCGCCCGAGAAATGGAGGTGTGTCATGTCTCAAACATCCAGCTATCTGACCCGGCAATTCTTTTTCTGGATCCTTGCCAATATTTTGGGGTTCAGCGCCCTGGCTCTCATCCTGCTCCTGCTGCCATCCATCATGTTGATCCGTAATATGATTCTGCCAAACCTGATCATCACCCTCCCAATCAGTATCGCGCAGTGGATCGCCCTGCGGCGCATTGCCCCCATCTCCGCGCTGTGGATCCTCACCACTCCGGTCGGGGTGATCCTCGCGGTGCTGTGCTTCCAGAATATACCGCAAATCTTATTACCAGAGAGGGTTGACGAGCACATTCTGGTGCTGACCGCTCTGTATCTGGTGATGGGCTTCGCCATCGGGCTGCCGCAGTGGCTGGTTCTGCGGTTGCAGTTCACGGGCTCATGGGTCTGGCTGCTGGGCAGTGCCCTCAGCCTTCCTGTTGGGTTTTGGCTTGTCCTGGCAACCGATTTGATCAACCAGGCCGAAATCACAGCTTATCTCGTGGTGGGCTGGTGTACATGCTCATTACCGGGCTGGCCCTCACCCGGCTGCTGTCCCGGCGCGCGTCCCCCCAAAACCTACCGAACCTGGCGGTCTGACCGGCAGTTCCAGCAATGTCCGTTTATCTGGCTGCAATCAATAAAGTTAGAGTCAATACAACATGAACAACCACCCCCTTTCACGGAACAAAATGATCCTCACTTTCTACCTCAGGATGCTGGGCTTTTTGCTGATCTGGATGGCAGTCTATTTCCTGCCCGCGGGCACCTTTGCTTACTGGCAGGCCTGGGTGGTCCTGGGCATTCTCTTCATTCCCATGCTGGCCGGGTTCCATTTCTGGCTCAAAACCGATCCCGCCGCGCTCGAACGCAGACTCAAGGGCGGAGAAAAGGAAATCGAGCAGCAGTGGATTATCAAGCTCTTTTCGTTCTTTTTTATCCTCACCTTCCTCCTGCCGGGCTTCGACCGGCGTTTCGGCTGGTCTTCCGTCCCGGTGGCGGTCGTCCTGGCTGCCGATGTGCTTGTCCTGCTGGGCTACGGCCTGTGCTTCCTCACTATTTACCAGAACCGCTTCGCCGCCCGCACGATTGAAGTGGAGCAGGCCCAGACCGTGACCAGCAGCGGGCTGTATGCTGTGGTGCGCCACCCGATGTATCTTGGGGTGCTGGTAATGTGCCTGGCGCTGCCGCTGGCGCTGGGGTCGTACTGGGCGCTGCTCCCGGCGCTACTCATCCTCCCCACCCTGGTTGCCAGGATTTTAAATGAAGAAAGTGTGCTGGCAACAGAGCTGCCGGGCTACCGGGAGTATATGCAAAAGACAAAACACCGCCTGCTGCCCTGGGTGTGGTAAGTCTTCCCCGGGCAAGCGCGGCGCCACGCTCCCCGGCCCAGGGGGACGAAAGATGGCGCCTGAGCCAGCATACTTGCTTTTGTTGATCAGCATGCTGATGAACGCCCATTCAACTCCCCCGCCCATCCGCGCCGTCTGCCGGGCGGCCCCGCGGCCAACAACCCCCGCCGCGGTTGTCTCAATCCGACCGTGGGGCTATACTATAAGGGGTTCAAGAACATAACACATCGATTGCCTCTGGCAGGCGCGTCCGCCTGCCGCTGTGCACGCTCAACAAGGAGAGCCGCAAGAATGGAGTCAGAAACCATCTTTCGCACGTTTTTCATCCTGGCCTTCATCGTCATGACCGCGGTCCGCGTTTATTACCAGTCCAAAATCCTCCGGGATAAACGGGAGGTCCACATCCAGGAAGGCCGGATCAGCCTCACCGCCGGGAGCCTCGCGGCGCTCACCACCATCGTGTTTGGCGCGGAGTATCTCTTCTCCCCTGGCTTTTTCCGGTTTGCCTACCTCCTGCCCTACCCCAACTGGCTGCGCTGGTTGGGTGCGCTGGCCCTGGCCCTGGGGACCGGCCTGTTATGGAGCGCCCACCACCACCTGGGCAAGAGCTTCCATTCTTTGGTCGTTTCCAAAGACGAGCAAACCCTGGTCGAAACCGGGCCCTACCGCTGGGTCCGCCACCCCATCTACACCGCCTATCTGGTCAGTTATGTTAGCGGCGGGCTCCTGGCGGGCAACCTGGTGCTGACCTTCGTCCCGGCAGCCTTCTATGCTGTGCTGGTGGCCATCCGGTTGAAAGAGGAGGAAAAAGTGCTGGTGGAGCTGTTTGGGCGCAAGTACCGCGAATACCAGAAACGAACCGGAAGGCTGCTGCCGCGGATCTTTGAGCGGCAGTCAGATCAGTCCGGCTGAAAGGATGCTTCACACAATGAACTCCACAGATTGATGGAGGAGAACTTGCTGGCAATAACCCCAACAGATGAATGGCATGCGGCCCACGCGGGGGGCGCCATCGGGCTGTTTGAGCTTTCTTAGCTGGAGAACGATCATCCTGCTCCTGCTGCCATCCATCGTGTTGACTCGGGAAAATTGAACTGTCTGCCGGAATACGGCAAATTATACCGGGCAACGAACGTGAATGCAGGATTTACAAAAGGAGAAGCACCATGTACAGGAATAAGGTTCGGCTTTATGACGGTGATATGTTGGCCAGTTTTACTTTACTATTCTTGCCTATCCTACTATTTGGAGCATGGCGGCTGATTGTTTACCAGATTCGGGCTAATAAAAAGCATAAGGAGAACAACAGGAATAAAAATTTATCAAAGACGATGTCTTCTGTATCATTCTGGTCCCTTTTAGCTGGCCTTGTTCTGTTGGGGATTTTCAGCGGGAACTGGGTGCATACCGGCAGGGTAGATTTACCCTTATTGATCCCTGGTGGTATTCTATATTTGTTTTCCTATTCAGCCATCCTGTTTCAGGATTATTGATTCATTCTATTTAGGAAAGAAGCAGGATTCGATATGCTTTTGATTTCAGCAACGCAAGATTGGCGGGCAGTCCACCCCGGGGCTGCCATTGGGCTGCTTGAGCTTTCCGGATTAGAGAACAACCGCCCCGCGCCACAGCTTAACGCCCTTAAACGCGAGGTTGAAACCAGCCTGCGGGAACGCTGCCGGGGCTTCACCCGCCAGGACTTTCTCGCCCTGCCGGTGATGGCCGCTTACCAGCGCTATTATAAAAATTTCAAAAAGACCTACCATGTCCAGCTTCAGGTCGAATCCATCGTGCTCAAAGGGAAAAACCTGCCGGATGTTTCCCCCCTGGTAGACGCCAATTTCCTGGCTGAAGTGGAAACCTGGGTCCTCACCGCCGGGCACGATGTGGATAGGCTGGTTCCTCCGGTCACCCTGGATGTCTCCCGCGAAGGGGACCACATTGTCCAGCTCAACGGCGAAGCCCGGCCCATCCGCGCCGGCGATATGGTCATGCGCGACACCGGCGGGGTGAGCTGCTCCATCCTCTACGGCCAGGACAACCGCTCCCCCATCACGCCCCGCACCACCCACACCCTCTATGTGGCCTACGCCCCGCCCGGGGTGCCGTTGGTATCCGTCGAAGACCAGTTCCAGAAGATTGAAGCGTACATCCGCCTGTTCTCGCCTCAGGCGGTGGTCGAAAACCGCCACATCCTCACCGCCTGACGACCCGCGCTTCGAGTTTAACGCTGTCATTTCGAACGCAGAGAGAAATCCTGGGGCTGCCGGGATGGGAAGTAGAGATTCCTCCTCACTCCGTTCGTCGGAATGACATTACCAAGTGTCATTTCGAACGCAGTGAGAAATCTTGGGAGGAACTGAGCAGCAGAGTTGGTTTGGGCTGCCTGGAAGTGGCGTGAAGATTTCTCCTCACTCCGTTCGTCGAAGTAACATGGGGGGACGTATTGGCGGGTTAGGTACCCGTTTCTGTCATTTCGAACGCAGTGAGAAATCTTGTCTTTCAAGCGCAGCGACATCGTGCCCGAAGGGTAGAAATCTTGTTTTGTGCCAGGATTTCCCGCTCGCTGGCACTCCCCCGAAATGACAGGGAATTTTCCTCACGCAAAGCCGCCAAGTCCGCAAAGGGTTTTTATACCAAAAAAGGATTCTCTGGCGTGAGGCCGATCATTCCCCTTTAGGTAACGTATTGCCCCCGCGCTGCTCCTTCAGCGATTCGCTGAACCGCTCCAGCCGCTTTGCCACCCGGTAGTTGAAGGTATCGGGGGCATATTCTCCTTCGGCGTTCATTTCTCCCACCTCCAGCCCCGTCAGCACGGTAATCGCTTCGTCCAGGTCTTTCACGGGCCAGCTGTGGAATTCATCCCTGGCGACCGCCTCGATCACCTCCCGGTCCAGCATCAGGTTCTCGCGATTGCTCCACGGGATCACCACCCCCTGCGACCCTGAAAGACCCTTCTGGGCGCACACGGCGTAGAACCCCTCAACCTTCTGGTTGACCCCGCCCACCGCCTGGATCTCCCCTTTCTGGTTGACCGATCCGGTGATGGCCACATCTTGCCGCACCGGCACCTCCCCGATGGCCGACAGCAGGGCGATGATCTCAGCGGCAGAGGCGCTGTCGCCCTCCACCCCACTGTAGGACTGCTCAAAGGTGACGCTGGCCGTCAGGTTGAGCGGCCGTTCTCTCCCGTAGCGCTCCCTCAAGATGCCGCTGGCGATCAGGAAGCCCTTGGTATGGATCGGCCCGCCCAGTTTCGCCTGGAATTCAATATCGATAATCCCGGCGCTGCCGGGACTGCTCGAAGCCGTGATCCGGCTGGGGAAGCCAAACGCGTTGTCGGCAATCAAAACCACCGAGAGCGCGTTGACCTGCCCCGCCACCTTGCTTTCGGTATCGATCAGAATATGGCCGCGGGCGATCGATTCCTGGATCCGTTCTTCCATCAGGTTGTTGCGGAAATCGCTCTGCTGGATGGCGCGGTCAACGTCTTCGGCTTTAACCACCGCGTGCTGGCTGCTTCCGGCCCAGTAGTTGGCCTCCTGGATCAGATCGGCGATCTTCCCGAACCGCGTCGAGAGCTTGTGCTGGTCATCCACCAGCCACGAGCCCTGCTCAATGATCCGCGCGACCGCCGAGCGGTCAAATGGCCGCAGCTCGTTCCGGTTCACCACCGATTTCACAAACAGGGCATATTCATATTCAGTTTCGGGGGTGCGCTCCATCTTCGAGGCGAACTCAGACCGCACTTTGAACAACTTCTCAAAATCCTCATCATGCGATTGCAGCAGGTAATACAGCAGTGGCGTGCCAACCAGCACGATCTTCACATCCAGTGGAATCGGCTCCGGCTCCAGTGAGTTGGTCGAGGCCAGCCCGTACTGGGTCTCCAACCCGATAATCCGGATGGACTGCTCGCGCAGGGTGCGTTTCAGCCCCTCCCAGGCGTACGGGCTCAACAACAGATCGCGGGCGGGGATCAGCAAATACCCCCCATTGGCGCGGTGCAGCGCGCCAGGGCGGATCAAGGTGAAATTGGTGCGGGTGATTCCCATCACCATCTGCTGGTCAATCCGTCCCAGCAGGTTGGAATAAGAAGGCTGGTTCTCAATAACCACCGGAGATCCCTGCTGCTCGGCGTTGCTCACCAGGATATTGAGGTCATAGCGCTTCAACAGGTCTTCCTGGGTTAATGCCTGATCTTTTTCCAGCCGGAATGTATCCAGGTTGTTGATCACATCCTCCTGGAGAGCCTTGATATGCGCCACTACATCCTCCAGGCCGCTGTACTTTTCCACCAGTTGGGAGATGAGCGGCTCCAGGATGAACAACGCGGTTTTGGCGTCCAGGGTTTGCAGTTTCTGATAAGCCTCCTGCTCCAGGTCTCTGAGCTTCTGCACAGTCTTATTGGCCTCAGCGTCCAGTTTCGCTTTCAGCTGGTCCAGCTTCTCCCGTTTTTCCGGCGAAAGCCGTTCGATTTCGCCCGGTTCCAACGGTTTGCCTTCCACGGCCGGGACGATCACAAACCCAAACGGGGTTTTCACAAACTGAAAATTGTATTTGCCGGCCAGCAATTGCAGCCGGGCGAATTCATGTTCTTGCTTTTTGCTGAGCGCGCTGGCAATCTGTTCTTTTTCGGAATTGTATTCTTTGCTGTTGAAGACGTTGAGGATCTCCTTCTGTGTTAGCAGCACCAGTTCTTTCAGGTCTTTTCGCAGTTCAAGGGCTTTTCCCGCGGGAAGATGAATGGCTTTGGGTTTGTGCGGGTCTTCAAAATTGTACACATAGCACCAATCATTCGGCACGGGCTGGTTCCTGGCTTTCCGTTCCAGATATTGCCGGGTCAATGTCAACCGCCCCGAACCAGGCAGCCCCAGCACGAAAATATTGAACCCATTGCCCTGAATTTCGCACCCCAGTTGCAGCGCTTTAAAAGCGCGCGGCTGGCCGACCACATCTTCCAGTTCCGGCAGTTCATCCGTCGTCTTAAATGAAAATCCTTCCGGGTCACACCTGTTGGATAAATCCTCTGGAGATAAACGCGCCGCCGATCTGGTGTTCATGTGCATACCCTCCTGTTGAGCTTCTTCTTTACCTCATTATTGCACATTCCGCGGCATCTCCGCAAGAACCTGTTGCGCCAAGGGTTTTACTTGCAATCCGGCTTCCAACGCCATACAATAGAGATACCAGAATAAAGATTTATCCGCCGCGAAGTTCATCGCCGCCACCTGAGGGGGGAGGAGGGTACACCCGATGAACGAAAAGATTTGTGTTCGCGTCCCGGTCAGCAGACCTTTCACAACCATCGTATTTTCACCGCCCTGCGTCTACTGCGGCCGTCCGGTCGCGGATGGGCTTCAACCGGTGATCAAAGAATTTCCCATTACCATCCGGCGCTGGGAGCGCGATCCGGAAACCGGCCGGATGGAGCTGCGCGAAGCGCGTGACGAACAGGCCAACAGCCTTCAGGGTACAATCCGCCTCAGGCTGCCTTACTGCGCGGAACACATCCCCGTCCCACAGCCAATCCGTCTCATCCAATCACTTGGCACCATCCTGACTGTGCTGGTGACCCTGCATTGCGTCCTGAATCCCCTTGCCACCTGGCAGTTCGACAACTGGCTGGAAGCCCTGTGTTTTGCAATCGCCGCCCCAATCCTGTTGTTTTACCCGCTCCAGTTCCTGTTTACCACCCTGCCCCGATCGCTGTTTGTCCGTTTCAATCGCGGCCTGCGAGATTTCCACTACGCCACAGGGCATTGGGGTTTGTCGGCGGTAACCGGGTTTGAGTGCGGGCAGCCCGGCTCCGGGCCGGTTCGTTATCCCGTTTACCTGACCTTCTCCAACCCGGCCAGCGCCCACCGCTTTCACGAGGCTCACCCCGAAGCGGAGATTGTCATCAAAAACCAACGCACCCAGGAGTTCATGGAACAGTAGAGCGAGGCAATTTGAAACCGTTCATTAAATAACATGTCCTTCCCATAATGGAAAGGACATGTGTTTCACTTTTAGATTCCAGCAAACGGATCCTGATCTGGCAGGCTATCCAGCCAGCGTTAAAAAATACTGGTGAAACCGGGAGTCATCGGTCAGTTCAGGATGAAAGGAAGTTGCCAGCAGGCGGCCCTGCTGCGCTGCCACGATCTTCCCGTCAGGCAGGGTAGCCAGCGCCCGCGCCCGGCCGTACACCGAGTCGATCAGCGGCGCGCGGATGAAAACCGCATGAAAGGGCTCATCCCCGGCTTCCTTCAAGGCCAGCCCGGAAATATCCAGGTCAATTTCAAAGCTGTCCACCTGCCGTCCAAAAGCATTGCGCTGGACGGTGATATCCATCAGCGCCAGCAAAGGCTGGTCGCGGTGAGTATCATCGGAAAGAAAGATTGCCCCGGCGCAGGTGCCCCACACTGCGTGTTCCCGTCCAAACGCGCGCAGCGGTTCCAGCAGACCGTACTGCACCGCCAGCTTGCCAATCGTTGTCGACTCGCCGCCCGGAAGGATCAGGCCGTCCAGGCCGGATAGCTGCTCCGGCAGCCGCACCTGAACCACCTCAACGCCCAGCCCTTCCAGAATAACCTGATGCTCCTGAAACGCGCCCTGTAAGGCCAGAACACCGATCTTCATGCCGCTCCTACCAGCCGCGCCCGGCGATCAGCTCTTCCTGCGGCATCGCCGAGATTTGCCGTCCCACCATCGGCTCGCCCAGGTTGCGGCTCACCTCCGCCAGGATCTTCGGGTCGTTGTAATGGGTCACTGATTTGACAATCGCCGCGGCTCGTTTGGCGGGGTCGCCGGATTTGAAAATCCCCGAGCCGACAAACACCCCGTCCACCCCCAATTGCATCATCAGGGCCGCGTCGGCCGGCGTGGCAATGCCGCCAGCCGCGAAGTTGACCACCGGCAGCCGTCCCGACGCGCGGGTCTCCATCAGCAGCTCGTAGGGCGCGCCAATCTGTTTGGCGAACGCCATCACTTCTTCTTCCGGCAGGTTCTGCAGGTAGCGGATTTCTCCCAGCACCTTACGGGCGTGCCGCACCGCTTCCACCACGTCGCCGGTGCCAGCCTCGCCTTTGGTGCGCACCATGGCAGCCCCTTCCCCAATCCGGCGCATGGCTTCACCCAGATTGCGGGCGCCGCACACAAACGGCACTTTAAAGTTGTGTTTGTAAATATGGTTTTCCTCATCCGCCGGGGTCAACACCTCGGATTCATCGATATAATCTACCCCGATCGCCTCCAGGATCTGCGCTTCCACAAAATGCCCGATGCGGGCTTTCGCCATCACCGGAATGGAAACGGTTTCCATAATCTTAAGGATCATTTCGGGATCGCTCATCCGGGCCACGCCCCCATCCGCGCGGATATCCGCGGGGACCCGTTCCAAAGCCATCACAGCCACCGCGCCGGCATCCTCCGCGATGCGCGCGTGCTCCGGTGTCACCACATCCATTATGACGCCCCCCTTCAACATCTGCGCCAGCCCCTTTTTCACGGTAAACGTAGCCTGTTGTTTTTCCATTTTCATTTCCTCTTTTCCTATCGGAATATGCTTCCGATTGTATCACGCCCAGGCTTTTCATGAATCATCAAATTGCGTTCACGCAGGGAAATACAGCCCAAAATCTGCCTGTTTCGCCGGGCCTGACCGGCCGTGTTTCAACCCTCTTTCAGCGCTTTGATCCGCCGCAAGATCTTGAAAATGGCCACCGAAAACAGGACCAGGATTCCCAGAGCGAGAACCTGCACTACCGCCCAAAAACCAAAAAAAAGGTGATCAAATGAGCTCATTATCGTCACCACACAAACCGGTAACAGCGCGGCAAACAGCGAAATCAGCCGCATGTATTTCTCGATCTTTGATTCATTATCCGTGAAGATTTCCGGGGGTTCACCTGGCCGCGCTTCTTTCCGGAAATACTGCCAGCCCGAAGCCTCGCCTACATGCTCCCAACCCGCATCGGCAAACAGCTGCAGGTAGTTGTCCTTCTCCTTGCGCCCTATCGCGTTGTAATCCAGGCGGTAATTGACCTCTTTCGGCTCACCCTGCTCAAATTCATAGACCGTCGGGAAAACGAGCCTCCTCAAATGCCAGCCTTGCTGCGCCATTTCACCCAGCCAGGCCTCCTCTTTCTCATCCGCCCAGCCCCAAAACCATTTCACCTTTTTTATCATTTTGCTTTCCATCTCATACTCCTTGTGACAGCTCCGCTTATCAGGCGGAGAGTTCTTCTTCGACCCGCGCTCCGTTGGCGACCATCACTTCCAACCGACGGAGCTGCGCCAGCAGGACAGCCTCGCCTTTTTCGGTCAACTGGTAAGATTTCCGGCGGTCCTCTTCGTTGACCATCCTGATCATCCTGGCTTCCTCCAATTTAGAGAAAGCGCCGTACAGTGTGCCGGGACCAATCTTCACATCGCCCCCACTGATCGCTTCTACCTTCTGCATCACGCCGTAGCCATGCAGCGGTTCGGCCAGCGCCAGTAGAATGTAATAGGTTGACTCCGAGAGCGGAAGATACTTCTCAATACTTTTCTCGTTCATCCAATTTATCTCCATTCAAGCCCTATATCGTCTTTCGTTGTATCGCATTACGTTATATCGTATAACGATATATTATCACACGATATACCGATCTGTCAATAGTTTCTGCCTCACCTGAAGCACAAATTCATGGCCCCATTTTCTATGGCTCAGTCCATCCCCATCAGGCGCCCGATTCCATGCGCGCCGCCTCTCGCCTGATAACCCGCAGACAACCGTCCAGCTTTGCTGTTCCGCACCGCATCAAATCCCTGCATTAAGGTTGAAAAAAGGTTGGCAAACTCTCCATCAACCCAATCCACAACAAGTCCCGGCAAAATAGAGCATTTTACCGCCTTTTCCCGATTTTCAAACAAATGTCTAAATTTCGTTACAAAGTCGTGTACACCACTTCACAGATTCTTGCAGAAGGCCCTCCTATAATTGACATCCCCGCAGCCATGATGTATCGTAAGATCAGGTTATTCTGTCAACCCTGAGAGAGCTCATGCAAAATTTTTTACGACGACTTACTGAAAAAATCCGGCCGCAGCGCCAGCCAAAATCTGGGCCACAGACCGCGCCCACTCCTGGTCGGTTTCGCGGCCAGTCTTTCCTCGAGCTGGCCCTGATCCTACCCATCCTGCTGATCATGCTGATGGGACTGGTGGAAGTCAGCCTGTTTATCGGGCGCTACCTCGACATCCTCGACCTGACCCGAGAAGCGGCCCGTTTCGCTTCAGTCCGTGACCCATTCGTCACCGTGCCTATTTCAGACGTGAGCTGCTCTCTGCCGGAACCATTCCACTTCTACTACCACACTGCCTGCATCTTTTCTCCCCCCGCCAACGCCACCTGCACAGACCCAAAATTCTGCAACGGTTTGAATTCCTTCCTCCAGCTCGACCCTGCCACCGATGATGTGGTTATTTCGGTTTATACCACCACCAAAAACCCCAACAGTAAATACCCCGGCAAAACCAGCGGCGCGGCGGTAACCAATGTCTGGCCGGCGCCCAACGGTTACTGGGCTCTCTCCGACCACGACCCTGATACAGCCCACAACGAAAACTGGAAAAAGGACTGCGACGGGAACGTGGTGCAATCCGAACCCTACTACAACGAATACCGGATCGAAGGCGAACTGGAAGCCACTACCAGCAATGGCTTCGTCGCGATTGAGTTTTACTACTGCTATCACCAGGCGCTTAACCTGCCGATTATCAATATTTTCATACCAGACCCGATGAGGATCCATGCGTACACAGTCATGCCTATCCCGGCTGCCCAACCGACGGCCACACCCAAACCATAAACCCATGCTGCCGCGTCGCAGCCGCGGGCAAGTGCTGGTCATTTTTGCCGTTGCCCTCGTTGCGATGTTGTTATTCGTCGGTCTGGCGGTCGATGCGGGTGTGCTTTACATCACTTACGGCCAGCTCAAACGGGCCGTGGACGCGGCTGCTGTGGCTGCCGCCAACGAGTTTAAACGCGGCTCCACCCTGTCCTCCATGCGCGAAGCGGCCAATGAGGAGCTAAGATTCCACAATATCACTACCGGCTCCGATCTGGATATCTACATCTGTGATGCCGACGGTGATGGCATTCGAGACGCTTCCCTTCAAACCGCCGTGCCGGCCTTTTACGACCGCTGCCCGGATACCACCGCGGGTTATTCCCCTCGCAAACTGGTGTGGGTCGATGCCAAACTCCGCGCCCCGCTTTACTTCCTCTCCCTGATCGGCCTGCAGTCGGTTAATCTCAACACCAATTCCATCTCTGAGGCCGCGCCGGTGGACGTGGTTATTGTTATCGACACTTCCGAATCCATGGCCAGCGACACCGTCAACTACCTGAAGGCGGCCTATCCCGACATTGTCGACGACTACGACCCCGACGCCGCTGCCCCGCTCGGCTGCAACACCACCAATTCCTCGATCATCTGATTTAACAGGCCGGCCTGCACCTCTTTAAGCAGAACCGGATTCTGCGAAAGATCATGCGGATAGGCACTTTTCACGATTTCAAGGGCATGGTTGAAATCAGCGACGGTCACAATCTGCTCGTTGACCCGTATTAGATACACATCTTCCGGCTCAAGATTGGTATCCGAACAGGACAACAGAAACCCAACCACTAATATGACTGCCGCCGAAATCACCATCGGACAACCGGCATGCCGCCGGCGTTCCGATAAGCGTCTGCTTGTTTTTCCGTTTGGGTGGTATCGCATGGTCCATCCATCATCACTTTTGTTGTC
>ENA-OSEO01003039-OSEO01003039.1-sediment-metagenome-genome-assembly--contig:-NODE-3039-length-21119-cov-9.863891_pt1 | contig 21119 bp, 12 predicted proteins | sample MGYA00237883_ERZ534232 | MGnify/ENA metagenome assembly ERZ534232
AAGGAATTGATATCAAGGGCGATCCATGCCAATAGCAATAGAAGGGACAACGTTTTTTTTGCTGTAGACTGCGGGACTTTGTCGGACACCCTCCTGGAAAGCGAACTTTTCGGTTATACCAAAGGCGCTTTTACGGGTGCACACCATGACAAGGACGGCATCTTCAAACTGGCAAACGGCGGAACCGTATTTCTGGACGAAATCGGCAACATCAGCCTGAATGTTCAGAGCAAGCTTTTAAGATTTCTGGAAAACCGGGAATTTCTGCCCCTCGGGAGCACGAAGATCCAAAAGGTGGATGTCCGGTTGATTTTTGCCACCAATCAGAATCTTGAAGAAATGGTTGAATCGGGTTCTTTCAGGGAAGATTTCTATTATCGTATTTTTGTATATCCGATCATTATTCCCCCTTTGCGGGAGAGAAAGACGGATATTTTGCCCATCTCCTATTTTTTTCTGAATCAATTTTGCCTTGATTTCGGGAAAAAGATCGTCGGGTTTGATGATGACGCTGTGGCACGTTTGACCGCGTATGATTGGCCCGGAAATGTCAGACAGCTTAGAAATATTATCGAACGGGCGGTTATTTTATGCGAAAAAGACAAAATAACCCATAAAGAGCTTCCGATTTTGGGACAAATGGATGATATTGAAGAACTGATTGACCATGTTCCTGAAACCAACGATGAGCTTAAACAAATCAAAAAAGAAATCCGCCAAAAAGCAATTCTGAAAGTTGAGAAAAATTTCGTGATGAATGCACTGATGAAAAACGATTGGAATGTCACCCGCGCAGCCGAAAAGGTGGGCCTTCAGAGAACCAACCTCCAGGCACTCATGAAAAAACACCATATTAACCCCCCACGATCATCCAAGCCGGGCGAATAAAATACGGTGAATTTATACCCTGTATATTTTTTTTATACAAAACATAAATTCCTGAAAAAGTGTCCGGAAATAAGCAGAACAAATCCCGTCGTTCACAGAATAGCTGCGTTTATTTTCAAGTAAAATCTAACTGTTATCAAATTTTATTCAAAATGAACCCACATGGAGTCTTCCCCTTCTTTTGCCATTGCAACGGCCAACTTTGTTTTATCTTCAATGTATATTTATTTTATACGTCCTCTCTTTATCCAAAGAACGCTATTATAATTTAAACTATTAAAAACAATATGTTAAGTATGTTCCACATTTTTGGCACGCAACATGCATTATGGTTCGCAAAGAAAAAATGCAAAAAAACAAATAGATTTGAATTTAATAAATCAATAAAAAAAATACCCAAGGAGGAAAAAATGGCAACAGCAGCAAAAAAGATAATGGTCGTTGATGATGAAAAACAAATCTGCAAAAATGTAGAGAAGATCCTTTCAAAGAATGATTATGAGATCATTCACGCCACCAGTGCCAAAGAAGCCCTGGAAAAATTGGCCAAGGATTCATTCGCGCTTCTCATCTCGGATATTGTGATGCCGGAAATGAACGGCCTTGAATTACTGAAACTTGTAAAAAAGGAATGGCCGCTGACCAAAGCGGTGATGATGACCGCCTATGCTTCCACCGATACGGCGGTAAAGGCGATTCGACTGGGCGCGCTGGACTATCTTTCAAAACCCTTTACCCCGGATGAATTAAGATCCACGGTTGAACTGGCCCTGTCCGGGAAATTGGTTGAGGTAATGACAACGGAGGCAGAAAGAGAGATTATCGATGTCGATATTCCTTTTGACAGGGAAGAGGTGGCGAAATATACCGGTGCCGACTTTGCGGACAAACTGGGGCCTTCGGACATGCCCGTGGTCGAGGCAGCTCCGGAAACCCTGGAGAATTATTGTGCCATCGGTAATATGATCTGTGATATCTTTAAAAAACTGGGAAATACCTGTAAAGGCGGGACCAAGACCGGAGAATGCCCGCAGCTGAAAGCCAAAAAGAAAAAGGGTGCCAAAGCAACCGGGTTTGATTCTGAAAAATTGATCGGCATCGACTATCCCTTTAATTATGAAGAGGTGGCATCCATCACCGGGCCTGAGTATGTTCTGAACATGCAGCATGAAGGCGTGTCGTTTATACCGTATGAAGAACTCAAAAAGAATGTTGCGCGCATGATGGCAGAAACCTCCGAAGTATCGGCAGATGTCATTGAGTTCCCCAAAAAAGCCGTTCAAGCGGACATTCTGGTGATCGACGACGAAGTGGCTGTCAATAACAACATTCGTAAGATACTCTCGAAGCGGGATTTTCAAGTGGACCAGGCGTCAACCAAGGCTGAGGCCCTTGAAAAGATCGAAGAAAATACCTATAAACTGGTCATTCTTGACCTGAAGATCCCGGAAGTCAAAGGTCTTGAACTCCTGAAAGCGATTCGTGATCGCAGACCGGAAACCATGGTCATTATCATTACCGGATATGCCAGTATCGAGACGGCCGTAGAAGCCTCGAGGATGGGTGCCATCGACTATCTTCCCAAACCGTTTACTCCGGAAGAAATCAGAACCGCCGCTGAAAAAGCCTTCCGTCTTGCCGCATAAACCTTATAAACCTTCTTGGCGTCTCCCAATTCCGTTCGGAGCTGGGAGACGCCTTTTTAAACTCCATAAATAAAAAAAGGGTTCTACACCTCTATTACTCTGCTGGAATCTTGTAGGAAATTACTGGAAACTCCCATACGCTTCAGTTGGGTTAATTGTCAGTGGCACGGATGTATATTTCGAGGTAAAATTTTTTGGGGATCTAGAAAATAGTTGATCGTATGCTCATAAAAATGTATAAAATTAACATAGGTAACTATAAACAAATAAAAAAAATTAGCGTTCGATCGTCTTCGGCATTTTCTATTTAAGGGTTGAAAGATTTCATATGTAAAAGGAGGTTGCCATGCCTACCTACGAATTCATTTGCGAAAAATGTAAAAAACCCTTTACCCTGATTTTGAAAATTTCAGAGTATGAAAAGAAAAAGTTTCAATGTCCGAAATGCAAAAGTCGTCAAGTTAAGCAGCAAATTACGTCCTTCCAAACGATAACTTCCAGCAAGAGTTGATACCGAACCACAACGGTTCAACTCAGTCTATGCCGTAGATATGTGAACCGTTTTTGTGTTTTATCGTTTCTGACGCCCATGGCGAGTGCTTTTCGGGTGCCGACCATAACCACCAATTTTCGGCCTCTTGTTACGGCGGTGTAGATTAGGTTGCGTTGGAGAAGGATATAGTGCTGGGCGAGGACAGGGATCACCACGGCCGGATATTCGGAGCCCTGTGACTTGTGTACGGAAACGGCATACGCCAGAACCAATTCATCAAGCTCGTATAAATCATATGGAACTTCACGTCCGTCAAACATGACCGTAATCTCATTGTCATCGGGTCGTATGCCGGTAATTCTTCCGATATCGCCGTTGAACACCTCCTTGTCATAATTGTTCCGTATCTGCATGACTTTATCGTTCACTCTGAAATTGCGGTATCCCCGGGTTATTTCCTCCTGAACAGGATTGAGGATATTTTGAAGCCGGGCGTTGAGATTTTCGGCCCCCACCGTGCCTTTGTGCATGGGGGTTAAAACCTGAATGTCGTCGATCGGATCCAACCCGAAACGTTCGGGAATGCGTTCTTTTGTCAGTTCGAGTATTATACCCAGTACTTTTTCAGGGTCTTCCTGCTCAATAAAATAGAAATCGTTGTCCGGCAGATCGTTTTCAAACGTTGGAACGATTCCGTTATTGATGATATGGGCATTCACAATAATCCGGCTTTCTCTGGCCTGGCGAAAGATTTCGTTCAGTTCCATAACCGGAATGGTGCCGGATGCAATAATATCACCGAGAACATTACCCGCACCGACAGACGGCAGCTGGTTGACATCTCCCACCAGAATAACTGTGGCAAAGGTTGGGACGGCCTTGATCAAATGATGCATCAGTACGGTGTCGATCATGGAGGCTTCATCCAGTATGAGCAGGTCGCAATGGAGCGGTTTTTCTTCATTTTTCTGGAACCCCCCCTTGGTAAAACTATATTCCAGCAGACGATGGATGGTTTTGGCCTCATGACCCGTGGTTTCGCTCATCCGTTTGGCAGCCCTTCCCGTAGGCGCGGCCAGCAAAGTTTTTATCCCAAGCCTGGAAAAGATTTTTAAAGCCGCATTGATGATGGTGGTTTTACCGGTGCCCGGTCCGCCGGTAATGACCATAATCTTGTTTTCAAGCGCGCATCGTATCGCTTTGGCCTGATTTTCAGCCAGGCGGATATCCAGTTGTCCCTGGACCCACGCGAGAGCGTTTTCTGCATTGACTGAACGGATGGATTTGGGAGCGGTTAAGAGTGTCTTCAATCGCTTGGAGATGCTCGTTTCACACAGATGGAACTTGGCCAGGTATACCCCTTTGTTGTTTTCTTTAAATTCCTCGATGCTTTCATTTAAATCTTCAAGAATGATTTTTTTATCAAGAGCCAGGGTGCCGAGGGCTTCCACCACATTATCCCTTTCAATACCTAAAATATCCCGGCTTTTTTTTATGAGGTGTTCATACGGGTAAAAGACATGGCCTTCGTCCGAAAGTTGATGGAGGACATAGAGGATACCGGCTTCAACCCTCAATGGCGAATTTGTCGGAAACCCGAGTTTCCCTGCGATACCGTCGGCAATCACAAACCCGATCCCAAAAATATCCATTGCCAGGCGATACGGATTCTCTTTTAATACTGCAATGGACCGATTGCCGTACTGTTTAAATATTTTCGTGGCATAGCCGGAACTGACCCCGTGGGATTGCAGAAACAGCATAACCCCACGAATCTCTTTTTGTTCGTCCCATGCCCTTTGAATCATGGCAATGCGTTTTTTGCCGATCCCTTCAACCAAAGCCAGTTTTTCGATGTCATCTTCGATGACATCCAGTGTTTTTTTGCCGAATTTTTTAACGATACGACCCGCGATGACCGGACCAAGCCCCTTGATGAGTCCCGAGCCCAGGTACTTTTGAATCCCAAAAACCGTTGCCGGAACCGTGGTTTTGTAGTCAACCACCCTGAACTGTTCACCATATTTGGGATGATTGATCCATTCACCCCGCATGCTGAGGGCTTCACCGGGGGCCGGTGACATCAAATATCCCACGACGGTTACCAGATCCCGTTTTCCATGAATCTTAACCCTGGCAATGGTATAACCGTTTTCTTCATTGGTGTATGTTATTCTTTCAATATGGCCTGAAAGTTCTATTTCCATAATTTTATCTGATTTAAACGTTTCGGTTATCCTATCCCGCCAAGGCGGGACTAATATTATGTGCAATTAACAAGCATTTCATTTTTCGCCGCATATATACCCAATACTCCAATCTTCCATTATTCGTAACTGTTTAGCTTTTTGAAACAAATCTGTGTTTAGGAAGCTTCAGGTGTGCCTAAATTTTTACTGGAAGCTGTTTGACCCGCCTGCCACATAAGGCACGAGCGGGCAGGGCAGATTACGGATCGTTATGAAAAAAACCAAAAGTGCCCAAACAACAGAAGGTCTGGCCTGGCCGGAACTCATACCTGGGGTCCTTGTTAAACGATACAAACGCTTCATGGTCGATGTAAAACTGAAGGACGGCGAAACGGTCACCGCCCACTGCCCCAATTCAGGCAGCATGCAGGAATGCTGTTCACCCGGCAGGCCGGTCTATCTGTCGTTACATGATAATCCCAAACGGAAACTAAAATACACATGGGAACTTATAGAGATGCCCACATCTCTCGTGGGTGTCAACACCCTGGTTCCCAACCGTCTGGTCGCAGAATCCATCGAGGCCGGCCGGGTTGAAGATCTTAAAGGCTACCACAGGGTCGATAGAGAAGTCAAAATCTCCAATAATACACGGCTCGATATTCTTTTGAGCAGGGAAGATAAAAGTCGATGCTTTGTAGAAATTAAAAACTGCACCTTGGTAAAAAACAAGGTGGCATTTTTCCCGGACGCGGTAACATCAAGAGGACTCAAGCACCTGGTGGAGCTTTCCGCCCTTGTTTCCGATGGGCTTCGGTGTGTCATGTTCTACGTGATACAGCGGATGGATGCAAAACTGTTTCAACCCGCCGATCATATCGATCCGGAATATGGAAGGGCGCTAAGGCAGGCTGTCGAAAAGGGTGTCGAAATTTTGGTCTATGACACCCGGATCGACCTGAAAACGATCCGATTAAACCGGGAAATACCCTACATACTTTAAAATCCCCGGCCAGATGACCAAACGTTTATCCTCTAAGAGAACTTGCTTGGTTGAAAGGTCGATGGCTGATTGAAAGTCCAAATATCAAACAAATCTCAATGACCAAAATTCGAAAATCCAAAGAATATTTTAGAAAATAGAAAATAGGAATTAGAAAACAGTTAACCGCCACGTAACATTTTCCGGAGCTGCAGGCCAGACAACTGGCCGTGAATTCACATAAATCCTATGCTTCTTATTTGTGTTTATCCGTTGTTTCCTTTAAACTCTTTCCTCTTTTCTCTTTCCTTTTTCCGTTTGCAAGGTTCGATCTTTGTAAATTGGAATTTGAGATTTACCTGCCCTGTTAAATCTTCTTTTTAAGCATTTCGCGGTACAGTTCGATAATGTCATCTTCATTATTAACGCGGCTGCACCATTTATCAGGCTATTTAACAGGGTGAATAATTTGGTGCTTGGAATTTGGACTTTTATACACAAAACTCTAAGGTGGGGTTACCTGGCCTGACTCTCGCATTGTGGGAGGAGTATTGTCCACGGGTCTGGTCTATCCCCTCAGCTTGAGTGGTTCACGCGGGAAACGATAAATTCGCCGATCTTTTCGGCCGATATTCCAAATAGCGCCTTCATCTCCACAAGTTCAAGATACCCGTCGTTCCACTTTACGCTGTTCTCCTGAACAATGTTTTTAATCTTTTCATATTTACCGCCAAGGGCCTTTATCTTGACCGAAAGCGGTACATTTTCTTTAAACGAAATATTCAAAAGCAATATATTTTCAATTATATTCGGCATATCAGGAGAGGTGGATATAATCGGAATAACAATGATGCTACGGTCATCTTTTCGGCCGATACCGATATAAACATTCCCTTCCTGAACAATAATTCTTTTGGTCCCCTTGAGCAAATGGTCCGTCTCGACTCGGGACGGAATCGGTTTTAACACCCCGTCTTTTCTAATGATCTCAATGGATGTCTTCTCTGTCGGTTCGCCGAGAACATTCAAACCGTCGATTCTGTACAGGATAGCCCCTTCTATTCCTTCAACGATCTTTTGGAGATTTTTAAGAACGATAATATTCCTGTTGATCAACTGGGAGGTGCTGATGTTGTATCCCGCCAATGAATCGAACAGTATGCCTTCAAGCTTTTCGCTGATACGGCTTGTCCCCACCGTGACGGTCTTGGCCTGGTGCCGGATGGCATCTACAGGTCGAGACATGCAGTTAATCGATTCCCCCAAACACACAATCAATCTGTTCAACATGTTCAGAGCGGTTCCTTTTTGGCCGAAATCTATTTCAAAATCGGATACCGGCAGCCGGCCGGATAAATATTTAAGCAAAAGGGTCAAATCCGATGCCGCTTCAATCCCCATGACAGCAGGAAATCTGTTGGCCGCCTTTTTTCTTCTGAACTCATTATAAAAAACAGCGACTTTTTCCCTGAAGGATTTTTCCAAGACAAGTTCATAAACGTCCATACCCTTTTTGGCAAAGTCATCTACGGTGTTCTGAATATCTTTGTTGAATTCGTAAAAAAATTGTGAACCCTCATTGATTGCCATCGCCGCATAGTACCCCCAGATATGACCCACCAGTGTATTCAAAATAGGCGCAAAATGTTCACTGACCATTGGAACGTGAAACACATCCGCAGCATAGGGGGCAAACCGGTCTTCACCCTCATCGGCAATGACCACCGGCGTCGCTTTGTGCGCCTGAAATATAGCCGTATCTTTTATAATATCACCGATAACGGTGCCCCTTGCTCCGGCGGCACAAATAATGATCAGCGGCTCTGATGAAAGATCAATGTGTTTTTTATCTTCAATAAAATCAGATGAAATCGTCTTATAGCACAATTCACTCAGTTTGATCCGGATTTCATCCGCGGACGCCTTGTTGGGACCGCTGCCGACGGCGGCCCAGTATATTTTGGTTGTGGCAAGCTTTTTGGCTGAGTTTCCGATCTTATTATGCATGGACAGAACGGTTCTCATGTGACCGGGCAGATCAAGAAGCTGTTTTATTTCCGCTGAAACAAAATCATCCCGCCTTCGCCCTTTGAGCTGGGCAATTTTAAGCCCTAAAATCGCTCCGGCTACGATCTGTGAATAGAATGCCTTGGTTGAAGCCACCGACATTTCAACATCCCGGCCGCTGCTGGTGTACATAACGCCGTCAACCTTAAAGGTAATATCCGAATCCCTGCGGTTAACAATGGCGAGGGTGTAGGCGCCGCGTTCTTTCACCATATCCACGGCACGATTGGTATCTGTCGTCGTTCCGGACTGGCTGATGGCAATCACAAGGGCATCTGCCATGCTGTTTGGCTCATCCGTGTCGCAAAGTTTAAATCCGCTCAGCTCCGATGCTTTCAATGCACCGATAAAAAACGACGGATCGTGCATATAGTAACTCAAAATGTCCGAACACGCCAAGGCAGCCACACCGGCGGTCCCCTGCCCGACAAGAAAAATCCGTCGTATTTGATTATCCGTCAGGGCTTTTTGCAGCTTTGCGGGAAATGTCTTTTCATCCAATGTAACAACATAACCCTCTCCGTTATCCTCGCTGATTTTCCACCGGTTCTGAAGGGTTTTCTCCACGGAAACCGGAGACTCTGAGATTTCTTTTAAGAAATAATGGGGAAATTCCTGGCGGTCGATATCCCTCGAAGTGATTTCAGTGTACTTTATGTCCCTTTCCGTCAATGAAACCGGCGTTCGGTCATAATACATGGCCTTAATACCGTCTATTCCTCCGGCAGAGTCCTGGTTTAGAATGAAAATCTGCCCCCGGGTCGACCCGTCTTTTCCCGGGACTTGTTTTTCCCCGTCCATCTTTATAAAAAAGGGCGTCTCTTCGACCAAGCCATACACTTCTGAGGACGGTACGTAGTGATCCCTTGCAATACCGACAAAAATGGCCTGCCCGCTCCCTTTTTGGGCCAGGAAAAGCCTGCCGGGCGCCAGGTCGGTATGCATGGATATGGCATGCGATCCCTCAAAATCATTGACCGCCAGCCGGAAGGCCTCCTCCACATCAAAACCTTGCTTGATATACATCTCGATTTGAAGCGGAATGATCTTGGTATCCGTAGTGATATCTTTATGTGTAAAACACCCCTGCCGTTCATGTTCTTTTTTCAGTTCAAGATAATTGTCGATATCTCCATTGAGGCAGGCGTGGATGATACCGCTTTGTGGAATCTGATTGCCTGACATTTTATTGTCAACGGGGTGGCAGTTCGGTTCGCTGATAGCACCCACCGAGGCCCATCGGGTATGGGCGGAAATCGTACGGTATTTATGGGGAAATGTGATCAGTTGTTGCAGAATGTCATCATTTTTGATCTGGTTGCGTAAAAAACGAATATTATCTCCAAGACGCCCGACTTCCGCGGCAACTTTATAGGTCAACGCAAGGGCAACCTGCCTTTGCCCGTTTTCATTTTTGGTCTGGTTTATGTTTATTCCGGCGTTAACCAGAACATCCTGATCTGAACGCGCTTTGAACTGTTCAAGAAGATTTGCCTTTGCAAGGATTTCTTTGAACCTGTCGAATTCAGCACCATCGAGAATATACATCATGGAGATGCCCGCAGAATCGCGGCCTCTAACTTCAAGCCGGTCGATACTGTTCAACACCCCATTGATTTGTTTGAAGATATTTACAACAGCCACGCCGGGATTCCGGTCGTCATTTCCCAACAGATTGTTAATCTTTTTAATGTTCCCGGTGATCTCGAAGGTAAGGCACCAGGCAATATCCTTAATATGATCGATACGCTTATTCAGAACATCCACATCTTCAGCATCAAGATGCCCCATATGATCGGTCAGAAGTTTTGATTCTGAATCGACGAGTTCGGAAAGGCGTTCGGCAAATTTTGAAAGTTTATCCTGGCTTTGCTTATCGATGAAACAACTATAAAACGACTCACTTTCTTTTAACGTATGGATCGCCTGCAAAAGCGCATCGATTTCCCCTTGACCGCCCAAATAGTGATCTTTAAAGCACGATTTATTTTGTTTGCAGTCATGAAACCGTTTTGCTTCGATCTTTTTGAGCAAACCATTCAAAACGGAAATATCGACACGGCCGCCTGTTTTATTTTTTTTATTAAATGAGACGATACCCGTTAATCCGCAGCACAGGGTGTTGTCACGGCACGGAAAAAATACAATGGCGCGGTTCGGTATACGGGACAGGTGCCTTCCAAAATAGACGTCGGTTTGAAGGATAGAAAGGATTCTTCCATACACCCATTTGAAAATAATGATTATTTTTGATATTGAATTCATTGGACTTCCCAAGATTGATACACTCGTATAAAGTCTTTTGTGCAGGATTACATTTTCCGATACAATTCTTTAATCCTGTCACGAGTCATCATTTTCTTCCATCCGGTTCCCAGCGCATTTTCCCAAAGGGGCTCCAGTACAAGGGCGACATCCACCATTTTTTCAAGTTTTTCGCTTTCAATATCGGCTACCAGATTCCGGGGAAGCGTAATATGGTGTTTCTTCATCATCTCACGGAACTCGAGCACCCCTTCGGTGTAATAGTCTTCGAGGGTGTCAAAAACGATACAGTTTCCAATTCCGTGATGAATTCCCAGCACAAATGAAAGACCGTATGAAAGCGCATGGCATACACCCACTTGTGAGTATGCAATGCTCATGCCACCACAGTATGACGCCATCATCAATTTATCATCGCTGTCCGGACCGTCACCCAGAAAAACGTCTCTGCAGAGCTCCATGGCCTTTTCGCCATACGCCTGGCTGAATGTGTTGAGATACGTGCCGTTTAGGGATTCCACGCAATGTATGTAACAATCCATTCCCGTATAGAAACGCTGATCCACCGGGGCCGATGCAATCAGCTCGGGGTCAAGAATGATTTGGTCGAATACCGTGAAATCGGAATTGATCCCGAGCTTCTTTTCAGGTCCCGTCAATACGGTAGTACGGGACACTTCGGCTCCGGTTCCGGATAAGGTGGGAATGCCCACATGATAAATACCCGGATTTTTGACAAGATCCCAGCCCTGGTAATTTGCGGAAGAACCGGGGTTTGTGAGCATCAGGGATACCGCTTTGGCGATATCCATGGTGCTGCCGCCACCGATCCCGATAACCCCGTCAGGCAATTGTCGGGAAAAATCTTTTATCTCCCGTGTCAACGCATCGACATATTTTGTTTTGGGCTCATCATCAACGTTGACCCAAACAAGCATGTCCTGACCTTTTACCGGCATCCTTTTTTCCAGTGTGCTTTCGAGAAAAACGTCGTCCACCAAAAAAACCATAAAAGAATCATCGGATTTACGTCTTTCAGCAAGGATATCATCCAACTGGTTGAAACAACCCCGGCCGAAAACGACATAAGAAATCATTTTAAAGTTTCGAAACATGAGAGTGCTCCCCGGGTTATAGGTGATCGGTGATGGGTGATAGGTAACTATTTAAAATGTGGCCGTTCTGAATTTACCCGATCACTTATCCCTCCCACCTGCTTCCTTTTTTCTATTTTCTCATTCCTCTTTCTATTTCCTCTAACCCATCATCCATTACCCATCACCCATCACCCATTACCTATTACCCATTTTTTTAAAAACTCCGGTTATTTTTTCTATCCGCCGGGACAAATCATCCTCCGTCCAGGACAGTTTTATCTGCATGGATATGTTCCTGGCCATAATGCCGTCCGATTTTTCGAGCCGCAGATTATCATAGTCGGGACGATCTTTAATCAGTTTTATCGGCAACCTGGCCGGGGACTTCAGCTTTTTGAAGTGGTCCCACTGTCGAATATAATGCCAGTTGTTGACATACCAGTAAAAACAGGAATCAACGCCCGCAATACCGAGGGATTTCGCTGCCTTTCCGGCCTGAGATTCATCCGGCATGAAAAAAGAGAGGAATGTCGCAGAGTCCCCTTTTGGATCAGGAATCTCTCTAAACCGGATTTGGGGGAAACGGGCCAAAGCATCCTTGATGACTTTTTTATGCGCCCTCTGTTTCTCCAGGATATAATCCAGCTTTCTGAGCTGAGCCACGCCGACGGCCGCATTCAGTTCACTGATACGAAAGTTTGTTCCCAGAATCGGATGGCCTTCAAGACCTCGATCATTGCCGATATGATCGTGTCCGTGATCGGCATATGCATCGGCAAGGATATAAAGCGCCTTGTTATCGGTTACGACTGCGCCGCCCTCACCACAGGTAACGGTTTTGACGGGATCGAATGAAAAACAACCCATTTGGCCGAAAGTCCCCAGCGCTTTACCGTTAAACGTGGCACCAAAGGACTGGCAGGCGTCTTCAATCAATACAAGCCCCTTTCGGCTGCAAAAATTACCAATCTCTTCAATATGTGCCATGGCGCCGCACATATGGACCGGTAATACGGCTTTTGTCCGAGGGGTGATAGCGGATTCCAAGGATTCAGGGTCCAGACAAAGTGTTTCATCTATTTCAGAAAAAACAGGAACTGCACCGGCTGCTAAAACCGCTTCAATGGTCGCGATAAACGTAAACGGGGAGACAATGACCTCGTCTCCCGCACCGATTCCGCATGCCGCCAACGCAATACACAGTGCTGCGGTACCGCTGGAACACAGGTGGCAATAATCTGTACCGATTCGTTTTGCCAGCTCAGTTTCAAATGTTTTTGCCTTCCAATGCCCTTTTCGGGCGCCATCGAAACCATATCTGAACAAAACACCCGTATCGAGAACATCCTGAACTTCCTTACGTTCTTCATCGCCAAATATTTCAAACCCAGGCATGATGAATCTCCTTGTTAGATTATCGATTGAAAATCTGACAGTACCCCGATTTTTTCAAATTAGCTTTCACTGGTCTGTTCCTGGTTCTTCGCAAAATAATCTTTAAAATAGGCTTGCATGACCAAACGTGCGTAGTAGCTTGCGCGAAGACCGATATATTTTTCATGGGCAACAATAACGGACAAAGCGATTTTTCCCTGCCCCCGCTTTTCTTCGGCAAACCCCACAAACCAGTCATATCGGGCATCGTGAGATTGATTGTCAATTGAGCCGGTTTTACCGCCGATGTTGAGTTTTGAAAGGACGTTATCTTTCTGGTATCGCCGGAAAGACTTTCTGGCAGTGCCGTTACTTATCGTGGTCTGCATCAGACGACTCAGTGTCTCGGATGCATTCGGGTCAATCGCCTGGTTCATCGTAATCGATTCATTCTGGTAGATAATACGTCCCTTTTCATTCATAATCTGATCAACGATAGTGGGTTCCAGGAGCCTGCCGTCGTTGATAATCGCCGAAGCCATCATTGCCCCGTGAAGGGGAGACATTATTGTTTGCTTGTTGAACCCACTGGCGATCTCGGCACAATGGTAGGGTTTATCAGACACAGAGATACAACTGGGATCAACGTAAAGTTCGAAATTGATGTCCCTGTTGAAGCCGAAGGCTTTCGCATATTCTTCAAGTGTGCCCCTTCCCAGATAATGGGCACCGATTTTCCCAAACACCGGATTCACCGACTGAGCAAATGCGTCTTCGAATTTTACCCGATTGGTGTACCTGTTTTTTCGATCTTGGAGTTGAGACTTGTACAGGGTGTGCTTCATGCCATTGTAAGTAAATATATGGTTCGGACTGAAACCATATTTCTCAATCGCCGCAGATGCGGTTACGATTTTAAAGATACTCGCCGCAGGGAATTTGCTTTCTATACATGGATTGTTGGACGGATTGGTCTTATCATAACTCACCATGGATAGAATTTTGCCGGTCATCGGATCCATGGCCACAATGCCGATATGTCGAGCGTTAGATGTATTCAGCTTTGATAGAAGATAATTCTGTAGCCGAATATCAATGCTGGTTTCCACCTTTAATTTGCCATTGTCTGAAACGACATCGAAACTCTTTTCCTTTAGATTGATAAAAGATGCAGGATTAAGCAAGCGCTGAGCGGTCTTTTTGTCGATTGAACGATTATCATTGGGCGGTGAAACATAACCTGTTGCCGAACGAGGAGTTGATTTTTCGCCAAGACCGCTGGTTATCCCGTAGGCCACAAGAAATAAAAGGAAAACCAAACCGCAACATTTAAAAATAACTTTAAAAAATTTCTGTTTTGTTCCATACCGCTTAAGACCGTCCTGATATTCCCGCCAGTTTGGTCTCTCACCAGCCGTCGTATCCGTTTTAAGTCTTTTGAGCATCGTATTATCCTGGAGGATCAAAATGTTTTTGGCTAAGCAAGTCGATTTTACTATTAATTATTTTTTTTATGGCCCAGTCACCATTTAAGACACCCGGTTCTGACTTTAGCTCAGAGAAGTTCCTGGTGTCATTTTTTTGTCCAGAGTTGCTACGGCGCAACGATCTGATTCTGTGGCAGCCAGCAACATACCGTTTGAGAGTATCCCCATCAACTTGGCCGGTTTCAAGTTTGCAACGACGATAACCTGTTTGCCCTCCAGATCTTCCGGAGAATAGGCCTCCGATATACCGGCCACGATGGTTCTTTTTTCGCCCATGTCGACTTCGAGCTTTAACAATTTTTTTGCACGGGGAATCGTTTCGGCACGAATTACCGTGGCTACCCTGAGATCGACTTTATTGAGTGTGTCAAGGGTTATTTCGGGTTTCAAGGGAAGTACATCAGGACCCGGTTTCTTTTTGCCGGACATCGTTATTTTCTCTTTTTCCATATCGATCCTTGGGAAAAGTGTAATTGCTTTGGGAATCTTCTTCCCGGGCTTCAGCGTTTTCCATGTTTTTAGGATGTCGATATTGAAAGTTTGGGCCTTGGAGGGAATGCCGAGATGTTTCTGCATGGTTTTTGCCGTCTGCGGCATGATGGGATAGATTAAACCGGATATAATCCTCAAGGCTTCAAGGAGGTTATAAATGACCACCTCAAGCTGTTTCCTGCTGGACTTTTTCTTTGCAAGCACCCAAGGGGTCGTAAGGTCGATGTATTTGTTCATATGACCAATAAATTCCCAGATCGCCATAATCGCCTTGTTAAATAAAAATCCCTCCATGTCCGCTTCGAACGTAGCAATGGCTTCCAATGCTTCCGATTTCAGACCGAGTCCAAATTCATGTTCCACCTGGTCATCAATTTCAGGAACGATTCCGGAAAAATATTTGTGGACCATTGCAAGAACTCTGCTGAACAGATTCCCGAGATCATTGGCCAGATCCGAATTAATGCGTTGAACCAGTGCGTCTTCACTGAAATTGGAATCAAGCCCAAACGTCATATCGCGCATTAGAAAAAAGCGAAACGCATCAAGGCCGTAAATATTTTTAAGTTGAAGCGGCTCTACGACATTTCCGATACTTTTGGACATTTTGCTTTCATGGACATTCCAGTATCCATGAACATGAAGCTGCCTGTATACCGGTATTCCAGCCGCCTTGAGCATGATCGGCCAGTAGATCCCATGGGGCTTCAAGATATCTTTGCCGACAACGTGCTCAACATGCGGCCAGAACGTTTTAAACCGATCTCCATCAGGATACTCGAGGGCCGAGACGTAGTTTAAAAGCGCATCGAACCAGACATAGGTAACATAATCTTTATCAAAGGGGAGTGTAATTCCCCATTTAAGACGTGTTTTGGGCCTGGAAATGCAGAGATCCTCCAAAGGCTCCTTGAGGAAGGACAGAACCTCATTTCTATACCGTTCCGGGCTTATGAAATCAGGATTGCTCTGAATATGATCGATCAGCCAGTCCTGATAGCGACTCATCCTGAAAAAGTAGTTGGATTCCTTTATGTGTTCAGGCACTGTTTCATGGTCAGGGCATTTACCGTCAGTCAGCTCTCGGTCGGTATAAAAGCGCTCGCACCCAAAACAATAGAGCCCTTCGTAATCACTGAAATAAATATCACCGGAATCATAGATGTTCTGCATAATCTGTTTGACCAGCGACATATGGGAAGCATCCGTCGTACGGATGAAATAACTGTATTCGATATCGAGTTCGGGCCAAAGGTCCTTAAAAAGTCCGCTTATTTTATCAACGTAGGTCCGGGGACTTAGATTCTCCTTTTTAGCGGCACGGACAACCTTGTCGCCGTGCTCGTCCGTACCGGTCAGAAAAAACGTTTTTTCCTGGCGCATGGAATGAAATCTGCAGGCAACATCGGCCACAAGGGTGGTATAGGCGTGCCCGAGATGGGGTCTGGCATTCACATAATAGATGGGCGTGGTTATATAGAAAGGTTTATTCATTGTTTCTCCCAAGCCGGATGCTTTCGTTATATTCAACACGATCAAAATTGATAAACTCAGGAAATAATCTCATCAAGCCTTGCCTCTATCTCCTGACCGTCTTCCAAACGAACCGCTATACGATTGAATATCGCATTGTGACGTACCACTTTACCTTCCCCGTTTTTCGTTTTTACCTTTGCGCCGATTTTGGGAAAATTTTCCACCATTTTCTGGTACATCTCCTGTTCAAAGGTCAGGCAGCACATGAGTCTGCCGCACTGTCCGGAAATTTTGGTAGGATTTAACGACAGTCCTTGTTCTTTTGCCATTCGAATGGAAACAGGCCCGAATTTCTCAATAAATGACGAACAGCATATTTGGCGACCGCATCTTCCGATGCCGCCGCACATTTTGGCCTGATTGCGTATTCCAACCTGCCGCATCTCTACTCTGACACCGAATTTTTTAACCAGCATCTTTACAAGCTGTCTGAAATCCACCCGGCCTTCAGATGTGAAAAAAAATGTTAATTTGCTTGCATCAAATGAACTCTCAACAGAAAAAAGATTCATCTTAAGATCCAGTTCCCGAATACAATTCAGGCAATAGGCATGGGCTTGCTTTTCGGTCTCTAAATTTTTTTCTCTTTGATTAAAATCGTTCTGGTTCGCCAGGCGAAACACCTTCTTTAACGGCTTGCCCGATCGGGCTGTAGCCGATTCCTCGAACAGCACCGGCGGAACGGCGACGATCCCCATTCCAAGCCCCTGTTCGGTTTCAACAATCACATGGTCCCCGCACTTTAGCACAAATGCACCGCTGTCAAAGTCATACACTTTTCCGGCAGGCTTAAATCTTATTCCAACGACTTTCTTCATGGTTTCATTTTAGTGGTTTTCAGGGCCTATGAATTACAAGCCCTGTAACTTGCAACTTACACTTTAGCAAGCCCCAAGATTAATACTTCCAAGGTCAATCTCAAATTCATGTTGGCTTGAATATTTTTCTGTGCCGAATGAATATCGTTAATTTTTGAAAGAAGCGACGCAACGGTCATATTTTTGGAATTTCGTTGAATCGTTTCGCCCAAGTCTTTGTTTATAATTTTTCCCGGATGGAATTTGCAGATAACCAGGTCTCTAAACCAGGATTTCATCACCTCCAGCGAGTCCGAAAGGGCTTCTTTGTTTTTCGACAGGGCCTCTGCAAATGCCAGCCGCGAAGGAATAGACCGTAAAGGCAATGATTCAAGTTCATTGAGCAGCCAGGCCCTTCGCTTTATCCAGTTTATTTTATTCATCCGCCGCATCATGGAAACGGCCTTGGAAATACTGCCGTTTGCCATGGCCGCTATAATCTTGGCGCCGTCGGGGTCTGCTCCCTGCTTTTGCATCAGCAATGCTTCAATGTAATTACGGGGAATCGGATTAAATCGAATATGCTGGCAGCGCGATACGATCGTGGGAAGAAGATCAGATGTCTGCAGGGCAGTAAGTATCAGAACAGTCCGATCCGGAGGTTCCTCCAATACCTTTAGAAGGGCATTCCCTGCTGAAGGATTCATGGTCTGAGCATCACTGATAATGACCATGCGTAATCTTGCCTCATAAGGTTTCATAACGAGGGTGCTGCACAGATTACGTATTTGGTTAATCCTGATTAAAGAACCTGTCGGCTCAACCAGAATGATGTCCGGATGATTACCAGATTTGATTTTACTGCATGATTTGCAACAGCCGCAAATTTCGCTTTTTTTTATAATTTTCGGTGCTGTAAAATGGTTAGACCGAGTCTCTTTCTCTTCAGAATGGTTCTCCTCCCCTTTGGCCATACAGTTACAGGCCATGGCAAATGCCATGGCTGTCATCTTTTTGCCCACGCCTTCGACTCCGAGAAAAAGAAGCGCATGGGGTATGGTCTCATTTCGAAGAAGCGTCTTTAAAAGTCGTATCGGCTTTTCTTGGCCCAATATCGACTCAAATTCAAGCATCGATTGAAAACCCGACACAAATTTAACTGTCTACACGTTCTTTTAATTCTTTTCCGGATTTGAAAAACGGAAGTTTTTTGGGTTTAATCAAGACCTTTCCCCCGGTTTTAGGATTTCTTCCGGTATAGCTTTTGTAATTTTTGACAAAAAAACTGCACAGGCCTCGAATTTCCACGCGTTCACCTCTTTCAAGGGCCTCTGCCATGTTATCGAAAAATATTTGGACAACTTTTGCCGCTTCTGCTTTAGAGATGTTTGCTTCGTTTTTTAAAGCGGAAATAAGCTCCAATTTGTTCATATAGCCTCCTTATTCGAATATCCGGCGACAGTTAAATTTCTTTGAATGGTATTCCTCTACACAACGAAAATAGATCGCCCCTCGATCGATTTTGTTTCGTGCTTTTAATTGCAAATGTTCCAAATGTCAATTTAATTAAAAAAATCTCATTCCCGACAAACGATTCGATTCGTAACTGTCAATTAGATTTTATAAAATGTAAACCCATACCAAGTCAAGTCGTTATGAAAATATTTCCGGAAGTATCTCAATATCCTCTTCATTTACATCCACGCCGGCATACTGCCCCAGAGCCTCGATGTTAACCACCACACGCCCTTTCCCCCTGTATCGGACAAAAGTTCCGACAACACCGACAAATGGGCCGTAGACAACGATAACTCTGTCTCCTTTTCTCAAACGGGTACCCGTGGCAACGGCATTGTCGCCCTTAACCATAATCTTTAAAGAATCAATGGTTTCCGGAGAAACTGAAATCGGACCGTCCTTGTTGCCCACCATCCGAACAACCCCCACTGTTTTTACAATTTCGATGTGTTCATTGGGAGTTAGATTTGTTTTTACAAACAAATATCCTGGGAAAAGGGGCACCTTGATCATCATCTTCCGGTCACGGCGTTTGCTTCTGACCTGAACTTTAGGCAGAAAAGCCTCAACGGATTTTTTGATCAGGTTTTCGCTGACCACATTTTCGAACCTGCTTTTTGTGTGCAGGACATACCAAGAATACGGCAGTTCCGTTATCGTCATTTTTTTTCCACGACCCGTTCGGTTAAAATACCATCACAACATACGCGGCCCTTCAGGCACGGCAACCAGATTTAATAACCAGTACCTGTTTAGATCTTTGAAACAAATCAATGTCAAGGAGCTTCAGATAGGGTTTAAATTTTTAGTGGAAGCTGTTTGAGTAGATTACGGCTCGTTATGAAAAAACCTATCCGGATTGGCTCGAATGCGATCATAGGGTCTTAAATCCATAACCATTTTCAAAAGCCTAAACCGGTTTTTTCATTAGGAGCCGTTATCCACGAGTTCTTTCAGGAAAAATTTAAACCCTGTCTGAAGCCACCAATTTTCAATAAGCTAACCTCTTACTGGAAAACAATATATGCTGTTCGTGACGATAAGTCCAGTTTGATTTATGTTATCCTATCTCTCCGATACCGTACAGCCTGATCATAAATATAAAACTGAAATCATCCCCTTCCTTTAAAACAGCCGAATCAAATGCCCAGCATTGTGTGTGGTACAAAACCCCAAGTCCGTATTTCAAATCTATACCGTCAAATATATTTCGTTCATATTCCCCATACGTTTCAAGGGTGTCCGATAGTTTAATGCGTGCGTCGGTGTAAACGGTCTCACCGACATCCCTTTCATACCGATACTCTACAAACAATCTGTCCCCGCGCTGGTCGTGCAGCATGGCCGCAATATTTCGTGACAGAAAGTTACCGTCATAGGTGGACCAGTCGGCATCCGCTCTTAACCAGAGATATTTTTTGGGGTACAATTCAAGTCTCCCGTTAATGGGGGAAAAGGGCTCCGGGTCGTCCTCCTTTTCTTTGATGATGTCGTAGCTTTGTTCGAGCTTGAACCGTAAAAACTCATTGTAATCATAAACCGGCGGGCCATCGATTTTTCGGCCCGCCATCGTATCAGCGGGGGGCGCCTTGTTTTCCGCCGGGCGCCTTTTCACCTTTGATGTCAATGTGTTGGTAAGCGAATAGGTAATCAGATTGGTTCGATCAATCCGATCGATGTCATCCAATGCAGGCAGGTCGGACTGATCTTTTCCGGGGATGTAGTCGTAGACGATGTTCGGCCGGATGGCATGCTTTATCCCCTCAACCGTTTTTCCCTGAAATTGAAAAACATTATAGATTTCAGAAACAAGATCGACTTTTAGGTCATACATTTCCCTGGAAAGGATTTGTTTGTCCGAGGTCTGATACTGTTCCTTGTCAAAATGCCAGACCGTCTCGCGAATGCCCGCAGAGGGCTCAACGGTAAAATAGTGTTTGTAATTGTACGGCAGATACACCCTGGGATGGATGTCCGCCCGATGATGCCTCGGCCCGTCCTCACTGTAAAAATACGTGTACTCTGAAGCCAGATCAAAATACAGCGGTGAATTCAAGATGCTTTGTTTCGTCCCGTCAAAGGTAATCACCGGCAACCTCTGCAAGGTCGTATCCGTCTCTTTCTGGCGGCGCGCTATAACGTCATCGTACCATCGAAATTCAGCGTTGAGGGTGTAACGGGGCCAGTACCTGCTGACATTGAATCTGTTGAGTCTCACGGGATCGTCATATGCATCAAAACCTCTTCCGAATTCTTTGATAAAATACGCATCAACCTCATCAAATCCC
>ENA-OSEO01003041-OSEO01003041.1-sediment-metagenome-genome-assembly--contig:-NODE-3041-length-21100-cov-12.725967_pt1 | contig 21100 bp, 17 predicted proteins | sample MGYA00237883_ERZ534232 | MGnify/ENA metagenome assembly ERZ534232
TGATCTGGCTTCGGGTTCCCGAAAGCCTGAAAATTATTGTTCATGGGAAATTGCGTCGGGGGGTAACATCAAAAGATCTGGCACTCTTTGTAATCGGCAACTTGGGAGCTGATGCCGGTTTATATATGTCGGTGGAATGGCATGGAGAAGCTATTGAAGATTTGATCTGCTCAGGTGTTAGCGCGGGTTTCTGATACCCTGCGATGTGGTAGGTCGTAACATCCCAGCTGTCGGGAAGGTAGTAGTCAACCTCTCTGGGATTCTCACTCCACTCGTACTCCATTAGCCTTACAAAAGCCATGCTTTCACCTCCAAATAATATGCTAAAGGGGAATGTGGAGTAGGTTTCCGTTAATGCACCCTCAAATAAGCACCTCCTTTTTTAGACGGCAACTCTGGAGCCGTACTAGAAGGCGAAGCTTGAGGAGTCTTATTACCTGGTGTCGGGGAAGATTGCCTTTTTTGTAACAGGATTGAAGTTAGATTTCTGCTCGGGCAACCTCTGGCTTTGAGGATTAATCCAGAATTGGTAGGATTCAGTTGCTTTGAGCTAGCTAGACTCTAGCACCTAAGAGAATGCCTGTCAAGATGTTTAGGTTCACTACTTGTCACATATATCTTGAGATGAAAGATGCCACGAAGAGACACGGAAAACGTTGAAAAGGCAACGTACCTCGGCCTCTAAAAGCACCGAGGCAGTGGCAGACTGACTGGAGGACAGGCATGGCATTTCACACAATATGCTTGCATTAGGCTTTCTCCTTTGGGGTATTAACAATGACCTAATCCTATAGCAATGCCAATAAGTTCGTCATAGAACAATTAAGAGTCTCATGTATTAGTACCAGCAGAGGTGTCTTGGTTCCCGTGTTATCCACCACTCAGACCAAGGGGTGCAGTATACCTCGTATGAATACGCCGCCGAACTCAAAGGTCATGGTTTCCTGGTCAGCATGGCTCGACCTGGCAATCCTTACGAAAACATCATGATTGAGAGCTTCTTCAAGACACCGAAACATGAGGAGATGAACCTATGCGAGTATGAGATCTTTGAAGATGTGGTAGCCAGGCTTCCTCATTTTATTGAAGAGGTCTATAATCAAAAGAGGCTTCATTCGGCACTCGGATATCTGTCGCCAAATTCCTTGACTTCATTATCATTTTTGCTGCTATAGAGAATGATTTTGTACCGAAGGCCGGCTTTTTCGCAGGGCTTACGTATCTTTTAATCGGTGACGGTTTCTTTCACGGGAGGAGCCTGGGGAAAAAACTCCTGGGGCTCAGAGTTGTTTCATCAGACACACAAGCACCTTGTACATTCAGGAGTTCCATACTCAGAAACAGCACTCTCGGGATCGGGCTCCTGTTTATTAAGATACCCTGGTTTGGATGGATGGCACTTGCAATTGTTGCTGCTTTAGAGTTTATCATGTTGTTAGGAAGTAGTAAGGGAATGCGTATTGGTGATGAGTTGGCCAAAACCATCGTCATAGAAAATTCACTCGCTGAGCAGGAGGCATAATGTTTTTAAACAAATTCCTCGGATTGTTTTCAAATGATCTCGCAATAGACCTCGGTACAGCAAACACACTCGTTTATATTAAAGGAAAGGGAATTGTCTGCAACGAACCTTCTGTTGTAGTCATAAGAAAAGATGATAAAAAACCAATAGCGGTCGGGACAGAAGCCAAGAGAATGATCGGGAAGACTCCGGCAAATATTACCGCCATAAGACCTATGAAAGACGGTGTCATAGCTGATTTTGACGCCACCGGAGAAATGCTCAAATACTTTATCAAAAAAGTGCACAAAAGAAGCAGCTTTGTTTCTCCAAGGATAATCATCGGTGTACCTTCCGGCATTACGCAGGTTGAACAGCGAGCAGTAAAAGATGCTGCCCAGGTATCCGGGGCAAGAGAGGTCTACCTTATCGGAGAGCCGGTGGCCGCTGCAGTTGGCGTCGGGCTTCCGGTCGGTGAACCTTCCGGTAATATGATCGTTGATATCGGCGGAGGCACAACAGATGTTGCTGTTATATCCCTTGACGGGGTCGTTTATAGCAAGGCCGTACGAGTGGGTGGTGACAAGATGGACGAGGCAATCATGGCTTATATCAAGCGGAGATACAACCTTATGATTGGAGATACAACGACAGAACAGATAAAGATAAATATAGGCTCCGCATACAAGACTGACAGCAGTGAGCAGCATGTTATGGAGATCAAAGGAAGAGATCTTATTTCAGGCATACCGAAAACCCTTTCGATCAACGAGGACGAAATTCGCGAAGCCCTGCAAGAACCGGTTAACACGATACTCGATACCATCAAGGTCATTCTGGAAAACACACCCCCCGAACTCGCTGCTGATATCGTTGACAGGGGAATTGTCCTTGCAGGAGGCGGAGCACTTCTGAAGGGCCTTGACTTATTAATAAGAGAGGAGACCGGCCTTCCTGTCATAGTCGCGGAGGACCCCATAACTGCCGTTGTCCGCGGAGTCGGGAAGATGCTCGACGAGATAGACCTCCTTAAGAAACTGACTTTAAGCGTATAATGCCCATAAAAAGGCTCCTTCTTTTCCTTTTCATTATAATTTCCCTCATCTTTATCACGTACCAGAGTAACAGGGCACACTTTCAGCCGCTGAATTTCATTAATAATATATTCAGTAAATTACACGGGGTAAAACACTCTGTAAAAAACTCGTTAACATTTCCATTTAAGAGGATGCTCATTAGGGAAGAAGAAAATAAAAAACTGCGGGCAGATATCGCGCGTCTCCGCGCAGAGCAACAGAGATATCACGAAGCTTTTCTTGAGAATAAAAGACTCAAGAAACTGCTTTCATTAAAGGAAACAGAACCTCGTTATGTCACAACTGCACAGATCATCGCAAAAAGTACAGATCAATGGTCAAGCATAGTGACCATTGACAAAGGCTCCTCCGATGGTGTCGAAAAAGATATGACAGCGATCACCTCTCGGGGATTAGTCGGCAAGATTTCAAAAGTATCCGGTTCTTACTCTTCCCTCCTCCTTATTACAGATATAAATTTTTCTTCAGCAGCACGGCTTCAAAAAAGCAGGGCCGAGGGGGTACTCTCCGGTACAGGGTTTAAGAAATGCAAGCTCAAATATATTCCATACGAAGAACGTATAGAAAATAGCGATGTAGTAATGACCTCAGGACTAGATACACTTTTTCCAGAGGGAATTCCGGTAGGCTATATATCGAAAGTCGATAAAAAAGGGACCGGTCTTTTCCACGATATCGAGGTACTACCGTTTGAAGATACTGAAAAGACCGAGGAGGTAGTGATCATACAAAGAAAATGATCTATGTCATATGGGCAACTATTATTCTCCTGGCATTCCTCGTACAGGGAAGCATCTCCTTCATGCATATCAAACTCAATCTCACCGTTATCTTGGTTTGCTACATGGGATTGAAGAAAGGGGAGACGCCTGGAATGTTTTTCGGGGCTTTCATCGGACTTATTGAAGACAGCCTTTCAGGAGTCCTCCTTGGCCCGAACGTCCTCAGTAAAGGCCTTATTGGCTATCTTTCCTCTTCACTATGCAGCAGGTTATTCATCTGGACTCCTCTGCTGGGGGTAATCAATATTTTCTCTCTTACATTTCTCGACAGCTCTCTTGTCTTTATGTTGAGAAGTGCATTTGATAAAATACCAGTGAATTTAGGTTCTGCTCTATTTATTATTACGATTCAGTCGATTGTTAATGCCTCCGCAGGCATTTTTTTGAAACCAAAAGACGCTTCATGAAAACATCCTGTATGAATATTCCATGAAACCGGACGAGAAGTCAGAAAAACTATCGCTCTTTGCCTATATTTTCATCATAGCATGCTTCATCCTGTTAGTGCGGCTATGGCAGTTACAGATTCTACAGGGGAACCAATACAGGGAACTCTCCGAAACGAACAGATTACACATTATCGCTACACCGGCACCGCGGGGAATTATCTTCGACCGGAATGGTATTCCTCTCGTGAAGAATTTTCCTTATTTCTATGCTTCGGTAATGCCGGATGAATTCGATTCACATGCCCTTCAATCATTGTCAGGGATTCTTAAGATGCCCGTTGATGAGATACGGGACAGTATAAATAAAAACGCCGTGAGCCCCCTTGCACCTATTCGATTAAAGGAGGGGTTATCTTTTGATGAGGTTACATATATTGAGTCGAGACGGTCTGACTTCCCCGGTCTCATCATCGAAGTAGAAGTAACGAGGGAATATATGTATGGTGAAATTGGAGCGCATCTCATCGGTTATCTCGGAAAACTCACACCTGCCCAGGCGAAAGATCCTTCATTTCAAGAGGTGCCGCGAGATGCATTTATCGGACAATGGGGAGTGGAGAAATTATTCGATAGTTCACTGAGAGGCATGCCCGGCACAGCGGTAACTGAAGTCAACGCCCTCGGCAGGGAGGTAAGACTCTTGAAGGGACAGCAACCGGTAAAGGGGGAGGATGTCACATTGAGTATAGACATCAATCTACAGCAAGAGGCTGAGAAGGCCTTTGATGAAAAGACCGGTGCACTCGTTGCAATAAACCCTGCCAACGGTGAAATATTGGGTCTGATAAGCAAACCTTCCTTTGATCCCAATTTGTTTACGAGAGGAATAACGTATGAAGAATGGCTGAAGCTTACTCAGGATAAGAGAAAGCCTATACTTAACAGAACCATGCAAAGCCAATACGCCCCTGGCTCTACGTTCAAGATTGTTACTGCAATAGCCGGACTTGAGGAAGGAGTGATTACCCCGGATACAAAAGTCAATTGCAAGGGAGGTCTTCAGTATGGTGGGCGGTTTTTTGGATGCTGGCGGAAAGGAGGGCACGGTGTCGTATCCTTGCACAGGGCAATCGTCGAGTCATGCGATACATATTTCTATGAAGTCGGAAGACGTCTCGGTGTTGATAGAATTCATAACTATGCAATACGCCTTGGCCTCGGAAAGGAAACCGGCATCGGACTTGTTAGAGAACGAGAGGGTTTGATCCCGAATACAAAATGGAAACGTGAGCATAAAAAGCTCCCATGGTTTCCCGGAGAAACGCTTATAACCGCAATAGGACAAGGATATGTTACAACAACCCCGATTCAAATGGCGGTCATGACAAGCACTATTGTGAATGGGGGGACCCAATATAAACCTGTACTTTGTAAAGATGCCGAACCTGTCATAATTCGTAATGCAAACTTGAACCAAGAAACGCTTGAGATCATAAAAAAGGCGCTCTACGGTGTTGTTCAGGATACAGGGGGAACCGGCTGGGCAGCGAGATCCCAGCTCGCGACGATAGGTGGAAAGACAGGGACAGCCCAAATTGTAGGAATAAGGAAGGACTCAGCACAGCTTCCCGAAAAATTCAGAGACCACGCATGGTTTGTTGCCTTTGCACCCGCTGAAAAACCCCGGATAGCACTCGCTGTCTTTGTTGAGCACGGCGGCCATGGCGGTGCGGCCGCAGCGCCTATTGCAAAAAGGGCCATAGAGGCATACATCAAATCCCAAGACAACAATGGAACAGTCGATTCTCCTCAACCTGATATGTGAATCACTTACATGTCTTCATAATGTCCGTCTCTTATGGTCACTTGACCGACAGGTGAACTTATAATTTATAATTGAACTATGGGAATATTGGATTGTATTGGAAATACTCAAATTGCAAGCATAGAGAACATTAACCCTAATCCGGGGGTCAAGCTCTTCGCAAAACTCGAAGGCAATAACCCGAGCGGTTCTGTAAAAGACCGCATTGCCCTCTTTATGATTAAAGCTGCGGAAAGAAACGGGGATCTCACGAGAGACAAAATCATTCTCGAAGCAACATCCGGGAACACCGGTATAGGACTGGCCATGGTCGCATCAGCAAAGAAATACAGAGTAAAGCTTACAATGCCTGCGTGCGTCAGCATTGAAAGAAGGCGCATACTGGAAGCATTTGGAGCAGAACTCATATTAAGCCCTTCAGAAGAAGGCACTGACGGCGCAATCCGCTTGGCGCATAAAATACTTTCCGAGGACCCTGATAGATATTTCATGCCAAACCAGTTTGATAATGAGGCAAATGTCACGGCACACTATGAAACAACCGGGAAGGAAATCATCGAGCAGACGGATGGAAAAATAAGTCATTTTATAGCCGGAATGGGAACAACAGGCACACTCATGGGTACCGGGAAACGGCTTAAAGAGTATAATGAAAATATCAAAATCATAGGAGTCGAACCTGTTGCAGGTCACCGGATACAAGGCCTTAAAAACATGTCAGAGTGTATTGCTCCAAAAATATTCGACCCCCAAAAACTCGACGAACGCATCTCTGTCAATGATGACGAAGCATTTGACACGACTAGAATGCTTGCAGTAAAAGAAGGTATCTTCGCAGGAATGTCCAGTGGTGCAGCAATGCATGTAGCCCTCAGGAAATCGAGCGAACTACAGGAAGGCGTGATCGTCGTTATTTTACCTGATAGAGGAGACCGGTATCTCTCCACGGCACTTTTTACATCGGTATGTGCCAAATGTCCGCCATAGAAAAAGACAAAAGCACAGGCAAAGGTAAGCCCATGATATCACCGTCATTGCGAGCACCTGAAAGGTGCGTGGCAATCTCACCGGAAACGGCGAGATTGCTTCGTTGCACTCGCAATGACATTTCTTATCGCCGGATTTGGGTACTATATGCTTCTTTTTTATACATATACCTTAACCTGTCTTTTTTCTGGTAAATTAAAAAATGTTACGAATGGACCGCAGACTCATTAAAAATTTTGACTGGATAATGTTTTCGGTTTCAATCCTGATCTCTCTTATCGGTATCATGACAATATATAGCGCAACGCGTCCTGTTGGAGCAGAAGCACATCCCGGGTTTTACATGAAACAGTTCTATTGGCTTGTTCTCGGCATCATTGCCCTCTTTCTTGTTGTCAGCTTTGATTATATCTGGCTGAGCAGACATGCTCTCCATCTCTATATTATAGGCATCATATTTCTATTATCTGTATTAATCTTCGGGAAGACAGGCCTTGGTGCAACGAGGTGGCTGAGCTTTGGGCCCATTTCATTCCAACCTTCAGAATTCTTTAAACTTGTGTACTTAATAATGCTCGCCCAGCAACTCAGCACTTTGAAGAACTCTCTCAACACCTCTCATCTGTTTAGAATATTTCTGTTAATCGTCTTTTTCCCTTTCCTCCTTCTCATCAAACAGCCTGACCTCGGAACATCGTTGATAGTTCTTGCTATCTTTGTCTTTCTTGCATTGACAAAGGGGATCCAGAAACGGGTCGCGATAATCCTGATCATTATAGGATTAGTATCGCTGCCTTTTTTAGGCAATATTTTCTGGGAGGGTCTCGAAGACTATCAGAAAAGCAGGATTGTTGCGTTTATAGAACCTGAAACAGACCCGGCAGGGATAGGATATCATCTCAATCAGTCCAAGATTACTATTGGCTCGGGTAAATTTATCGGCAAGGGATACCTGCAAGGCACACAGGGACCTTTCAGGTTCCTTCCTGAAAAACACACTGACTTTATTTTCGCTGTCTTTGCAGAAGAATGGGGGTTTATCGGCAGTCTCGTGCTTTTATTTTTATATTTTGTTCTTATATTAAGAGGTTTTGATACCATAGAAAAGGCCAAGGATGACTTCGGCAGACTCTTAGCTTCAGGGATTACCTTCATGTTCTTCATGTATTTTTTTATCAATATCGGTATGACTCTGGGTATCATGCCGGTCGTAGGAATCCCCTTACCATTCATGAGCTACGGTGGAACCGCGCTCCTTTCCAATTTCGTGGCATTAGGGATGCTTATCAACATCCGTACAAGAAGATTTGAGCTCTTTCACTAATAGCTTTTTTTCTGTTATAATTTTTTGTTTCGTAACATTTCATTGTTCACCCTTTATCCTTAATCGGCGGTGTAGCTCAGGTGGTCAGAGCATGCGGCTCATATCCGCAGTGTCCGGGGTTCAAATCCCTGCACCGCCACCAATTCTTGTAATCGTTACCGAAAAGATAAACACCGGGTCTATTGACTGGAACAAATCCACCTGTCCCGATCCCGAAAGCGCTCGTGACGGAGACTATGGGTTCATCTAAGTGGTTCATGGCATGGGAAAGCCTACCTCTTGCTATTCACGCGTCATAATCCGGGTTAAAGGGCACTTTTAAATAGAAAAGACCGCAAAGAAGAAAAAGAAATAAGCTCCCTCCATTCCAGATACCTAAATTCTTTATTCTTTTGGCCGGGGAAGAACTTCTCCAGCCCCTTCTCTGCGGTCTATATATTAATAAAACTAAATTTCACAGAAAAATTCAAGATAAATTCATAACTCTTTGTAAAATAATAATATTTTGCTTGTTTGCAGGGTTTTTTAAGCCTTCATACCTAGCTTTAAAGGCGACTTTGCCCAGTTAAATAATCAATTGCATTTTTCGGGTTAATGTACTGCTTGTCTAAAGAAAGTTAAAAACTTTATGGTGAGGGCTTCGGCCTATTCTTCGATGACTATCTCTTCCTGAGAGTCAATAATATCATCTGTCAGCAATTTCTTTACAAGATTCCTCAAAATTTCCGATTGTTCAGTGGTAAGGTTCTTGAACTCAAGGGCCATGCCAGGTGGTTTTTTAAATAAATCACCGTAAACGCCTTTTATATAGATTACAGATGCATCTATGCAAAGCCCTTTCCCACCTTCCAAATAAAGCGTTACTGTTACTTCTGATCCTATCGGGAAAGCATCCTTTTTGGTAACATATATCCCGCCCTCGGAAAGGGTGCCGGCATAGAGTTCGTATGTCATGCCATTATATGAGACAGATACCTTATCTGTATACGTAGCTCTTATGTGTCTCCTCCTGAAACCCATTGGTGAATAGAGATTCTCCTGCAAGACACCGTGTATATTTATAATATTCACCGGTTTCGTAATATACCCTGAGCATCCCAGTCGTTTGCATTCTTCAATCGTCTCACTTCGAGCATCTGTGGTCACCATAATCACCGGAATTTCTGTTGTGCTTTTATCTCCCTTTAAGTAACGCAATGCTGTTATGCCATCCATAACAGGCATATTGATATCGAGCATAACGAGGTTTGGTTCCGTTACCTTAATAAGCTTTAATGCCTCCAGTCCATTTTCAGCAGGTATTACATCGAACCCCAGTCTTTTTAAAAGAAGACTTAAATACATGACGAAGGTTTCGCTATCATCTGCAACAAGCACGGTCTTTTTTCTCAAGGTCATTGTCTGCCGGCTCTGCTCTTATCGTTCATAGAATTTTTTTTCATTTTCTGATATCAATAATATTATTAGCCCTCACAGGTAATGTCAAGAAACTTCCTCATCTCATTCCCTGATATGAGAGTAGTCAGGGATGCATGAAGCATTATGATAGATAATTTTATTGACAAGCGAATCATTTTGTGCTTTATATATTCACAGGGGAAAGAAGAACCTGTTCCATGTTTGCGAGAGGGGGGATATTTATTAAAATTTATTATCTTAAAGCATGTTTCAAAAATATCCATAAAGGAGAAAGAATATGAAAAAATTTCTTTTTATGTTACTCATTGTAGCTTTTGTATGTACATCTTCAACTGTATATGCAGATGAAAAAGCCCCTCTCGGAGAAGGAAACTTAGCAGTGAAACTGGATTGGATTAATTTTACTGATAGTGATTTAGAGGATGTTGACGTTGATTCAGGGTTCTATATAGGACTTGAGGGTTATGGACTGGTCTCACAAAACCTCTACCTCGGATTGGAAGCAGGCTATACGAATCCTGATGGGAATTATATGGGTTTCGATACTGAACTGACATATATTCCCATAGAACTAAATCTGAAATATGCAGTAGTTGCCGCCCAGAGCCTGGTCTTTGATATTGGCGCCGGTCTCTCTTATAACTATGGCAAATTTGAAATGGCTGGCGACAGTCTTGATGATTGGATGTTTGGTGGACAATTCTTCATGGATCTAAATTACACAATAGATCAGTTCTTTCTGGGCATTAGTGGAAAATATCAGTTAGCCCAGGATTTCGACAAAGAAGGATCTAAATTCAGCCCCAACAACTGGAGGCTTGGCGGACAAATAGGGGTAATGTTCTAAAATAATTATTTGATTTTCAAATTAAGGAAGAGCAAAGAAGAGGGAGGGTACCATCCTCCCTCTTTTCGTGTGTATATATTGTCTTTCGTTATGATTTTGGATAGAATTAATACATAACTCTTTCTCATATCTTTCTGCAAAACAAATTGGAGGAAAGAAAAAATGTTATCCGACAATGCTGTCTTCCTTGAAGTAATCGAATGGTTTGATAAAACCGGGCAAGAGATCATACACAGGATTCCTGAACAGGGGTCAGGTGAAATCAAGCTGGGAGCGCAACTGATTGTCCGGGAAAACCAGGCCGCTGTCTTCTTCTATCTGGGTAAGGCATACGATGCCATTGGTCCTGGCCGCCACACATTAAAAACAGCCAACATCCCCGTCCTGACCAAGGTGCTCAGTATCCCGTGGGGCATGAAAAGTCCGCTGAGGGCTGAAGTATATTTCGTTAATATGAAGGTCTTTCCCAATCTGAAGTGGGGGACAAAACACCCTGTGGCCTTTAAGGATTCCGAACTGGGTCTCATCCGGCTCAGGGCATTCGGTATTTTTAACATTAGAGTACTCCAGCCTGTGCTGTTTATTAATAATCTTGTAGGCACACAGGGAATATTTACTACCGAGGATATTGAAGACTTCTTAAGTCGTGTCATCATTTCGCGTTTCAACGATCACCTCGGAGAGAACCTCGATTCCCTGCTCAATCTCCCCGGTAAGTATGACAAACTTTCGGACGGGCTCAAGAAGCGTCTTGAGGAGGACTTCAGCCATTATGGACTCGGCCTCTATGAATTGTTTATCACGTCAATTACTCCGCCCACTGAAGTGCAGAAAGCCATAGATGATAAGAGCCGCCTTGGAGTCTTCGATGACCTGAACAGTCTGATAAAGATGAAGGCAGCTATGGCATTGGAGAAGGTCTCCGAGCAACAGGGAGAGGCCGGGACAGGCATCGGTATGGGACTTGGTTTCATGATGCCCGCCATGTTTACTGATTTCGTGAAAAACTCCCGCTCGCAGACAACCGGCATGGAATCTCTCTGTCCTGACTGCAAGAATCCTGTACCGCCGGACGCGAAATTCTGCCCTTTCTGCGGCCACCAGCTCCTTGTTTTCCAGCAATGTTCCCAGTGCGGGAAGAACCTCCCTCCTAACGCACAGTTCTGTCTCAAGTGCGGTGCAAAGGTTAAGATCAGACCACAATCCAAAAAATGTCCTCATTGCGGAGCAAGAAATCTGATTGAATCCGTTTTCTGCAATAAATGCGGTGAAAAGCTCCAGGAGAAGTGAAAAATCTCCTTGTTGAACACCAGTGCCCTCAATGCGGCGCACCAGTAACTATTGAGGAAACAGACAGGCTTTTCTCGTGCAAATATTGTCGTGTCAGACTGTATATCACCCCGGAAGATTATTACCGGTATTGTCTGCCGGTTACCTCGCACCCTGTTGAAGAAATTATTTTTATTCCATACTGGCGGTTCAGGGGCATGTCTTTCCAGGTTGACTCATCAGCCATAAAGTACAGGGTTGTGGACACGAGCTTTCTCGCCACAGACCATACGTTCTTGCCCGCATCACTCGGCATGAGAACCCAGGCGCTCACACTGAGGTTCGCTGACCCCGGGACAAAGGCCACTTTTTTAAGTCCCCGCATATCCTTTCAAGATGCAATCCCAAGATTCGGGGCATCAATACATGAAACAGAGAACGCCGTCTCTCCGGGTCGTTATTTTCTCCGGACATTTATAGGAGATACGGTCAGCATCATTTACTTTCCGATCTACCTGAAAGGGTCTGCCGTCTATGATGCAATTCTGAACAGGCCTATTGCAAGACTTGATGCACGTGACACGGATAATTTCTCCAGACCGGACAGGAAAAGGGACTGGGCAGTTCATTTCATCTCGGCCCAATGTCCTGACTGCGGGTGGGACCTCACCGGTGGAAGACAGAGCCTCTCACTGGTGTGTAAAAATTGTGACACAGCATGGCAGGCTTCTCAGGGACGATTCAGGAAGCTACCATACAGTGCTGTTCCGTGGAAAGATAAAAAGGTTGTTTTCCTGCCATTCTGGAGGATGGAGGCACAGATCAGCGGACTCGATCTGCATTCTTATGCTGATCTTGTAAGGTTTGTAAACCTCCCGCGGGCCATGAAAAAAGAATGGGAGAAAACTGAAATCTTCTTCTGGGCTCCGGCATTCAGGTTACAACCGAAAATGTTCCTCAAGTTGGCAAAACAGATGACAATCTTCCAACCCTCTGAAGCATTGGAGGAATCCTTACCCGCATCTACACTGCATCCGGTCAGCCTGGACAGTAAAGAGGTCTTTGATAGTATTCCGGTCACCTTAGCTCATATGGCAGTAAAGAAGGAGAAAATTTTTCCGCTTCTTCCCGATGTCGGGATGAAACTCAAGAACGCTGTCCTCGTATACATTCCCTTTACCGTGAGAGGCAATGAGTTCATACAGACACAGATGCAATTCAGCATCCAGCGTAATGCATTAAGAGAGTGACGTTTCCATGCACGACTCCGGCAAAGTCTTTTAATTTCAATCCCGACTTTTGTCGGGACAAAAGACTTTTCAGACAACCTTGCTCCTATAAATGCATTTTTCGGGATAATGTACTCTTGATAATAATTTTCGATTACCTGGAACTTAAGATATAATTAGACAGATAATCTGCTATATTTAAAAGTATGGGCATAAGCTTATCACTGAGACAGAAAATATTCTTCGGGTATGCGGTCATGATCCTTTTTATCATAATCGTGGGCGCATATGCAACGTGGAACCTCAATACACTCAACAAAATTACAGCAACAGTTATTTATGAAGATATCGGGGCACTAGAGCAGATGAAAAAATTGCACGACAATATCCAGGCTCAAGACCTTTATGAAAAGCGGTATCTTGCCTTTCAGGATATGAACTCTGAAGATGCCTTCTGGGAAAGGAGCAACGTGTTCAAGTCCCTTATTACAGATATCGGGGAAAAATATCCTTCGTTCTCAGAGATAGTAAAAGACACATCAGCAGCACATAAAAGCTACAATGAATTTTTTGAAAAAGAGGTTCAATTCCTTAAAAGAAACCGGTTACAGGAGGCACAGGATATTTCATCATCTGAACTGAGAAACCAATTCATGAAGATACTTTCTTTGCTGAAAACCATTGAGATAAAACTGAGAGATCAGCAGCGAGACCATATAAACACATCAAGTATGCTGAGTGAAAGGGCTTTAATCGTAACTGTTTCACTCAACATACTATCAATCTTTTTCGGCATCCTGTTTGCTTATATCATAACGAACAACCTGACGTCATTTATCGAAAAGTTGAGGGATGCTACGTATTCTATTCAGAGCGGTAATTTCGACAGCCCGCTGGACATCAAGGGTGCTGACGAACTTGCAGACATCGCAATTTCTTTCAAGGAGATGTCGGCACGACTCAAGGAACTTGAGGCTGTGCATCTTGATGCAAATCCCCTCACGAAACTTCCGGGGAATCTTGCCATAGAGAAAGAGCTCCTCACGAGACTCAATGAACAGGAAAACTTCTCGTTCTGTCTGATCGATCTCGACAATTTCAAGGCATTCAATGACAGGTACAGCTTTGCCCGGGGAAGTGATCTGATAAAGTGGCTTGGTGAAGAACTCCAAACGATATTAATGTCAGCCGGATCTGAAGAAGACTTCCTCGGCCATATCGGTGGTGATGACTTTGTACTTATCTGCTCTCCCGAGAGGACGGAAGCTTTGTGTAATATAATTATCGATAAATTTGATAAAGGCGTTGGAAAGTTCTACGAAACCGAAGATCTCGAAAGAGGTTATATCGTCTCTCTTGATAGAGAAGACAAGCCGGCGATCTTTCCCATACTCACTGTCTCTATCGCTGTTGTAAACACGGACAGAACGGTTATAAGGGAACCGCGTGAAGTTGCTGAGAAAGTAGCTGAATTAAAACAATATGCCAAGACATTCCCGAGAAGCATCTTTGTCGTTGACCGCAGGAGAGCACGATAGGTAACGTCCGCCGGTTTGGGGTTAACCCTTCCACATATCAAATAGATCACACATCTCATTCGTTGTCACTCTTATGGTGAGGAATTTGATAAAATAAACACGTACTACTGAAACAGGAAATATTTGAGGAGTTTAGATACATGGCAAATGAAGACCTCACAAAACTGAGGATCGACAAGTCCGCACCAACATATCGTCCCTTGAGAAGGAAAAAGTTTATTTACGGAGCAGGGATCATTGCCGTATTATTAATAGCTCTCTTATACGGTACGGGTTTTTTAATCCCTGTCGTTGAAGTTGAAGTTGCAAACGTTACAAAAATCTACCCTTCACAGGCTTTCACCGTGTTGAACGCAAGCGGCTACGTCGTTGCACAACGCAAGGCTGCAGTTGCTTCAAAGGTAACAGGCCGGCTTGTTGCTCTCATGGTTGAAGAAGGAAACGGGGTGAAGAAGGGTGAAGTAATCGCACGGTTAGAGAATGAAGATGTTACTGCCTTAAGGGATCAAGCTGCTGCTGCGCTCAACGCTGCCCGGCATAACCTTGAACTTGCTCAGGCCGAACTGACTGATGCAAAGCTTTCTTTCGAAAGGTACCAAGAACTCCTGGGAAATGGATATGTATCACAATCTTCCTTTGATTCAGCTGAAGCACGATATAAAAAGGCCCAGGCCACTGTTCAAGCTGCTGTGGCCCAGGTCAATGCCAGTAAAGCTGCCCTTCACGGCGCAGAGATTGCGGTGGAATATACTTTAATCCGGGCTCCGTTTGATGCCGTTGTCCTGACAAAGAACGCTGACATCGGTGATATTGTTACACCTATCGGAGCGGCTGCCGATGCCAAAGCCGCTGTCGTTACTATTGCTGACATGGACTCTCTCCAGGTAGAGGTTGACGTCTCAGAATCAAATCTACAGTTGGTGAAGATCGGGCATCCATGTGAGATACAGCTTGATGCCTTTCCTGATTCCCGATTCCGTGGAAAAGTCCACATGATCGTTCCTACCGCGGACCGGACAAAGGCAACCATACTGGTAAAAGTAAGCTTTCTTGATAAAAACAGAAGGATACTACCAGAGATGAGTGCAAAGGTCGCCTTCCTCTCGCGTGATATAAGACCTGATGAGCAGGAACCACGCACTGCCCTTCTGGAATCTGCCATTCTCACTGATAATGATAAACATTCTGTATTTCTCGTGGATGAAAACAGGGCTGTGAAAACACCGATAACGGTCGGGGCATCATTCGGTGACATGGTTGAAGTTCTGAGCGGGGTAAAACCCGGGGACAGAGTTGTTCTATCACCGCTGGAAAAAATAAAAAACGGATCGAGGATCAAGATACCCGAAAAGTAATGAATGAAAAAGCCCCTATTGTTGAGATAAGAAACCTTTATAAATCATACAAACGCGGCATCCAGATACTTCCTGTATTAAACGACATATCGCTGGATATTCAGGAAAGTGATTTTTTAGCTCTGATGGGGCCGTCCGGGTCCGGTAAGACAACCCTCCTGAATCTCATAGCCGGCATCGACAAGGTCGACAGCGGCTCCATAAAAGTGGGGGGAGTTGATATTACGACCCTGTCAGAAACAGAACTTGCCCACTGGCGTGCATTAAATGTGGGGTTTATCTTCCAGTTTTATAATCTGATCCCTGTTCTGACTGCCTTTGAAAACGTCGAATTGCCCCTGCTCCTGACTGGCCTTTCAAAAAAAGAACGGCGGGAACATGTCGAAACTGCGCTCCAGGTAGTAAATCTCACGGACAGGATGGATCATTACCCGGGGCAGCTTTCCGGCGGGCAGCAACAGCGCGTAGCTATTGCACGTGCTGTCGTGACTGACCCGACGATACTCGTTGCTGATGAACCAACGGGTGACCTCGACCGGCATTCTGCCAACGATGTGCTTGAATTGATGGAGAATCTCGTTCATCAACTCGGGAAAACTATCATCATGGTAACCCATGATCCACGGGCAGCGAAAAAAGCGCATGTGATCATCCATCTTGATAAAGGTGTTTTGAATGCACGTCCTCAAACTGATTTTTAAAAATGCATTCCGGCACAAGCTCCGCACTATTCTGACGATTCTCGGGGTTGCCATCGCGGTCCTCTCCTTCGGTCTTCTCAGAACAGTAATAAGCACATGGTATCTGGGAGTAGAGCAATCATCTGCAACACGGCTCGTAACACGAAATGCCATATCACTTGTTTTCCCTCTTCCACTTTCCTATAAAGAAAAGATCCGGCAGATTGAGGGGGTCAAGAATGTTTCCTATGGAACCTGGTTCGGGGGCGTCTATATTGACGAGAAACATTTTTTTGCAAATTATGCCGTTGAACCGGGCACATATCTTGAAATTTACCCTGAAATCGTAATCCCCGACGATCAGAAAGAAACGTTCTTCCGCGACCGGAAAGGTGCGGTTGCCGGACGTATTCTGACAGAAAAGTATGGCTGGGAAATCGGCGATATTATCACACTCAAGGGAACGATTTTCCCCGGTGACTGGGATTTCGTTCTTCAGGGTATTTATACGGGAAGGGATGAAAATGTTGATGAGACAGGCTTTGTCTTTCACTGGGCATACCTCAACGAGACATTGAAACAAACAGCACCGGGCCGGGCAGACAAGGTTGGCTGGTACATGATCGAGATAACAGACCCGCATCTCGCCGCTGATGTATCACTCAGAATTGACAGAACCTTTAAAAACTCCCTTGCTGAAACTATAACTGAAACTGAAAAGTCATTCATGCTGAGCTTTATTGCAATGACTGAGGCAATTGTCATAGCGATTCAGCTCGTGTCTTTTGTCATAATCTTTATCATAATGGTAGTCGTTGCCAATACAATGGCAATGACAGCACGCGAGCGAATCGGTGAATATGCAATTTTTAAAACATTCGGGTTCGGGGGATTTCATATCACAGGCCTTGTATTCGGGGAGTCCCTGCTCATCACTCTCACAGGCGCGGTTCTCGGTATCATCCTGACATTCCCAGCAGCAAAAATATTTGGTAAAACACTGAGCACGTATTTCCCTGTATTCAATGTAGCTACTGATACCATCTACATGGATATAGGAGTCTCTGTTCTCGTAGCATGTGTGGCAGCAGTCTTCCCGACGTGGCGCGCGATACAGATACGGATAGCCGACGGATTGAGGAGAATAGGATAAATGAAAATATTTTTTTCATACAGCATTCGTAATCTCTGGACACGCAGGCTCACCACGGTACTGACGACATCAGGAATGGCCCTCGTGGTGTTCGTCTTTGCAGCTGTTTTAATGCTTGCCGAAGGCCTCCAGAAAACTCTTATTGAAACAGGTTCCTATGACAATGTCGTCGTCATTCGGAAAGCAGCTGAGTCCGAGGTCCAGAGCGGGGTTGAACGTCTACAGGCATCGATTGTTGAAACATTGCCCGAGATCGCTATCGGGCCGGATGGTAAAAAGCTCGTTGCAAAAGAACTCGTCGTACTGATTGCCCTTCCAAAGCGGGTAACAGGTAAACCTTCCAATGTAGTCATTCGCGGAGTTGAAGAGCAATCCATTACCCTGCGCCCCCAGGTTAGGCTCATAAAAGGCCGCCTGCCAAGACCTGGCTCATCTGAAATCATCGCGGGATTAAGCATTGCCCAACGGTTCCAGAGAGGAAATATCGGAGAAACCCTCCGTTTTGCCATGAGAGACTGGTCTGTTGTAGGGGTATTCGATGCAGGAAACACAAGCTTTAACTCCGAGATATGGGGGGATGTGAATCAGTTCGTGCAGGCATTCAGAAGGCCTGCATTTTCTTCAATTATTTTTAAGCTGCGTGATACCGCGGAATTCGAAAAAGTCAAATCATATATAGAAACCAATCCGCGTCTGACTTTGGATGCATTTCGGGAGCCACAGTATTACAAAAAACAATCGGAGATTATGGCAAAATTTCTCCGCATTCTCGGGTTGGCACTCACAACCATATTTTCTCTCGGCGCGATCATCGGTGCCATGATAACCATGTATTCTGCTGTGGCAAACCGTATCTTTGAAATCGGCACGCTCCGTGCCCTTGGTTTTCAACGGTGGAGAATCTTATCGGCCTTTCTCATGGAATCACTGCTTCTCGGTTTTTTTGGAGGCATTATCGGGCTGTTCTTTGCCTCTTTTCTCCAGCTCTATACCATCTCAACAATGAACTGGCAGACCTTCTCTGAACTTGCCTTCAGCTTTTCACTTACGTATAAAATAATTCTTTCAGCCATGATATTTGCTCTCATAATGGGGCTTATCGGAGGAGTATTCCCCGCCCTGCGGGCATCACGGATGAATATCGTCGATGCATTAAGGGCAGGATGAGAGATAATTTTATGTTGCCCGAACAATCCCTATTTCCTCTTCGGTCAATTCATAGAGCCTATAGACTATTTCATCTATCAGCTCATCTGTCGCTTTTATTCGTGTTTTTAAGGGTTCAAGAGCTGACATGCTTTTTGCAAAATGCTTTTCAAGCAATTCCTGCTTATTACGGGCTGAAGGGTCTATTGAAATTTTCTTTTTATTCTTTTTCAGGACTTTAATGAAATCGTCAAAGCTGTGTTCATGATATTCTTTGATTGCCGTTTTATTTGTTAAGTTGTCAATCTCTGTCCCTATTTCGCGCTCAAGCCATTTGAGGAAGCCTTTTACCTCCTCATTTTTAGCTTTGTTGAGTTCGATCATTTGTTCGGCAAGATAAGCAAGGAGGTCATGGACGGTATCGTTCCTGCTGCCCTTTAATTCATTTTCAATCCATTTTAATGTTTCCTGAAAAATCACCCTTCTTTTTTCTCCTTAAATACTTCTGAAAGCCTTTCCATCCATATCTCAGTCAAAGATGACAAGTCTCCTGCATCAGCCTCATGGAGTGCATTGAGGTATCGTTTTCCTCCCTCGGGGTCCGTGGCTGCTGTTTCAGCAGGCGGAAGTTTTAGCCTGAAAAGTATTGCAGATAATAAGATTCTTCCAACACGTCCGTTGAAATCTTTAAATGGGTGAATCCACTGAAAACGCCAGTCGGCAAACGCAAGGGTTTCTGCAACCGTTTCGATATTTCGTTCTCCTGAAGCGAATAACAGTCGTGCGGTCAAGTCATCGCAATACCGGCGGACATGAACGGGGACTTCAAAATAAGGCGGCGGAATGTGGAGACCCACTGAAACATTTACATCCCTGAACCGTCCTGCCCAGTCAGGGAAAAGTGAGCTTGCGATGTTGCCATGAAGCTCGCAAACCCACGCAGGAGTGATATCTATATCTTCCGGGTTTCTGTCAATGATTGCCTCAATGACCCTTGCGACAGAGACCGCAAGAAGTTCAGAAACCTCAGAATAAGTCTTTATTCCCTGTGCGGTCTCAAAATAGCGGGTTGAGTCTAACGGGCGGGTACTGCCTTTTCCTTCTCCAGGAGTTCCTTCAGGCGGCTCATACTCACCGGCTCCTTCTCGAATTCCATGGACTTGACTACCCAGTCCAATATCTTCTCTCGATATACCTTCCTCAGGGTGTTTATATCTGAGTAGTCTTTTTGCCACTTTTCGAGATCTTTTTGAGCTTTTTTTATCTCTGCCCTCGTCATCTTTGTCTACCTTTTCTTTATTTTGCCATTTATCAGCATTTATGGCAATAACCCCGATTTCCTTCTGATACAGCCTTATCGCCTCATCAACCCTCTCCTTCCGCTCTTTTCCAGGTGTGGTGAAAGAGATGCGGGGGATAGGTAACTTTTCGAGATTTACAATTTTTACTTCTGCAAATACTCTTCCAGATTCAGGGACGATCACTCTATGCATAAAAGAAAGAAGTTTTGAATTGAGAAGGGTGAGAATAAATTCCAATGAATAATTAGCATCTTTTAGGACTAGATTATGAACATTGTTCAAGTTAAGATATTGCTTATCGTCAATTGTAGCAATTAACGTATCCGATGTTTGACGAATTATGATCTTTTTGGGAGCAAAAAAAGGTGCAGAGGGGCGAGGTTCCGCCAACCATTCGCCATAACTTATCCATCGTTCTTCTTGAGGGTTTAAACTATATTTATAAAAGTCTTCTCCTCTAAAATATTGCTTATGTGTATTGTTCTTTTTAAAATCAGCATCAAAAAGGCGGCCTTCGACTATTTCTTTGGTTTGAGATGGTGTTCCTTTACCAACCTGATATGGTTTACAGCCAACTACCATTAAAGAAATCTCTTTTAAAGGCAAAGTAATTTTTCTTATTCTTTCGAATAAATCCAATAATTGTGGTGTAAGATATTCGGTTATCCTTTTGCCTTCAAATCTCTCGACTCTCTTTTGTTCAAGCTCTACCCAGTTTATATTCAAGTTCTCTGGTTCATCAGAAACAACACCAAGCATTAAAATGGTTTTCGTGTCCGGCTTGTTTTTATTTACTATTTCTATACAAGTCTCTACTGTGGCATCTTCAAAGACAGGCTCTTTGAATAAGATTACCTGCTGTAACTGATTATTACCGATCAGAAAAGTTCGGAGATTTTCATAGTAGTGCATCGAAAGCCATGTTGTAGGTGTTATATATGACTGGAATCCATTTTGTTTTAAAAGTGAGAGCGCCTGTTCAATAAATATCGTAAAACTTTCGAGTTGATATTCAGCAGAAATGAATTTTTCATTAAGGTAAATTTTTTGGTATGAATCAAAAGGAGCACCATACGGCGGATTTCCGATTACGCAATCAAACCCTGGATTTTCCTTTGGGCTTCCGTCTTCATTGAAGAACACCTCCGGAAACTCAAGCTCCCAGTGGAAAAACTTTTTCACTCCGGCTATATTCTCTGAATTCTCAAGCAGGGATCTGAGTTTCGGTATCTGTGCTTTACCATCAGGACTTTGGAGA
>ENA-OSEO01003042-OSEO01003042.1-sediment-metagenome-genome-assembly--contig:-NODE-3042-length-21100-cov-4.707035_pt1 | contig 21100 bp, 14 predicted proteins | sample MGYA00237883_ERZ534232 | MGnify/ENA metagenome assembly ERZ534232
GCCGGGCTGGTGGGGCACTCGGTCGTAGAACTGGTCTCCAGGTCGTTTTATGCCCTGCACGACACGAAAACCCCCGTTTTTGTGGGTGTGGTGATGATGAGCCTGAACGTTGGCTTAAGCCTGTGGTTCTCCGCGCTGTTTCAGCGGTCTGGCTGGATGCCGCACGGCGGACTGGCGCTGGCCAATTCGCTGGCAACTTTTTTGGAAATGAGTGTGCTGCTGTTCATCATGCGCAGAAGGCTTTCAGGGCTGGAGGGTGGCAAGATCCTCAATGGTGTACTGAAGGCACTGCTGGCAGGAGTGGTAATGTGCGCGGCTTTATGGGGCTGGTCAAGGCTCACTGCCGCATCTTCCATGTGGCTGGTAGGCTTATGCGGTATTGCAATTGGCGTTTTGGCCTATATAATCAGTTTAATGATATTACGGGTTCCTGAGTTGAAAATGATCCTACAATTAGCCAATAAAATGCTCGCGAGGTTGGGAGGCAAGAAAGCAGGGACGGAATGAGTTTGTCTCTGCGTCCGGCACGCGTGAATGATTCCGTGATTGCCGCTGCGCTGCTGGCCGAGACCACCGGCGAATTCGGGGTGGAAGTGCTGGGTCTGGGCCGGGCTGAGTTGCAGTTCAGAGCGCTGCAGCGCTGGTTTGAAGAAAAGGGTAATCGTTTCAGTTTTGAGTTTTCTACCATTGCAGAACGATATGGTATGGCTTCAGGTCTGCTGCTGGCCTTTCCGGGCGGGAGGCTGGACAAGCTGACACTGGGCTGCGGAAAACGCATCTTTGATATTTATTCGTTTTCCGGCGGGTTGAGGATGATGTGGCTTAATAAATCGTTAGCGAGCTTTCGAGAAGCCGAAAAAGATGAATATCTGATCGCCCACCTGGCTGTGGACGAGCGTTCAAGGCGGCTGGGAATTGGCAAGGCGCTGCTGGAAAAAGCGGCTCAGGAAGCCAGAGAACTGAATTATAAAAAGCTGGTACTTGACGTTGAGATCGGCAATGACAAGGCCATCGCGCTTTATCGGAAAGCCGGTTTTAAAAAAGTGGATACGATACTTTTCAACAAGAAACATGTCACAATATATTCCCCCGGAATGTACAAAATGTTAAAAACCCTTTAAGGAGCTCCTCGATGGAAAAGAATGCCGGACAAGTTTTCATGGTCAACAGCCGATATGACAAGATAAGCCAATCGCCGCAGGATCAGGGCGTGCCGCAGCCTCCGCTGGAATTACCCATCCCGGATGGAGCGGAGTTGATCCCGCTGAAGGCGCATGAAGAACTGGTCGTGCCGGGTATTGATTTGCGTTCGGCAGTTGAATCCCGCAGGACGATCCGAGGCTACGCGGAAACGCCGCTCAGCCTGGACGAGACGGCTTATTTGTTGTGGCTGTCACAAGGGGTTAAAAAGGTTTCTTCACGTCCGTCCACGGCGCGGACGGTACCCTCCGCGGGCGCGCGCCATGCCTTTGAGACCCTCTTGCTGGTCAACCGCGTGGAAGGGTTGGAGCCCGGTCTTTACCGTTATGCGGCCATCGAACAGAGTCTGATCAAACTGGATTACGTGCCGGACCTGCCCGCACGTCTGCGCAAAGCCTGTAAAGACCAGCCTCAGCTGGAAGCCTGCGCTGCTACCTTTATCTGGGCGGCCGTGGTGGAGCGTATGTTCTGGCGCTATGTCGAGCGCGGTTACCGCTACCTGCATCTGGATGCCGGGCACGCCTGCCAAAACCTGGCCCTGGCCGCCGAGCAGATCGGCTGCGGAATTTGTCCCATTGCGGCCTTTGACGATGACCAGCTGAACAGTGTGCTTGGTTTGGATGGGGAAGAGCAGTTTGTGGTCTATCTGGCGACGGTGGGAAAGAAGCTGTAAATAGCGACTCAAAATTCGTGTGAATGGAGAAAAAGGACGGATTTTGAGTTCAAATAATCAGACAATAATTATAATATTTGTAGTTATTTCAAATTTATACTCAAATAAATTTATACCGACTATAAAAAAAGATTTTTCCTGAATTATGGAAAATATATGAAGTCAAAGGTGTTCCAAAATAAATAAACAGTGTATATATAATCGCTTTGATTCTGATTCCCCCGTCCTAACGCTGTAAAAATAAGCAATTCCGGTAGAGATTGAAAAAAAGAAAAGCGGCCTGTTAAGGCCGCTTTATTTTCTCTAATAAACATTGTTTATTTTGCCAGGATATGAGTCATTTCGATGAATTTTTCTGACAGTTTCTTGGTATTGGAGATGACGTCGTCGATGGGGACGGGCACGATCTCGCTGCCGCGCAAACCGGTCATGACGTTGGTTTTACCCGTCATCAGGAATTCAACCGCTGAGACGCCGAAGCGCTGGGCGATCAGGCGGTCAAATGCGGTGGGTTTTCCGCCGCGCTGGATGTGACCGAGAATGGTTACGCGCGTGGAGAAACCGATATCCATGGCCTCGAGGCGGGCGGCCAGTTCAAGCGCCTGGGGCTTGTAGCCTTCCGCCACCACGATAATGGCGTGACTCTTGCCGCGCCGGTAGGCTTCTTCAATGGCGGCGGCCACTTCCTCAACGGGAGTGTTGTGCTCGGGGATGAGCACCATTTCGGCCCCGGTGACAATGCCGGCCTGTGTGGCCAGATAGCCGGATTCGCGTCCCATGGTTTCGATCAGGAAAGCGCGGTTGTGCGATGAGGCGGTATCGCGGATCTTGTCGATGGCGTCCACGATGGTATTAAGGGCGGTATCCACACCGATGCAGGTGTCGGTACCGAAGATGTCGTTGTCGATGCTTGCGGGAACCCCCACCACAGGGACGCCCTTGGCAACCAATTTTTGCGCACCGGTGAGAGAGCCGTCGCCTCCGGCAACAATTATGCCGTCCATGCCGGCGTTGTTGATCTGCCGGATGGCTTCGCGCTGACCGGCCGGCTCACGAAAGTCTTTGCTGCGGGCGGTCTGAAGAATGGTGCCGCCGCGCTGCAGAATGCCGCTCACGTCGCGTACGCCCATCTCGCGGAACTTTCCGCGGATAAGACCTTCGTATCCTCCCTCGATTCCAATGGCCTTGATGCCGTAGGCATAGCAAGTCCTGACCACTGACCGGATAAAGGGATTCATACCGGGAGCATCGCCACCTGAGGTCATGAGCCCGATGGTTTTTATATTTGCAGTATTTTGTTCCATTTTAACCTTCTATATGCTAAACGTTTTCAACCTGTACGTTGTCTGAACCGACCAATTCTACCAGTTTATTTAATAAATCGGAATTGGCTGCAGTAGTGTCGTTTGGGAAGTCAAGCAGGTGCTGTTTGCCCTGTTCAAAGACGAAGAAACAAAAACTATCGTTACCGGGGAAGGATTTTAATAATCCGTGTACTCGGCGCATTCGGCGCACGTCCCGGTCTTTTTCCCCGCTGGCCTTGAGCGTCACCGTGATCAGTTGGCGTTTGTTTTTGGCTGAAGCTTTTTTCCATGAAACGGATTCCGGCGCTACGATGGCCGGCGGTTTTTCCACCTTTTCAACCTTTATAACAGGAATAGCAACCGTTTCCATCTTGGGTGCTTCGGGTTCCTGTTTAGGCGCTTCAGGTTCTTGTTTAGGCGCTTCGAGTTCCTGTTTAGGTGCTTCAGGTTTCTGTTTCGGTGCTTCAGGTTCCTGTTTATAGACTGTCTTGGGTTCGCCGATGGATTCAGCGTGCCAGGTCTCCTTCGGTTCTTCAGGCGGAGGCGATTTCAACTCGAATGGTTGTACCCCTTCAGGCGGCGGTGCCAGGTGCCAGTCATCCGGTTCAGGCGGCGGACCGGCTTCTTCTTCCATTTGGGGAGGTTCCATGTCAAACGGGGGCATTTCGGGCTCGGAAGATCCATCACCCGATTCGGAGAGTGTATTCAATGCGTCTTCTTCCGCCTGGCGCATCTCGTCGGTCACGTCTTCCGGCTCGACTGCCTTGATCGAATCCGCCAGCACCTTGGGGTCGCCCTGCGCGGAATCCACCTTGCCTTCCACCATAATGACGGATTCCATCTGCACCTGCGAACCGAATTGGTTCCAGGTGCGGGGGAAGATCACAATTTCAATGGGACCCTGCAGGTCTTCGATGGTGGCAAAGGCCATCGGGTCTCCTTTTTTGGTGGTGAGGGTGCGCATGCGCGTGACCAATCCTGCGACGGTCACTTTGGACTGGTGGGCGGCTTCGGCCAGATCATTCGAGAAGTGGGTAGCCTTTTGGCGGATGTAAGGCAGATATGGCGTAATGGGGTGATCGGAAACATAAAGACCGATCAATTCCTTTTCCCATTCCAATTGCTCGCGCCGGTCAAGCATCAACCCTTCCGGCAGGTGAATGTCTTCCACAATACCGCCGGCTTCACCGAAGAAGCTCATTTGTCCTGTCTCGGCAGCCTTGAAATGGCTGTGGCTGATGGCGATCATGCTGTCCATCACGGCCATCAGGGCTTTGCGCGGGCCAAAGCAATCCAGCGCGCCTACACGGATGAGACATTCAAGGCTGCGCTTGCCTACGCGGTGCAGGTCTACACGGCGGATGAAATCGTTAAGGTCTTTGAATTTCTGGTCCTTACGTGCTTCGAGGATCAAATCTACCGGGTCGCGGCCGACGTTCTTGACCGCACCGAGACCGAAACGGATGGCGGATTTTTCGCCTGGGACGTCTTCAATGGTGAAGTCCCAACCGCTGGAGCAAACGTCCGGCGGCAGCACTTCGATGCCCATGCTGCGGCAGTCTGCTGAGTAGAAAGCCACCTTTGTGGTATCGTTTTTCGAGACCGACAACAGGGCGGTCATGTATTCCACGGAGTAATGGGTTTTCAAATAGGCGGTCTCGACGGCAACCACGCCGTAGTCGGCGGCATGGCTCTTGTTGAAACCGTAACGGGCAAAGTTCTCCCAATCCTCGAAGATTGCCAGGGCGGTGGGTTCGTCGATGCCGTTCTTGGCCGCGCCTTCGACGAATTTCTTCTTATGTTTGACGATCTGTTCTTTCAGTTTCTTCGAGATGGCCTTGCGGAAGTCGTCTGCGTCCGCGGCGGTATAACCGGCCAGTCCCATGACGGCCAGCATCAATTGTTCCTGATAAATAGGGATGCCGTAGGTATCCGAGAAGAACTTCTCCATCTTGGGATGACGATAGGATACGTTCTCTTCGTTATGGAGCCTTTTAATATAGGAAGGGATGAAATCCATGGGGCCGGGCCGGAAGAGGGCCACCATGGCAATAATATTCGAAAGGTCGCGCGGTTTCATCTGCACGATCCAACGGGTCATACCGTTGCCTTCCAGTTGGAAGACGCCTGCGGTGTGTCCGTTGCCCAGGGCTTCAAACGTCTCAGGATCGTCCAGCGGGATATTGTGCAGGTTAAGCTGCACCTTGTGGCGTTCGGCGATCAGGTCGCAGGCGCGCTGCATGATGGTGAGGGTCGAAAGACCCAAAAAGTCCACTTTCAGCAGACCCAGTTTGTCGACGATCTTCATCTCGAACTGCGTGACCGTCTTGATGGGAGAGTCGTCCGAACCGCTGGTGGGACGGTGCAGGGGGATGTATTCCACCATGGGGATGTCGGTGATGACGACACCCGCTGCGTGTGTGCCGGCGTTGCGGGCCACGCCTTCCATGCGCGCTGCGGTATCGATCAGATCGTGCATGTAGTCGGCTTCGTTATAAACATTCCTGAATGCGTCAGAAGCTTCGAGGGCGTTGAGGATGGTGACAGGTTTATCTTGGATAACGGCCGGCACGGTCTTGGTGACGCGATCCACCTCGGAGAGGGGAATATCCATCACGCGGCCCACGTCGCGCAGCGCTCCGCGCGCGCCCAGGGTGCCGAAGGTGATGATCTGGGCCACCTTGTCTGAACCGTATTGGTGCGCGCAATATTCCATGATCAGGCCGCGCTTATCGTCCTGGATGTCGAGGTCGATATCAGGCATGGAGATACGATTGGGGTTCAGGAAGCGTTCGAAAAGCAGGCTGTGCGAGAGCGGATCGATCAGGCTGATCTGCAGTGAATACGCCACGATCGAGCCGGCTCCAGAGCCGCGAGTGTTATACCAGACGTTATTCTCGCGCGAGAAGCGGCACAGGTCCCACACGATCAAAAAGTAGGCGTCAAAACCCATGTTATGGATGATGCCGAGTTCATAATTCAACCGCTCTCTGATCTCGGGGCTGTCGGCTTTATCGCCGTAACGAGCAACCAGGCCTTCTTCGCAAAGCTTGCGCAGGTAGGTCTCGGGCGTGAAGCCTTCGGGCACCTTGAACTGCGGCAGATGGTAGCCCTTTTTTACCAGGTCCACGTTGCAGCGGTCGGCGATCATCAGGGTGTTGGAGAGCGCGTCCGGCCTATCCGGGAAAAGGGCGGCCATTTCTTCGGGCGAGCGCAGATAAAAGGTATCGCCGGTCATGCGCATGCGGTTGGGGTCGCTGAGCAGCGATCCGGTCTGGATGGAGAGCATGATATCTTGCAGGCGGGCGTCTTGCCGGTTTATGTAATGCACGTCGTTGGTGGCAATGTAGCGCGCGTTATAACGCTTGCCCAGGTCGATCAGGGTCTTGTTAAGGGCGAGCAATTCGGGGATGTCGTGGCTTTGCAGTTCGATGAAGAAATTATCCGCGCCGAAAACGCTGTAATACCAGTCCAGCATCTGCCGGCCGGCTTCCACGCCTTTACGCAGGATGGTGCGCGGCACCTCGCCGGACATACATGAGGTGGTGGCGATGATCCCCTTGGAGTGCTGTGCAAGGAATTCGTGATCCACGCGAGGATAGTAGTAAAAACCTTCCAACTGGGCAGCGCTGGCGATCTTGAGCAGGTTCTTGTATCCGGTCTCATTCTCGGCCAGCAGCAGCAGGTGATAGGAATGTTTGTCGAACTGGGCGTCGCGGTCGGTCATGCGGCGGGCGGATACGTAGGTTTCCAGGCCAATAATGGGCTTGACACCGGCGTCCTTGGCGGCCATGAAGAACTCAACCACACCGAACATGGTGCCGTGGTCCGTGATGGCGATGGAGTCCATGTTCAGTTCTTTTGCCCTTTTGACCAGCTTCTTGATGTTGCTGAAGCCGTCCAAAAGGGAATACTCGGTGTGGACGTGGAGGTGGCTGAAATCAGGCATAATTGATCCGCTTAATTAGTCAAATAACAATAATAAATCATTATAGCATTTCAAGATTTGGGTGACGCTTAAGATTGGATTTCCCCCGCCTATTTTTAAGGTACTGATTGGATGATCACTTGGGCAGGGGCAAGCTTGGGGGCCGGGGCAAGCCCTGCCCGTACTGGCGCCCCTTGTGGGCGCCCATCCCCTTGTCGCGATTTACTGCCCGTACGGGCACCCCTTGCGGGTGCCAAAAATATCATTTTGCATAATACTCATCCTTCTCTTCCCAATTTGTAGGATTAGACTCGATATACGCGGCAATCGTTGCATATTCTTCATCGTTTGTAATGATATGCTCATAGTAGTTACGGTGCCATAATTTTCCCAAGAATTGGCCCCGACTTTTTGCGATTTTCAAGCACTCCATCGCCACCAGGGATTTATATGCGCCGACAATATCCCCCAATTTTGGTGCAGGAGCATGATTTGCGGCAGGGGCGAGCCTTGCGGCAGGGGCAAGCCTTGCGGCAGGGGCAAGCCTGGGGGCAGGGGCAAGCTTGGGGGCAGGGGCAAGCCTGGGGGCAGGGGCAAGCCTGGGGGCAGGGGCAAGCCCTGCCCGTACGGGCGCCCCTTGTCGCGATTTATGCACACCCGAGCGAAGCGAGAGGTGCGGGCGCCCATCCCCATTAAAATCATCTATATCATGCAAAATAATTATTCCATGCATATGATTCGGCATTATTACGAATTCGCCTAATTCCACATTCTTGAAACGTTCCGGGATCTTCTTCCATTGATCGAATGCGATCCTGCCAAATTCGCTTAGCCCCATGACATCGTTTGCGATTTCTCCAAAGATACATTAACGTTGATACACGCAAATCGTTACAAAATATTCCCCCGCCTCGGAATAGTCGTACCCCTCCAACCGGATTGAACGCCTGTGATATCTTTGCATCTTCTCACCCCTGTATGAGCGCTAGATAATGTCATTAGGCTATTACCCATAACTTCATATTCTATTAATTATAGGGCAGGGGCAAGCCCAGCCCTTACCGAGGTAGGAGAAAGCTGATAAAGGAGACAAGCCCTTCCATTACTGATTATTGTTCTCCGGCGCATAGATCTCGAGCACGTCGCCCTTGTCGTGGGCCAGCAGGTCCGCGGGGGAGCGCAGCAGGCCGTAAACCATCCACAGGTCGCCGGCAGCGCCGCTGGTATTGAACACCAGCATCCAGAACAGCGGACGCATCCAGGCAGCGGGCAGCACGAACATCAGCGCCACGCAGATGACAGTGATGCCGACCAGGGGAGCCAGACCGGTCACGAGATATTGGCCTTTGGGCAGATACCAGTCCGGCGCGGCGGCATAAGCGTAATAGCCTTTGAAAGCGAAGATCGGACGGGTTCTGGTGAAGATCCAGAAACACAGCCCGTGGAAGCCTTCATGGACAAACAGCATGACCACGGTTACTGCGATCAACATTCCTAAAAACCAAAGAGAATCAAGCAGCCCTTTGGCTGATATAGAAAAAGAGCCGTTGAGACTGCCGGGCTGGATGGCATTCCCCAGGAGGCTGAATCCGATCAAGGCTGCGACAAACAAAACTACGGCCCACACGTTCATGATCAGTAAATTCTTGCCCTCACTGATATCAAGCTTGCGCAAGAGGCTGTAATGCGATGGAAGGGAGCGGGTGGGTTGAATTTTCATGATGTTGTAGTCTGCCTTTATCTGAATAAGTAATGGGGTTTCCCTGTCATTTGCCTTGAAAAACGTGTTCAAGATATCATATCCTTGGCCCATCTCAATTTAAAGATGGAAAGGATTTGGAGTGAGGTACCTTAAAGGTTTATCAAAGAACGCTACATTTGGTTTTCAGGGCGAAAACAGTACCAGCCAGCCAAAATACATACCAATGAAAGCAGCCAGCAGCACGATCAGGCTGAAGAACAGCAGGCGCAGGAACCTGGTCTTTCGGTTGGCGGGCGTGGCAGAAGAAGGGATTTTCACCGCCACCATGCTCAGGTTGTCGACTGCGCCGCGTTGATAGGCCAGTTGCTTTAAGGCTTCAAGAGAAGATTCCAGGTCGCCGGCTTTCAGCGTGGAAACCAGCTCAGACTCATGGATCAGGTCGGATACCCCGTCGCTGCACATGAAAAGCAGGTCTCCTGAATCCAAGAGCATGCCCTGCATATTTTTATCGGGGTTATCGTTCAACTTCAGTCGCACGTCTACTTCAGGGGCTTTCTCCGAACCAAGATAGCGTTTGATCACATGCGCGTTGGGGTGGTCTTTCAATTCGGTGCGCGAAATTTCACCGGCATCGAGGGCATCCTGCACCCAGGTGTGGTCGGTGCTGATCTGATGTACTTTGCCGCGCCTGATCAGATAGATCCGTGAATCGCCGGCAGTGGCAATAAAGAGGCGCTTACCGATGATCCATGCGCAGGCGGTGGTGGTTGCCATGCCGTGCAAGTCTGTTTGAGATTGTCCTGTCTGCCAGATCGCATTACTCGCGGACTGGATGGCGTTGGTAAGCTGGATCACCGGAGATGAGCCGTCTGTGGCTTCGATATACGCTGATATCCCTTCAACCGCCAGCCTTGAAGCAGTTTCCCCACCCAGATGTCCGCCCACACCATCGCACAAGGCACATAACAGAGATTCAGGTACGAGCTCAGAAGCCGGCGAGAAAGCGGTTATTCCGATGAAATCTTCGTTGTGGTTTCTGACAAGTCCGGTGTCTGAGAGGGTGGCATAAGGCAGATGGGAGTGTTCAGCCCGTTTCATTATTCGTCCTCCAGCGGTTCTTCAACGAACCTGGCCGGTTGACTTTCATAGATTTCAAAGCGATAAGAGATAGTACCGAACTGGATCAGGTCGCCGTGCAGCAGTCTGGCGCCGTATTGTGAAACCGGAGCATAGTTCAACCACGTGCCTGTGCCCGACCCTTCATCCTGGATTTTGTATTGGTTCTCGTCATCTTTGGTGATACGGGCGTGCAGTCCGCTTACCAATGGCGAGGGCAGGATGATCTTTGCTTTTTTGGGATCGCTGCCGATGGTAAAAACGCCGTCGCCGAGGGCGATTTCAAGCGGCATATCGGCTGCTTTTGCATCTGTGGATTGAAGCAGCAAACGCGCCGGAGCCAGTCCGCTGCCGGGGATGTGAGGCCATTCATCGCTGGTAGCGTCTTTTGAGCGTGGATGGATAACTTCGTTCTCAATATAAACCGGTTGGGTCAACGGGTCTTCAAGTTTGCGCATTCTGTTTAACGTTGCCGTCCGGTTTTGTTTCAAAGAGCGAACGGCCATGAGCACCAGGATCACACCTGCAATCGTAATAATTATAAAGAGCGTAATGGATTGGACGGAAAAGGCTGAAAACAATTTGCCAACCCAGGTTTGCGGCTTGGGTTGAATAACAACTTCCACCGGAAGTTCCACTGTCTCAACGATGAATCCGGCACTGTCTTCAATGCTTGCGCTGATAATGTGCGTTCCCGATTCAGTCAATCCGCTGATATCCCACTCGAATTTATCAAAGGGAGCCTCGGTATTCTCATCCGCGAGTTTGTTGTCTACAAACAGGCGGCTGTACAGCAGGTCACGCTCCAATCCGTCTGGGAACTCGATCATGATCTCAAGCGGAAAAGTATCCGGGGTGAGCACTGAATCCTTTTTTTGATCCGTCTCTGTCCAGGATCGTTCCACTTTGGCAGGCGGCGAGATAAAAATGGGATTTGGATCAGCCACGTTCAAGGTAAAAACTACCCGGTCTGACTCGAAGAGCGATTCACCCCTGTTTATCTTCAAGGATAGCGCATGGTCACCAGCGTTCATTATCCTAGAAGTATAGGTGGCAGTGTAAATATAGGTAAGCGGGTCAAATATCAAAGAAAAATCCGGAGGATCTTCCTGGCCGCTGAAAATGTAAAGTTCTCCGCCGGTCGAGTTGGCCGCGCGGCGCAGAATAGATGTCTGATCTTCGGTCGCATAGGTCTGCGGGCCGACCAAAAGGATGATGAGACGCACACCGCTCAGTTTGGCGCGGCTGATCAGGTCGTCCAGGCCGACGTTCTGGTCTTCAGTGGGAAGCGGGGTGATATACAAGACGGCGGGTGTCTTATTGCTGACGGAGTCGGCGCTTGCCAGATCAAGAGCTGTGGATAGACTTGTCAAGGCGGGGGTGGCTCCGCGCAATTCAGGTTGGTAGATCGATAAGGCATCGATCCAGTCGGCGGGTTTACTCAGGTTGGAGGTAATGATACCTGTATTGCTGACGATGCTGAAATCATCCATGGTCGTAATGGTTTTTGAATCCGCCCAGGTGGTGAGGGCCTCCTTGATCTTGTCAAAGCGTGAAACGCCGCCGTAGCGATTCGCCAGCGTGGGGCCTTCGTTGACTGCCACGACCAGGCGCAGGCCGGGTTCCTGCAATTCAAGGCTGTCCGGTGAGATGACCTGTTCGTTTTCGATCACATGGACGCTGTTGATATCCAGATTTTTGACGAAAGCGCCGTCACTGTCGATCATCCTGAATTGAAGCACAAGGTCAGGGTATGAGGAGACATCTGGCTTTGAGAGTTCGATGTTGTTGACAAAAGCGGCTTGAGACGGGGAAATGACCGAGAATAAAGCTCCTGCCAGTAAAGTAAATAGTAGAAAGGACCGGAAAAGAATACCGGATATTGGCAAACGGGCATGTTTTTTCATATTTGTTATTGTATGCGAAAAAAAGGGTTTCTGAGGTGTGAAATTTGCAGATTATTCCCACTCAATGGTGGCGGGTGGTTTGCTGGTGATGTCGTAAACCACGCGGTTGACACCCTTGACTTCGTTGACGATGCGGTTGGCAACTCTTGACAGAATTTGCGGCGGGATCTGCGCCCAATCGGCGGTCATGAAATCTTCGGTGGTGACGGCGCGCAAGGCGATCACTTCCTGATAGGTGCGTTGGTCGCCCATCACGCCCACGCTCTTCACGGGCAACAGCGCTGCAAATGCCTGAGAGATCAATCCGTTCTCACCGGCGGTTTTCTTGTTGATCAGGCCTTCGGCGACCAATTCGGAGATGAAAATATCATCCGCGTTTTGCAGACATTCGATCCTTGGCGGGGTAACTTCTCCGAGACAGCGCACGGCCAGGCCCGGCCCGGGGAAGGGCTGGCGCCAGACTAATTCAGAGGGCAGCCCCAGGCTCTCGCCGATCTGGCGCACTTCATCTTTAAAAAGGTAGCGCAGCGGTTCGACAAGCTTGAAGCGCATTTTCTCAGGCAGACCGGCCACGTTATGATGGCTCTTGATACGGGCGGCCTTGTTGCGCTCGGGGGCAGCGGATTCCACCACGTCCGGGTAGATGGTGCCCTGCACGAGGAATTCGGGATTGCCTATCTTTTGCGCCTGTTCCTCAAAAAAGTGGATGAACAAGCCGCCGATGATCTTGCGTTTTTGCTCGGGTTCGGTGACGCCGTTTAGTGCGGTAAAGTAATCATCCGCGGCATGCACGGTATGCAGGTTCAAGCCAATGTGTTTTGCAAAAGCATCTTCAACCTGTTGGACTTCGTTCTTGCGCAGCAGACCGGTGTCTACGAACACGGCGGAGAGTTGATCGCCGACCGCGCGGTGCACCAGCGCGGTGGAGACGCTTGAGTCCACGCCGCCGCTGACGGCTGAAATCACAGCGTTGTCGCCAACCTGTTGTTGGATGTTCTCAACAGCCTGATTGATGATATTTTGCGGTGTCCATTGGGCTTTCAATCCGCAGATCTTGAAGACAAAATTTTCCAGCAGCTGCTGTCCAAGTTTTGTATGCCTGACCTCGGGATGGAACTGCACGCCGTAATACTTTTTAGATTCGTTGGCCATCGCGCACAAGGGACTGTTGGACGAGTTTGCAATGGGGACAAACCCGTCAGGCAGACGTTCGGTGCGGTCGCCGTGCGACATCCAGACGGTCATTGAAGAGGACGGCAAAAGTTGATTGTCGGCTGTTGCGCTGACTTCTGCAAGCCCATATTCACGCGCCTGCGATGATGCGACTTTGCCTCCCAAATGATGGGTCAGAATGTGCATGCCGTAGCAAATTCCCAGAATAGGCAGGCCGCTTTGGATCACGTAGTCCGGGAGAGTGGGCGCATTTTCTTCATATACAGAAGCAGGGCCGCCGGAAAGGATAAAGCTTTTGGGCTGCAGGCGCATGACCTGTTCTTCTTTGGCGTCCCAGGGGAAGATCTCGCAATAAACCTGCATTTCGCGAATGCGGCGTGCAATCAACTGGGTGTATTGTGAGCCGAAATCGAGAATTGCAAGTGTATCGATCATTATAAAAATCCTGTCAGTGATTATTCTGAAAATTCGATCTTGCCGTCGTCAAGGCTGGTGATCTGCACCAGCGCATAAACGGGAACGTTAAGGTAGTCCAAAGACTCCCGACCGCCCTCAAAGGTTTTTTCGATCAATGTGCCGACACCGCAGACTTCTGCACCGGCAGCCTGTGCCAGTCGCACCAACGCCTGAATGGTCGCTCCTGAAGCCAGAAAATCGTCAATGATAAGCACTTTTTCATTTGCCTGCAGGTATTCAGGCGAGACGATCAGTTCGACCATGTTCCCTTTGGTGTGTGAAGGTGCGACGGTCAGATAGACAGTGTGCGGCATGGTGATCGGCCGGGTTTTTCGAGCATAGACCACCGGCAGGTTCAGATGTTTTGCCGTCATGAGTGCCGGCGCGATCCCTGAAATCTCGGCTGTGAGAATTCGCGTGGCTCCGGAATTCGCAAAATGGGCTGCCAGGGCGGCACCACATTGGTCCATTAAAATTGGATCAACTTGATGATTGATCAGTCCGTCAACTTTTAATATGCCACCCCCCAAGTTCTTTCCTTCCGCGATAATGCGATTCTTTAATTCAAGCATTTAAACCTCCACGAAAAGATGTACAGACATTTTACTCAAAATGAAGGCTTTCCCCTTCTTTTTTAATGTTAAAGTTTGTGATTTTTAAAATATGGAGGAATAAAGAGAATCCCTTGACATCTTAGACGACTCTGGAGGCTGTGTTAGAATTGCGTTTATGAATGTGCCGCTGATTATTCTGGCTTCAAATTCGCCCCGAAGGCGCGAGATACTGGATTGGACAGGAATGGAATATTCCGTTCACCCGGCCGATATTGATGAAACACGCCTTGAGGGTGAGCCCGCGGAAGATTACGTTTTACGCCTTTCATTAAAAAAGGCGCAAGTCTCTTCCGGTTTTGCCCCATTTAACGGCTTGGTATTGGCTGCAGACACGACTGTGGCATTGGGGTCGGAAATATTGGGAAAACCCGCCAATCGAAAAGATGCAGAAGCCATTCTGCTTCGATTAAGAGGGAAGATCCATCAGGTGCACACTGCCGTGGCGATAACCATCCCATCAAGGGGGATCACGAGACAGGTTATCTGTTCAACCGACGTACATATGCGCAATTATTCAGATGAAGAACTTCAAGCCTATCTGGATACCGGCGATCCAATGGATAAAGCCGGCGCCTATGCCATTCAACACCCTGAGTTTCGGCCGGTTATTAAATTCTCCGGTTGTTATGCCAGTGTAATGGGATTCCCGTTGTGCCATTTTGAATGGCTGCTTCGCCAGATGGGATATGGTGATCGGAAAGAGATCCCGTATGTATGTCAGGAACATCTATCCTATTCCTGCCCAATTTTTAGACATGTATTAAAAGGTGAGACTGTTGGATAACCCGGAAATCTACCGGGAGGAAAAATGAAAAAAATAATCCTTGCTTTGCTCGTTGCTTTAATGATCAGCGGTTGCGCCGGGAGTACACCGACTTCTTCAGACCCTACTTCAGGTTTGCCTACTCCGGTGGTGTCAACTACTGCAGTGCCAGACGTGGAAGCTGCCATGAACGAATTCTTTACGCTTTGGAATTCGAGTGATTACCAGGGTATGTATGCCATGCTTTCAAAAACGAGCAAAGACGCCATCAGCGAAGAGGATTTCTCAACCCTATATACTGATACCACTTCTGCCTTAACTTTGAATCGTATTGAGGCGGGCATAATTTCAACCTATATCAACCCTGCTTCGGCAAAGGTCGGTTGTAAGATCAATTACATTACCAATCTCTTTGGAATATTCGACAGGGATGTTGAGTTTGATCTGATCATTGATGCCGGTGAATGGAAGATCCAATGGCAGGAAGCGACCATCTTGCCTGAACTGAGCGGCGGGAATACCCTGGTCAACAGCATCACGATGCCGAGCCGTGGGGATATTAATGACCGCAATGGAAATACCCTGGTCAACCAAACACAAGCGGTATCTATCGGTGTGATTCCGAGTGAGATCTCATTTGAATATGAGTCTCACCTTCTTGACCTGCTTACGCTCACAATGAAAAGACCAAAAAATGTAATTGCCAATATCTACCGGAATTCTGCTGAATGGTATGTGCCCATAGGTGAAATAACGCAGGAAACTTATGAAGAGAGAGTAAGTTCATTTGATGCTTATAGCGGATTGGTGATAAATCCCTATTCTTCCCGATATTATTATTCCGGCGGTGTAGCCCCTCAGGTTCTCGGTTATATGCGCTCGATCTTCCCGGAAGAGATCAATGATTACATGAGAGAAGGCTATCCACGTGACGCACGCATTGGTGCGGCCGGTATCGAGGAGTGGGCTGAAAGTTATTTGTCAGGCAAACCGTCGGCAGACCTTTATGTGGTGAAACCGGACGGCACTTATGAGACCAGACTGGCCAATGTTGATCCAAAGGCTGCGGATACCGTCTATCTGACGATCGACAAAGATTTTCAGATCCTTGTGCAGAAAGCTTTGTTGGGATTTTCCGGCGCGATTGTCGTAATGGAAGTGGATACCGGCCGCATCATTGCCATGGCCTCTTCTCCGGAATTTGATCCCAATTTTATGCAGCAGGAAAACTATAACTTCCAATATGGGTATACCAATATCATTTCAGATACTGAAGGCGCGCCGCTGTGGAACCGCGCCACACAGTCAGCCTATCCGCTGGGTTCGGTTTTTAAACTGGTCACGGCAGCAGCCGCGCTCGAATCAGGGCTCTATAAAACCACCGACATATATGAGTGTACTTCACAATACACTGAACTGGATGGTTTTGTGGGAGATGACTGGACCCTGGATAAAGGCCTGCCTCCCTCAGGGACACTAACCTTGCTGGAAGGTATCATGCGGTCATGTAATCCATGGTTCTATCATCTTGGTCTTGATCTTTATCAAAAAATGGGCGCAACTTATTTATCCGACATGGCGCGCGGTTTCGGTTTGGGTTCGGATACAGGACTCGGTGCTTTACAGGAAGAAACCGGAAGCATCGTGGACCCGACCACCGACGGCGCGGCCGTCCAGATGGGCATTGGGCAAGGCGATATGCTGGTCACTCCCATCCAGGTGGTTGATTTTATTGCTGCCATTGCCAATGGAGGTACCCTTTACCGGCCTCAAATTGTGGAGAAGATCACCGATATTTCGGGAACCAATGTCTATTCCTTCCAGCCTGAGATAAGAGGCACGCTGCCGGTCAGCGATGAAACCCTTGCCGCTTTGCAGGAAGGGATGAGAATGGTTGTTCAGGAAGATCGTGGAACCGCGCATTCAGTCTTTGCCGGCATGGATACCCCCATCTACGGGAAGACAGGCACTGCCACAACTTCCATCATTGACCCGCATTCCTGGTTTGCCGGATATACCGATGCCAATAACCCTGACAAACCTGATATTGCGATTGCAGTGATCGCTGAAAATGCGGGTGATGGGTCAAAATATGCCGCGCCCATTTTTAAGCGTGTGGTCCAGGATTATTTTGTCGGGGAACCGACCACCCTGTATTCATGGGAACATGATTATTATCTGACGATCACTCCTACCCAGGAGGAAGCGGAAACCCCCTGATGAAACCTGACACAGTCTCCGGTTGGGTAACTCGTTTTCAGTCCGGTTTTTACACGGTCCAGACGGAGTCGGGTAAGGTTGTCTGCGTATTAAGGGGCAGACTAAAGAGGCGAACAATACAGGGGGATGTGATCAGCATAGGCGATCAGGTTCAGATCAGTTTACAGCCTGACGGTACCGGCGCCGTGGAAGTCATTGAACCGCGCCGCAGCGAATTGGTACGTCTTGATCCTACACCCAAGGGAGTCTTCAGACAATTATTGCTTTCAAACCCCGATCAATTGGTGGCTGTGTTTGCCTGCGCACAGCCAGAACCTCATCTACGCATGCTGGACCGTTTTTTGGTCATCGCTGAAAAACAGGGCCTGAAAGCCTGCATTGTGGCCAATAAAGTGGACCTGGTTGGAAAAAAAGCCGCCAAAAAAATTTTTGAAGTCTATCCTTCTCTCGGTTATCCCGTGATCTATACATCGGCGAAAAAAGGAGACGGGTTAAAAGAGTTAAAAAAAGTTTTAACCAGTAACATTTCAGCGTTGGCCGGCCCCTCGGGAGTCGGAAAGTCAAGCCTGTTGAATGCCATCCAACCCGGCCTTGGATTAGCCGTGAGAGAGATCAGCTCCTATAATGAGCGAGGCAGACATACCACGGTTGTACGTGAGATGTTTCCTGTTGAAGGGGGCGGGTTCGTAGCCGATCTGCCCGGACTGCGAAAACTGGCCTTGTGGGATACTGAGCCAGAAGAACTGGATGGATACTTCCCGGAGATCAGGGGACTGGTTTCACAATGTCAGTTTAATGATTGTACTCATATCGAAGAGCCGGGTTGTGCAGTTGCACAGGCAGTGGAAGACGGACGGATTACACCCGAACGATACGAGTCATACGTGCGTTTACGCCTTGATACATTCTAAGTAAAGATTAAAATTTTCTAATCTACATTACTAAAGAATTATAATCATTCAATCAAATCATTACTATTCCCTTTATTGGTAAACATAAAGATCCGGTTTGCAGCGAGCCGGATAATCAAAAACTTTGTTAGCAAAGGATTAAAAAAAGCAAACCTTTTTGTTTTGCTTTCTTTTGGGATTCATCCTGATGACTTATTTTTTAATTAACCACAAAAACGAGAAAATGGTTTAATCTAAGGTATCGCGAAGATTTTTTACATTTTTTCGTTTCTTGTCATTATTATCCAAGGAGGAGAATTAATGCGTAAGCTTTATGTGCTTTTTAGCTTGATAATGGTATTGACTTTCTTGTTGGCAAGCTGCGGAAAGAAAGAAGAAGTCTCTTTAAACCCTTATCTCGGATCAAACAAACTTGATGGAGATGGCATTCCTGCAGATTTTTTCCAGGATGTGCACATCCGTAAAGCGTTTGCCTATTGTTTCAACTGGCAGGTGCTTGTAGACGATGTCTATTCAGGCGAGGCGGTGCAGGCAAAATCATTGGTCCTGCCCGGCATGCCCGGATATGATGTCGACGCCCCTTACTACACCACAGATCTTGAGAAATGCGCTGCAGAATTCAAATTGGCCGATGTTGATAAAGACGGCATTCCCGCCGGAGAAGATACCGATGATGTATGGTCGGTCGGCTTCCGCCTGCAAATGCTCTACAATACCGGCAATTCCACCAGGCAGACGGTGGCAGAGGTATTGCAGACGAACCTGTCGAGCGTCAATGATAAATTTGTCGTTGAGGTCTTGGGGTTGCCGTGGCCGGCATTTTTGTCCGCCCAGCGCGCCTACCGCATTCCCATTTTGGTGGCAGGCTGGCAGGAAGATATCCACGATCCGCAGAACTGGTATCAGGTGTTTACGGTCGGGCCGAACGGCAGCAGTCAATCGATCCCCGACGACCTTTTGACGAACTTTGTCGATCTGATGGAAGAGGGAGTCTCTTTCAGCGCGGCGTCACAACGCAAGGCTGTTTACAAAGAATTGAACCAGCTCTATTTTGACGAGGTGCCGGGTATTCCCCTGGTCACCGCAACTTCACATATATATGAACGCTCATGGGTTCAAGGCCGGATCGTTAATCCCATCTACCCGAATGTCTATTACAAGACCATCAGTAAAACTGCTGACGCAAAGAACCCCGATTCCTTCACTTTCTTAACCTACGCGGGTGGACCGGATACTTTTGATCCGGCTCTTGCATACGATAATGCCAGCGACGAGATCATCCAGAACGTTTATGAGACGCTGGTTTTCTACGACGGCGAAAAAGCCGGTGAATTTGTGCCCTTACTGGCCGAATCCTGGGATATTTCGGAGGACGGCAAGGTTTATACATTCAAGTTGCGCGACGGAATCAAATTCCAGGAAGGCGGCGACCTGACCCCCTCGGACGTGGCCTATTCTCTCCAACGTGGCCTGCTGCAGGGCGGATCGATCTCTCCACAGCTGCTCTTCACAGAACCCTTCCTGGGAGTTGGCGTCTACGACATCAGCTATCTGGTTGATGAAGGCGCTTCAGCCGACAATCGTGAATCCATGCAAGCGGCCAACCCCGAGGCTTTGGTCTCGGTCTGCGAAAAGGTCAAGGCAGCCATCACAGCTGACGACGAGGCTGGCACCGTGACCATGACCCTGGCGCAGCCCTGGAGTCCGCTGCTGGCAACGCTGGCCAATACCTGGGGATCGGTCATGGATCAGGAGTGGGTCGTTGAAAACGGCGGCTGGGACGGCTCTTGTGATACCTGGCAGAATTACTATGCTCCCTCCTCCGCGGATGACCCCTTCAGTAAAGTTACCAATGGTACCGGTCCCTTCAAACTGGATTACTGGAAGTCCGGCGAGGAAGTTTCGTTGGTCCGAAATGATGAATATTGGGGCGAACCTGTGGATTTACAGCACGTTTTGATCAAGGAAGTCGCCGAATTCGGAACACGTTTCTCGATGCTGCAGGCCGGTGACGCAGACGCCATTGTCGTGCCGGCTTCTTACCGCACCCAGGTGGATCCTCTGGTGGGCGAGGTTGCCATATACAATACCGATACGGGGCTCTTTGACGAGAGCAAGGCAGTTTGCGCTGTGGATACCAACAAACGCGGTCTCGAAAGGTTTACTCTTTGCGAAGATGCGTCAACAGATTACGGCGCTGGTGAAGGTCCGCTGCGCCTTTATCTGGGTCAGCCGGGATTGTATCTGGACGTGATCCTGTTCAATTTTGATATCAAGTAAGGAAGAAAACAATAAAAAATTGGCGGAGACTCCGAACAGAGTCTCCGCTTCTCATTTCAGGGCTGTTTTATAATAAGACCAGCCCTCCTGAAGTTAATGGGAGCAGAATCGTGAGGGATTTGAATGCTGCGTTTCATCATCCGCCGGTTATTGCTTGTCCCCGTGTTATTGTTTGGCATGACGGTGATCCTCTTCGGGATGCTCCAATTTGTCGATCCTGTGGCGCGTTCCGCCCTCTACGTGCGGGACTTTCCAAGGACTGAAGGGCAGATCGAGGGGATCATTGAGCGATACGGGTTCGATCAACCTGTTTACAAACAATATTGGACCTGGCTCGCGGGAAAAGTGAACACTGTCACCGGCGAACGCGAAGGGGGCGTTTTATTTGGCGACTTTGGCTATTCAAGAACTGCTTCGCAGCCTGTTGTTGACATCATTAAAGAACGATTTCCAAACACTCTTGATCTTACGCTTTGGTCGCTCCTGCCGGTCTTTTCTGTTGGCATCTGGCTGGGCGTGCAGGCAGCCGTTCACCAAAACGGTTGGATCGATCATGTAGTGCGTTTTTTTAGCATCACCGGCACGTCCATCCCGCTTTTTGTGTTCGGCCTGTTGGTCATCATGTTCTTTTATGCCAAGTTGGGCTGGTTCCCGCCGGGCAGGATGTCGGATTGGGTCACCCAGCTGATCCAGTCCGGACAGTTCCACCAATATACGCACATGCTCACCTTTGACGCCCTGCTGAACGGAAGGCTGGACGTGTTTTGGGACGCAATGAGGCATATGATCCTGCCCATCCTGACGCTGTCGGTCATGTCATGGGCGGCCTTTGTGCGTGTGACGCGTTCTTCCA